>Ga0310342_100001020_pt1 | contig 16942 bp, 26 predicted proteins | sample S15DNA20500_MG_FD_206155 | JGI IMG/M metagenome (GOLD analysis project Ga0310342, IMG submission 206155) | Marine microbial communities from station ALOHA, North Pacific Subtropical Gyre - S1503-DNA-20-500_MG | ecosystem: Environmental > Aquatic > Marine > Oceanic | place: Pacific Ocean: North...
TAAGCTAGGATCCCATATAAAAGTTTTACCATTATGAATAGTTGCAATTAATTTTTCTCCAAAATTATCTAAAGACCAACTACCAGGATCTAATATAATTTGAGTTGAAGTTCGTGCTGTTCCCCAGGTGGATGCATCCCATGTTCCTGTACCCCATCCATATTGAAAAGTTTGATTAACAGGACCTATAACTTCATAAGGTTCGGTATCTACTCCTGCCCCAGCCGAAGCTCCTGCTCCTGTTTCAACTGAAGTCATAACTACATTAAAACTATTGGAGCTAGCTGCCTGAATTTCAAAAGTATTGGTTTCAAAATCAGCTGTTGTAAAACTACATCCTGCCGGAATAGTAACATTATCAAAAATAAGTAAATCGCCTTCTGCTAATCCATGTGTACTTTTGCCGATAGTAACGGTACTAGAACCTGTGGTACTGGTAATGGTGCAAGTAGCAATAGTAGAAGCTAGAGGAGTAATATCATAAAAAGCATCTCCTGAATATATACCTAGCATTTTATGAGTTCCCACAGCTGCATATTTAGTTCCACCCGTATCGGACCAAGTAGTAATAGCTCTAGCCGCACCGACTAAAGTATCTGTGGTTTGTTGATCCCATCCTCCGATTTTTTCAGGGGAAGCATAACGAAAACGTACATTATCGCCATCCGTCCACTGGGCTTCTGCTTGAGAAGCAGTAGCCTGCTTGTTAAAACCAGGAGCTAATTCTACTTTTTGTAAAGGCATAATATGGATCTATTTTACCACCACAGTGTATGGGTTTAAAGACTGTCTGCGTGGTATAATAGTAATTGTAATGTCTGGATTTTTCTTTACTTTCTATAAACAATTTCTCGTGAATCCAAATAAATATTCCCATTAATACTAATTCTTTCTTTAGAACACTTATAAAAGGGATAGACTTGATGCTTTAATTTTGAGGGAAAAAATAACATATAGCCTTCTGAAGCGTCATAAGCACTGTGGCAAAGATGTCCTAAAATATCTAAGTAAGTAAATTCAAAAGCAGAGGCCCGTGGGGAATTAGAACTTTTTACAAAAGGAAGGTCCCGTTGCTTTTTAGCATCATATGGAATCTGCATCCAAATAACAAAAGAATATACTCCAGAATGATCATGAATAGGATTAAACTCGTTTTGTTTTTGATAATTGATCCACCATTGGTTCAAAATATATCTATGATCATGTGTGAGAAAAGTCCCAGCACAATTTGAAAAATCTTTTTGATATGTTGCTATCAAATCTTGTAGAACATTATTAAAGAACCAGTTATTCTCATCAATCATTTTAAACTCTTTAGAAATATTACCAGCTAAATTTCTTCGATAGTCTTGCGTGGCTTTTTTAGTATAAGTCCATAGTTTATCCATCGTCGGTTGAGAAAGTTTTACTTTTAACCAACCTCCCACATAAGGAATCGTCTTTTTAACCTCTAGTATGTGTTTATTTTGTGGCATTTTATCGTATATTGAAAGAAACTGAAATTCTTTCTTTATTACTTTGATTAGATTTAACTGTATGTGTGAGCCAAGCAGGAAATAAATAAAGTATATTTTCTTTCACGGGTAGTGTCCATGATAACGAATTGTAGTGACCATAATTAGTAAAGTTTTCTACGGGCATAAAAAGTTCAATCTTAGAATCATTACGAAAAACAATATTTCCACAATTTGCGGGAGTTTGAATATAAAAAACTCCAGAAAAACTGGAGAAAGGATGATTATGGACTAAGTTATAACTATTTTTTTGATTAACATTAATCCACATATTTATTATTTTAATATTGCTCTTATAATAAAATTTTTTCTTAAACTCATTAGCATAGACACTTATATTTTTTGAAAGGCTGCGTAGTTCTTTAAGATTTAAATCCAAGTCTCCACTTTGAAAACCACCTTCATTACTTTGTTGTCTACTTTTCTTTTCTTTCTTTAATTTATTTACAAACTCTATTAGGAGTTTTAAATTTTCTTGTAAATAAAATTTTGCGATAGGCGTTTTAAAAGTTTCAATAATTTCCATTTATTTTATATTTCTAGTGTAGCCAAACTTGGATGGATCTAAAAATGTTTTAAATCCATGCGGGATTCCAATATGAGGCCTTTCATCGAAGATATTTGTTTTGGCTCCTGAAGTGGTTATATCATTATAGTGTAAAAACCCTTGTGCGCACTCTTTACCTTTAAATTTATTTCTCCAATGCTCTACTTCACAGCCACTGTAAACCATCATATCTCCAGGTTTTAAATCCACCCTAGTTCCTTTCATTCCTTTTTTACCAGAGGGTTCAAGATAGATTGCCCATGGATCTCCTCCTAGAAACATTGTTGTAGAAACTTCACAACTAAACCTATCCTTATGTCTTTTCAGGATATTACCTTTGTTATAAAGTCGTGTATAGGAATAAGCTGGTTGTAACTTTAAACTTGTGTGTTTTTCCATTAATGGTAGTAGCTTTATTAATAAAGTCTCCATGGCAATGTCTGCATAATGGGCATATGAATTTGGCACTTGCTTATCATCAAATGTACCTAGCATTGTTTCAAAAGGAGAGATCCATTTGGTTTTAAACAATGTGGCTGCTACTTGACGTTTAATTATAAAATAATTATAAATAAATTCTGCTAGGTTAGATTCAATGGCTTTTCTAATAATACAATATTTATTCTTTTTAAACATCCTTGGCCATTCCTTTTAAAACAGCTTGTAAGTTAAAATGAATGAACCTAAAAGGCTCATGACCTGCATCCAATGAAAATTCATGAGGAAGATACCCATTAAATAACATTAACGTACCTGGTGTAGGTCTACGATGTATCATATCTGTTCCCAGTGTAATTTTCGTATGATCCTTTAAAATTAATTTTGACATTTGTGCCCCCGGTCTTGGATCATGAAAAATAGGAAAAGAAGTCTTCATACTACACTTTAGAAAGTAGAAGCCTGCGACATGATCATTTGGGTGAACATGTAAGGAATGGTGTCCTCCTTTTTTAGCGAACTCTTGCACCCACATTTGTGAAATCATAGTTTGATACTGACTCATATCAAAACCCGACCAATCCAAAAAACTCCATGCTTTATTACCAATGTAATCTATTAAATCTTTAAAGGCTGGATCTGCCAGGAGTTGTTTTGAATGATAAGCTAAGCCAAAATCTCCTGTGGATTTAATAGCTACTTTATTTACTTGCCGAGCTTGTTTAATATATTTATTGGTAGCTTTAATTGTTGACTTTACAAAATCAGGCTTTTCTTCGCTCCATAGAGGAGAACTAAAATAATGATCTATATTCATTTCATCCTTTCAATAAAATGTTTCCTGATATTGAAACACGAGTTGCATCGCTGGTGTAAAAAGGATAAACGCAATGATGCATTCTAGCTGGAAATAATATCATAGTCCCTTCGTCTTTTCTACCTATTTTCATAATCTCATGGTTAATGGTTCCTATACTGTTTGTATAAGTAAGTTCGTAACAAGAAGAATGACCCCCTAAACCTCCCTTACTATTTTTTAATTCTTCTTCAATATCATAAGGGATTATCATCCAGATCGTATAGCTATAAATACCTACGTGATAATGATTAGGAATAAACTGATGTTTTTTTTGAAAATTTATCCAAGGATTTTCTATATAAAAAGGAACATTCTTTGTTAAAACTGCTATATCCCCTAAAGAAGGAAAGGCTTTATCATATTCGTCAACAGTTTTTTTCACAAATTGAATTAAAGCGACAAGATTATCCTTAATTAAATAATGCTTGGGGGTATTCGTTCCAGAAATGGCAGTGATTAATTCTTCATTAGAATTTTGAGCAGTCTTACATTCCTTTAATAAAGAAGTATATAAATCTTTAGGAAGTTGAGTTATCGTATATCCAAAATTTGTAGGATGCTTTATCATTTAAAGGGTTGTCCTACATTCCACATCACCAAGGAATATCTTACACCTTTGGTAACTGGTTTAACTCTATGCCATATTTCAGAAGGAAAGACTATAATCGACCCTTGGGGTAATATTTCTTTAACAACAGGGCAATGTTTAGTTTCATCTCGTAAATGAGGATCGTAGTTTCTAAAATCAAATTGTAATTCTCCACCCTTATATTCAGAGCCATCGCTTAACTGGCAGGTCGCTGAGAGCTTTCTAATTTTACCTTCCAGATCATTATTTTTAATTTTGCCACTTTTATAAGGCTCATGCCAACTATCTGCATGCCAATCATAATGTTGATTAAGTTTATATTTTGTAAATTGGCAAGACTCTGAAAAGTCCCATTGAAAATTCCAGCCAGCATTTTTATTGGCTATATGGATATAGGGATGAATTTCTTTATAAAGCCATGGTTCAGCTAACCAAACAACATTTGAACTTCTTTTCTTTTTGAGGTGTAAGGTCTCCTCTTTTGTTAACGGCTTCTCTTTAAGATTCCTGTGTCTACCTTCACGTCCTGTTAAAGCTGTGTGTTCTTGTTGCTGAAGTCCATACTTAATTACTTCATCACAAAACCGTGAGGTTAATACAGATTTAAAGTACCAATAGTGATGTTCAAAAATCATTGTAAGCGAGGTCCCATTAAAAATATTAATAGACTTTTTCTTGTTCCTTTTATAACAGGAGTTACTTTATGTAAATGATATGATCTAAGCATAATCATATCTCCTGGATTATTTAATTCAGTAATTGTTTGTGGTTTTTCGAGACACCATATTTTAAACTCTCCACCCTTATATTTAGTATCAGACAAATTAATAATAACTGTAAATTTAATATCAAAGTTATCATTTTCATCATTAGCATCAACATGCCATTGATATTCATTTCCTTTGTCATAAATATTATAGAATAATAGAGTATCTTCTGGAAATTCATAAAGACGAGATCCAAAGTGTTTTTCATTACAGTCATAAAGACTTGTTAAACTATTATTTAAATATTTCTTAATAGTATCATATCTAATAAACTTAACAGAAGAAGTTTTTTTAGAGCTTGAAGGTACATCTTTTTTATCTATCGAATGTGTTTTTATTTTTTTATTTATTTCTTTAATATTTTTCATAGATATAAATTTATTCCACGACCAATAATTCCATCTCATAAAACAACTTTTGTATCATGAAATCCAATAACTCCTTTAGGCATCATATTAGAAGCAATACTGTATCTAGTATTCTTAGAAGTGTTTTGTGCAATTCGATGAGCCAACATACTATTAAAAACCAATAATGTATTTTTCTCAGGTGTAATATTCCATACTAAACTATTATGAATATTATAGTCACGTGGCACTCCCATTGCCCAAAAGCCATCTGGTGCAGTTGGTGTACTAAACTGAACGATAAACGCTGGATCGCTTTGAGGATAATAAACAGCAGAAAGCCATGTATTTTTATGAAAGTGAAAAACAGTTTCTGCATTGGGAATAGCTTTTGTTGCCCACGAATTTGCAAGACGAAACTTAGTGTTCAAACGAAGGATCTCTTCAATATAATGTTTATAAGAACGTTCTGTTTCTTTTACTAATTTAGGTAAGTGATCAAGAATAGTAAAAGATTTACTTATTCCAATTCCTGCTTCACCATAATGCACATGGTTCATATTGTAAGGTATTTTCTTTAGATATTTGATTATATACTTATCATCAATATCTAAGGTATAAGCCATAACTGTATGAGGGAACAGATTACTTACAGATTGTACCTTCACTTAATTTGACAGTTCCAAGTTATAATTGTTCTTATGTCTGTAGATTCATTCTTAATAAAGGAATAATTTATATTAGCACTAAAGACAACATATTTACCTGGTATCATAGGAATGGTCCAGTCGCATTCTTTATTTTGAGGGTTTTTCCATTCAAGAATAAGATTACCTGAACCGTGCACCAAATAGATGACTGTAAAAGCTGAATTAGAATTTATATGATTTCGTGTTAAAGATGATTCTCCAAAAAAATGAATGGAGCCATAGGTAGTTTGTGTAATTAAAGTTTTATTTTCTTTTAATTTGAATTTATCCCTAATATAATCCATGATCCATGAATGTTGCTGATGATAGGAAAGTTCAAAATCATTATATTTATCGCGTTCTTTCTTCTTTAAAGATAGTAATGCAAAGTCATTAAAAAAATGAAAGTGTATAATATCGTTTTCAACTGAAGAGAGATTTGGTAAAAATCCCCATGATAAACTTGTCTCATTTAATACTTTCTTCTGCATTAAAGAAACTATAAATGACTATAAATGATTTGTAAACAAATATTGAGAATTACGCAGAATCCCAAGTTAAGGTATCAGTATTCCAATTAAAAGATGTAATAGGGGAAATTGTAGTATTTGCAGTCCATTTTTGACCAACTTCGTCCCAACTAATATCATAAGGTGCAAGGGCATCACCGTCTCCATCTGCTCTCTCGTCATTATAAGTTGTAATTGTGGGAAATGTGACAGGTGCTTCCCAAGATGCAGTAGCTTCGTTTAATGTCCAACTAGAATAAGGTTGTTGAGAATAAAAAATTTCTTTAGCTGGATCCCATATATATCCTCTACTAGCTTTATTACCTCTAAATGCTTTAGATTGATCAGGATCTAGATCACTTGTACCTGGAGTATAATACTTTCCATTTACAGTATGACCATCAGTTAATGCCCATTTTGACCAGCCATGTATTTTGTGTAAAATATTTTGTCCGATTGTTTCATTAACACCATTCTCATCTGAAACTTTATTGTCGTCAATAACGTGAACACCCAATACAGTGTTGTCTTCTTCTAATTTTGCAAAACGTGCCATGTTAATTTTGAAACCTATATCTTAAAAATACAACTCCGTTTCCGCCAGTTCCTCCAGTAGGTCCTGTCATGCCGCCTCCGCCTGCGCCTCCGCCCATGCCATCGGTTCCTGGAGTACCTGATACAGTATATGGATAGCCTCCTGTTCCACCGCCACCTGGACCTGCACTTCCTCCACCATTAATGTAAGCTCCTCCTCCGCCACCTCCAGCGAGTAGTGTTCCGTGAGGATAGGCTGGAGCTATTAGATTTGTTGCTCCTGGTCCACCTGGACCAGCATTGGAAGGATAAATTCCTGGGGTTGCAGGTGTACCTGCTCCGCCAGCTCCTCCACCGCCGCCAGATGCTCCTGCTATTCCTGGTTGTGAACTTCCAGCAGGATTACCTTGAGGGGGAGTAGTAGGTGGAGTATTTCCTGCGCCACCAACTCCTGATTGGTGACCCCATCCACCACCAGATCCTCCAGCTGAACAAGCATCGGCTCCTGTAGTAGTGCCTCTGCCACCTCCAGCGGATGTTATTGTTGAAAAAATTGAATCGTCTCCTGGTGTCGCAGCTCCAGGATAACCAGTGGTGCCTAAAGCACCTCCGTCACCGACGGTAATTGGATAACTTTGAACTGCAGCAGTAATCTGTGGAGCACAAGCTATTGGAGATGGATAAGAATATCTATAACCTCCTCCTCCGCCACCACCGGCGATACCTTTAAAGCTTCCTCCGCCACCAGCTATTACTAAATAATCTATTTTATTATCACCAACGCAAGCTGCACGACATGTTCCTGCACTTGTAACATTAAATGCTCCATCTCCTACAAATGTATGGACATAAAAATCACCATCAGTTGCTATACAACCTCCGCATGCTACAACGTAAGGACCACCTCCTGCGCTTCCTGATCCAAATCCTAAAACTTGATATCCAAATGCCATTCAATTCTCCTATGCGTCGTTAGCTGCGTTTGTAGTATAAAATATTTTTACTCCAACTAATCGTAAATCACCAGTGTTAGTGTCAACTGCAACATTTCTTACTATTTGAAAAGAAGTATTTGTGTCTACTGCTGCACTAGCAATTGTAACATCGCCACTCACTACGTTAACCATTAAATCATCTTGAGTTCCACTTGCCGCAAGTGCTGTATTAGCCACAGCCGTTCCGTAAGCTGTGTCGTAATCCACATCGCTAGCAATAGAAACACCTTGTAGTTTGAAACCACCAGTTCCTGTATCCGTTGCGGATGCAGACCAGTAAGTTTGATATTGTACTACGCCTTCATCCCATGATTTAGGGAAACATACATTAAACTGTGCGTATTCAGCTGTAGTAGTATCAAAATCCATAGTTTTTAATTCTGGCTGAGTTGCTGTTAATTCGGCTTGGGCTGCTTCAGCTCCATTAGTCGTAGACGCATACATCGCTGTTGCTGGAACCCACATTGTTTCTTTACCTGCAATTTTAACTGCCGCTGTAGTACCACCACTATCTTTAGCTTGTACAACTCCTGCTCCGTCAGGAACAAGTGCTATATTTCCAGCTGATGTAGAAACAAGATCATTACCATTAACATCTAAGTCTCCACCTAATTGTGGTGTAGTATCATCGACAACAGCATTTATAGCGTCTGAACTAAATCCACTATCGACCATGTCCGTACCTGTCATGTACAGAAGTCGTTTACCTTTATTAGTTGCGCTGAATGTATAACCTGAACCTGTGTCTGAAGCGCCTTTTAATTGAACTGTGAAAGCTCCACTTGTTTCATTAGAAAAAAGCCAAATTTTTTCTAAACCAGTTGGAACTGTAACAACTCTCGCTCCAGTAATAACACCAGAAAGTTTGATAACCATATTTCTGCCATCTGATGAGGCAGCGTCTGATATAACTAAAGCTGTTGTTCCTGCACCACCTGCTATAGTTCTGTCAATATAGCCACATAGTGCTTCTTCGATTAATTGTAAGTTTGTATTAGTCTTAGTACCCCACGTGCCCGAATTCGAGCCTGTGACCATTAAGTCTAGTTTAATATCCGTCGAATATCCCATTATAAATCTCCTAAAAATTCTATATTATTTATTCGTATGTAATGATTTTACTCTATGCAGCAATCTCTGTCCATACCATGCTAACATCTGGATCAATTTCAGTCCATAGGAGAGGATAAACGGTTCCTGTATAAGCCGTCATAACTTGACCTGTTATAGGTGCTTCGGCACTAGCTCCTGCCACTGCAGTTCCCATACTCGTAGTTAAGCTAAAACCTGTTGCAGTAACAGCTACATCAATTGTAGTACTTTCATTACCTAGAACAAGACTCATAGCTTGTCCAGTTATAGCGACTGCTATACCTGCATCTCCCCATTGGCCATAGCCCCAAGTTTGTCTTCCCCAACCTACATTAACTTCTGTAGTAACGGTTGCAGAACCTAAACTACTAGCTAGAGCTTGGCCTGTAGGACTAGCTATTATGCTAATCGAAATAGTTTCAGTTCCAAGGGCTGTAGTTATTGAATTACCACTTAAGGTAATGATTGCGTCTCCAGTTACAGTTTCGGTTCCAAGTGCTGTAGCTATAACTTGTCCTGTTGGAATTATGATTGGGCTGATTAAAACTTCTACAACGCCTCCCCATACACCAGAGTCCCAAGTACTAACTCCCCATCCTTCACCAATATTAGTTGTTAAAACTTGGCCAGTAACAGGAACGCCAAATGCCATGGATAGAGTGCCTGTAGACGTTGCTATAGATTGTCCAGTTACCGATACAACTACATCAGCTTTAACACTTTCATTTCCTAAACTTGTTGTTAATGAAATACCAGTTGGGATAACGAGTGCATCTCCAGTAACAGTTTCTGTTCCTAAAGTTGTAGCAAGACCAAATCCTGTAAGAACAGCAACTACGCCTGGCATACCCCAACCGCCAGCGCCCCATGATTGTCGTCCCCATCCTTGGGTTACATCGGTAGTAACTGTTAAAGTTCCTTGAAGAAAACTTAATGATTGACCAGTAAGAAGAACGTCTCCTTGAATGCCCCAGCCATCTTCGCCGTAGCCAGCTCTTCCCCATCCGGAATTAAGTTCAGCTGTAATAGATACAGTACCTGTGGAAGTTGCGAGAGTCGTGAGTCCTGTAACAGCTATAGAAACTGTTAATCCAGAATCTCCCCATTCATAGTCGCCCCAGCCACGACGTCCCCAACCTGCAAGGTTGAAAGCTTCAACAGTTCCTGTAGAAACTGTAAGAACTTGGGCAGTCGCATTAATAATATTATTGCTAGTACCCCAGGCATTATCACTCCAGCTTAATGCACCCCACGTACTTTGAGTGATATCCATGATACCACCCATACCTATTCCATGAACCCAGCATGCAAAATAAAAATCAGTTTGAGAAGCTGGTGCTATCTCAATATATCGAGTGGTAGCTGCGTTAAAAGTTGTTGGATTTGTGTAATCGGATTGATTACTAGATCCGTCTAAATAATAAGTGACACCGGAAGAAATAATTCCAGCTTGCATAGTTCCAAGTGTAGAACTATTTGAAGTAGAAAAAATTAAAGGATGGCCGTCATTGGAAGAATCTGATTGTTCAAATCGAATCGTTCCGTCTTCAACCCAGTCGACAGTAAAGTCTCCTGGTCTAGTACCATCTATGTAAAATGAATTGCCGGTTCCTCCGACAACGTAGAGGGTTCCCGACGCTACAGTAACAGTAACTGTTCTATTGGCCATAGCGCCCTAAACCTCCTCTTAAGCTATTCTTAATATCGCAGTAGTAGATGTAGCCGCTGGAAATTGAACTGTAAATGTTCCAGATGTTGCAGTTTTATCTGCACCAAAATCTAAAGCACATACAGCTTTTCTAGCCTGTGTCGAATTGTATAGTAATGCACCTCTTGCCGTGATTGTTACACCAGTCCATGACCGGTCTGAAAAATCTACAAATGCAGTTGTTGCTACAAGTGAAGTTAATTGACCAGCTAGTACGCCTCCTTTAGCAACATATGTTCCTGAAGGCGAAACTTCATTACCTGTAGTGTATGAAGCCGTTGCCGCATTGATAGTTGCCGAAGAGTTATACAAAGCTAATTTAAATACATTTCCTCCAGTATCTAAGTCGTGTACACCATCTAATAATTGTTTTTTAAAAGATGCACACACTGCTTGTGTTATTGCCATAATTATTATCTCCTTATTAATTATAATTTTATTTTAAGTTTCTCCATTGTTCAGGTGAAGGGGACGCTATTGGAATTCTTAATGTTCCATCTGTATATTCGCCACGTCTTCTTCTGCCTGTTTGTTCTAATGCAAAAGCTGTTATTTCTTTATTATACTTGTCTTCATACAGCTTGTACATATCCATAGGTCCTTTTAGATATCCATAACCTTCAACCATAGTAGCATAAAAAAGCAATTCTGAAGCTTTCGTACTCAGATAAGTTGCCGTTTGCTTATTAGGTATAGTAGCGGCATCATCAGAGCTGAATAAATGCTCAGGATACTTAATATAATTCACCTGAACCGTATCTGCGGCACTTGGAACAGGAGCCACGATAGCGTATTGAATATTATTGGTTCTATGCCACATTGCATAATATTTAGGAGTTCCTTGAGCATCTGTGGAATTATATTCCGACATAAAACTCGTATCTCTTCTCTCTAAAAAAGTTCGTGTTCCTCCTGAAGTAATATGTTGCATAGATCTCACAATCAATAAATTATCAGGTAATTGAACGTATCGTTTTGCTGGTACAAAAGTAGAAGTAGATTGTTCTCTACAATAATCCCCATCACATTCTCTATAAATTCTAGCTTCTGCATCAAGAATAAATCCGTCAATAATACTGTCCGTTAAAACTGTACTATCAACTTCAGTATAGTCTCGAACTTTAGTTAGCATTTGTGCGTAAGTTAAAGCCATTAGGTTATACTCACTGTTACGGTTCCAAGTTTCATTGTAATTTGTCGTTCGTTATTCATGGCTAAAGGACTTTGTGCAGGCATCATACTTGCAGCTCCTGTAACAACACCATCATTATTTACGGATACATGATTGGTTGTATAAAATTGTCCTGGCCAATACTGAGGACCTAAATTTACTATGATTCCTGATTTATGTTGTGGTTTAGGATGTTGTAATGCCACTGCATCTGCTCGATGATAAGGTGGATTTAATTGTGGTTGTTTAGGTGTATATTCCGAAACATGTACCCATGCCCCTGTCCATTCCTGCATCATCTCTCTATAGGGAAACGCCATTCCAGAACGATCTGAAATTCTCATTGCGTATTTACCTGTTGCCCATGTTCCCATTATGATACCGTTGGATAGTAAGAAGCTGGAGAAATATAAGCACTCGTTCGTGCTCCATCCTCAGTTAAAGCTCGTTGCATTGAATCTTCGTATAATAATTTTAAAGCCTGAATTCTTTCAGGTGCTCTTTTAAGCGCCAGTTGAAAAGCCACTCCTGCACATAACGCAGGTAAAAATCTATTAGGTGCATCTGGATCATCGGTATAAGCTCCAGCGTCCTCGACTCTTTTTACTGCATAATATTTTAAATACGTATAAGTAGTTTTATCAGGATTAGGATATAAATAAATCTGTGGAGTCACAGGATCTACACCTTGTCGATCAATAAAATATTGTGAAGGTTGAGACTGTGTTCCTTTACCTGCTAAAGCTGCATAAGCTGAACGATCAATTTTCGTTAAAGAAACATCACTCGAATCAGTATTATTATTAATTAAAGTTGCGTTATTAGAAATATAAGCTTCCATAATATCGCTAGTACCTGCTTCTGCAGAATACTTACTGGTTCCTGCAGTTAATTCTTGAGCAATTAATTTAATTTTCCAAAGATTAATTCCTCTATTATTCCAGTCTTGAAGTAAAAGATTTAAGGTACGTCTGCCTGACTTTAAGTCATAACCACTATTGGTTCGAATGCCACAACGCTCGTAGCCTTCTTCGACAATTTCGTCTATTGCTAAATTGAATGTTGTTGTTCCTGATGTTGCCATAATTCATTATAATAAATCGTCGATGTAGCCTCCACCACTTTTCATTACGACAGTTTCTCCACCGATGGATTTTTTAGTTGGTTTCTTTTTTGGAAGTATTTGGTTTTTCTTACTTTTATGTTTTAAATATTCTTTAGCACCTAAGCCTACTGCTGCCACTCCTAAAGCGATCTTGCCAATTTTTGTTTTTCCTAAAATTGATTTTGCACTACCCAAAACCATTCTTCTTTGTACAAATTTAGAAGGTAGTGGTACAGCTTTAGATGTAGGGTACTTAATTTTATCACTTAAGTTTTTAAGCATACTTGCTTTATTAATTGCAAAATTTATTTTTGAAAGAGCGTCTTTCTTACCTATGCCTAGTTTTGCAGCACCCAAAGTCATTCTTCTGTGCGTAAATTTAGAAGTTTTAGGTATCTTTATACCTATGCCTAGAGTTTTTGCAGCACCCAAAGTCATTCTTCTTTGTAAAAATGTAGAAGGTTTAGTAGTAGTCTTCTTCAAACTTTTTAAATATTTTTTGTATTTTGTTGCCGGAGGTAAACCAATTCCTTTTTTAGCTTTAATCATTTTTCCTTCCTTAGCTGCGTCCATACCTTCCATAACATAATGATCAGTTCCTTTAACAGCTTGTCCTGTTCCCCGTGTGGGAACTTGAATTAATTTTCCTTCTTGTGCTGCGTCCATACCTTCCATAACATAATGATTAGTACCTTTGATGGCAGCTCCTGTACCTCTTGTTTTTTCTCTAACGAGTTCGCCTTCTGCTGCTTTAACAGATAAATTTGGTCGCCAACCAGGAACAAAACCTTGTCCCTCTTTGACTAATTTTTTCTTAGATTCTTTCTTTGCTTTTCTTGAGTTTAGCAATCTTTCAATACGTTCTTTCGATGACACTTTTTCCTCCATGTGTTCAATAGGTGTAATATTATGTTGTGGGTGTTCCAATTCTTGGTACTTTCCTTTTTTGGCTTTTACTGGTGTACTTCCATGTTCGTCTGTCCATTTTCTAGCCATATCAGGTTTATTTTTCCACATCCATCTCCGTTGTTTTTCCGATTGAAAAGGCATTATATCATTCCCTTGTAGTATTTTCTATAAGTTGAATTAGATCTATTATCAGGACCTCCAGCAATATAACTGCCAAGATAAGCTTTTTTTATTGCTCCACCTTTTTTAAAACTTTTACCAATAGATAAGATAGTACTTGTGTCTTTCCTTTTAGGATAGTAAGTATTTCCCTCAGCTTTAGATTGGCTGTGAGTTACTCTAAATTTAGTTCCTTTTTTTGTAGTCCAACCAACACTACCACTTGCTTCTGTTTTTTTAGGAGGAGCGACATTGTAGTCTCCTTTTTCATCTGTTTCTCCGAAGAAACCTGAAAAATCAACATTCGCACCTTCCAACAAACCTTTTTTAAAAGTTTTGTCTAAATTTAGTTGAACGCCTTTTGTTCTCGCTTCACTTTTGTCTGCCATATTGGGGCCCCATTGCCTTCGTTCTCATTAAGAGTTGAACGCCTTTTTACGGTTGTACAACTTCTTAGAGTTTATCACTTTCTGTTTGTACAGTCTAGATTCAAGCGATTTGGCATAAGGATCACGCTTCCAGTTTCTACCTAATCCTGGTTTAAGCTGTTTAGCCATTTGTGAGCGAGAGATTGCCATTATTTTACATACCTGTCGGTAGATAAACCCATGATAGGTTTATAACTTGTTCCACCATCTGGTTTTTTTATGGCCATTAAATATTCTTTTCTATTACTGTTGATTTCTTTTACATACGACACATGAATCCATCCAGAGTTGGGTTGTCCAGGCTCAAAATATTCTAGAATGAGCTGGTCAAACATCAGGTTCTCTTTAATCCAGTCGCTGACCTCATTGTTAGGAGTGCCGAAGATTTCGAAGTCTGCCGCTTCTCCCTTGCAATGTTGACTATTGCTTGAACTTCCTATTTTGCGAGACAAAATTTCGTTGCGATAACCCGAAGAAATAGTTACTACATGATTGAAGTGATCTCTAATAGGCTGTAGGACACGTTCACATAGTAATCTGAGATTCTCTACCTCATCTTCACTGGGATTATTGTCTAATCCCATTCGAGTAGCTGTTTGTGACTTACACAGCTCTGCCAAGCTAAAATTTTTACTTAGTTTCAGTTTAAGTAACTAATGCGTAAACTACAATAATACCAATCACAACAGCCATTGAGATTTTTTTATTGGCTTGTATCCATGACCACGCTTTTTTGATGTTTTCCATTTTTTCTCCTGGTTAATTACAATTGAGTTTATCTAAATCAATTGGTTTGTCACTACCGTAAAACCATATCCATGATGAAATTTTAGTTCCATCTTGTGTATAAGTGCATTTTTTACCTATTGAACAGGCGCTTAATGCAAACAGTAACGCTAGTAATAAAAATAATTTATTCATGTTTTTCCTTTTGCTTAGCAGCATTTATTTCATTTTCAAAAGTTAATGCGAATGCATCTTCTTGTGCATCTATTTGACAACACTCTCCAGATTCTTCTTTTTCTTTAGAATGAGTCTTACAGTATTTTTTTGAATCTTTTGAATCTATTGACATGTTTCACATTCCTCATGTTCACAGTTCATGCAATTGCAAACTCCATACATATCACCGTGTTCTTTAACAGAACAATGACAACCACAATTACAATTTTTACACTTGTTCATTGCTCTCCTTTAATGTGATTGATTAATCGTAGAAAACCGTAACAAAACTAACGCCACCAGTTATAGCTACATAAGGACCTAACGGATCTGTACAACGATAGCCAGGTTCTGGAATATCAACTTGATATTCACCTTTCTCTGCCATTGTATTAATCGTTAAAAAAGTAGTTCCCGCAGTAGCCCCGTCTTTAAAAGTAAGAGTTCCAACTGATGCGCCATGTTGAAAATAAACTGATTTTAGACGCGCTGAACCTCCGACGATTATACCGTCTGCCCCTAGATGTTTGGTTTTAATAGTTGTAAATCCCATAATTCTTATCCTATTTTAATTAACCTGGGACGTCAAGGACGCCCCAGATTACTAAATATTAGCTTAAGTTAATGTTTTGTTGGTACAAAACAGTAGCTCTAATTACACCAGCACTTGTAGAACCAGTACTTGTCCACGTCAGTCTCAAGTCTGCTGTTCCTATATCAGCCCACTCCAATGTACCGCCAGCTTCTGATGTTGGGTAATTTCTTCCTATTGTCCCAGCTCCTGCGGCGATTGAAAATAAGTTGATAAAAGTTGCATTGCCACCAACTGTATCTCCGATACTGAAAACGCATGTAGCGCCTGCGATCGCAGTTGGTACATCAAGAACTATGTCAATGATTTGTGAATTAGCTGGAATAATGACAGAAGTAGTATTTGCAGCAGAAGCACCACTCGCAAGAGTAGTTCCTGTTGAAAACGTCTGTGCCATTACAACTTGGCCCGTATTTTTCATATTCGTGCCAACTGTAGTACCAGTAGTGTTTGAAATCGTTCCCGCTTTTATCGGTCCCGAAAATGTAGTTGTTGCCATAATTATAATCCTCCTAGATTATGTAGATCTAGTCTCTAGGCCGTCGACTATACGCGTCTAGATCTAATTAATAATTGTATAGTAAGGAATTTATAACGCAGATTTTCGTATAGCGCAAGGTATCTTGTAGTGAAAAGTTGATTTTGGTGATAGCGCTTAAGTGGCTATCGAAACTTCGGCCTTGGCTTCGGCTATTTTTGTCTCACGAGTATCTTCGACAAATTCTTGAGCAACGATCTCTTTAATAATATCCTGGATTTTTCTATTGATTTCAATCATTCGGATATTATGCTTCCCTGACTTCAGGTGCTCCTGTTGCCACTCGAGTTCCAAGGACCGTTTCGTAGTGTATAGGTCTTCGGTCATTGCTAACCTCCTCATAGGTTATCCATTTACCAGTCTTGCTAGTAAATCCATCTTTTTCGAATTTTACCTCATTTTTTCCTAGTTTGTCAAGGATTGATTTTTCAATATCTATAGCCGTATCCTCGCAATTAACATTAAAGTCAGCGTAATAGCCGTGATATCGAATCTGTACTCGGAAGTTTT
>Ga0310342_100001021_pt1 | contig 16932 bp, 9 predicted proteins | sample S15DNA20500_MG_FD_206155 | JGI IMG/M metagenome (GOLD analysis project Ga0310342, IMG submission 206155) | Marine microbial communities from station ALOHA, North Pacific Subtropical Gyre - S1503-DNA-20-500_MG | ecosystem: Environmental > Aquatic > Marine > Oceanic | place: Pacific Ocean: North...
TTCCAGACGGATTCTACCCGGTTCGTCACGTACCAGCTGGCAAGTATGCATGGGGCCATCTCGATTGCCAACAAGTTTCCTTCCCTGTTGGGATTCAATAAGGATGCTCACGGTTTAGCTCATGGTGCTGGCAAGGGTGCCGGTGCAGAAAACAAGGGCAAGTGGGATCGTTACCAGGCATCCTGCCTGGCTTACTTGATGAAGCGACTTAGCGAGATGAAAGAGGGTAATGGCTCGGTACTGGATAACACGTGCCTGTTTTATGGAAGCAGCAACAGCAAGACTCATAACAATACGAACTACCCGCTGATCCTCGCTGGTGGCAAGAGCATGGGATACAAGCACGGGCAATACCTCACGTTCGATAAGAACGTGCCACTGTCTAACCTGTTTGTGACTGTGCAAAAACGAATGGGCGCGAAGGCAGACTCCTTTGCCGACAGTACCGGGGAGATGTCCGAAGTTCTTGTCTAGTTCTCGGAGCTCAAGCTGGGTGCAAGAGAGAGTCTAAACTGCAATCTCATGGGCCGTCTGTCCGCATGATTGCCGGCTAGTGGTCGAGAGCGTAATAGTTCTCGTAGTAATGGCGGGCTTGCTGGCAGGCGGTTTGCCAGTCCCACTGCTGTTCGGTGAACCGATCAGGACTCAGGCTGGCGACATATTCGGAGGGTTCTGAATCGACCATCGATTCGACCACGTGCCGGCCGATGCCGGCCGACCCGGAAACCCCGTGTGCATTACAGCCACCTGCCATTACGAATCCTGCCAGCCGGCAACTGGGACCAATGATGAAGCGGCCGTCGGGAGTGAATGTGGGCCAGCCCTTGAAAACGTTACGGATCCCCAGTTCGTTGACCTGGGGCATCAGTGGTGAAAGCTGGCTGGCAAACTCCCCCAGCACATCCCAGTCCGGTTCGATCGGCGGGGGATCGTTATTAAGCGGGAAGCCCCGAGGATCGCTCGATACGCTCTTTGGCTCCCAGCCACCGCACAGGAGGGCAGCGGTTTCCGCGCGCAGGTAGAGTGTTGCATCGGGAATGCGGACCACCGGCAGTGCCGGATGGAGACCCTCGGCATGAACCGTGACGAAGTACTCGTGTCGAACCGGAACGATGGGCAATTCTACGCCTGCGTCGCTGGCCAGGTGGTAGGCATGGGCTCCGGCTGCATTGACGACGAGCTGGCAGTCTACGCGGCCCTGGTCCGTTTCCACTCCAGTTACCCGGCCCTTGTTGACGGTCACCCGTTTGACCGCTGTGCCGGTCTGGAAGGTGACGCCCAGGCGACGCGCCTGGGTCGCGTAGGCCATTGTCAGATCCGATGGCTGCAAGTAGCCGTCCGTGGGACACCATAAAACGGCCTGGACCTGGCTGAAATCTAACAGGGGCCATTTCTGCTGGGCCACCTGTCGATCAATGAACTCCACTTCCAGTCCCGCCTGCATGGCGACTTCTTTCATTCGTGTGAATTCCTCCACTCGTTTTTCGTTGAGTGCGATTCTTAGCGAACCTACCTGCCGCCAACCGGCTGGTGCAGTTTCATCCTGCTCCAGTTCCGAAAACGTCTGGACGGACCACATTGCCAGCCTGGTTCGCTCCAAGGTGTTGCGCACCTGGCCGACCAGCCCGGCTGCCTGGGAGGTGGTCACAGATGCCAGGGCAGGCTCTTTTTCGATCACCAGCACATCGGTGTGCCCGGCCCGGGCCAGTTGGTAGGCCACGCCGCAACCGACCGCACCCCCTCCGACAACGACGATCTCGCTCTGCCTGCTCTTAGCCACGGCTAGTTCCTCTGGAGTCGCTGGAAAGATGCTGCAGGTACCTGCGCACAAGTGCACAAGAAAATCCTTCAACTCGAGTAGATCCGTTTACCACACCCGCTGTTATGGTCTCAAGGGAGGCGTTTTGCAAGTCTGCTGGCAGTCGCCAGGAGAGGCTGGAAAGTGCGATCCAATCGAGGGTGCAACGGCTCCCCTGACAGAGTATCATAAGGGAGTCTTATGGAAGGAGATGGCTCTACATCGCTGGCAATTGCTCTTGAGGTAGCCTGGAACTGCAATGTTGAGTAATCAAGAGAATATGAAATTTCGATCCCTGTTACTGCTGTTGCTCGCTACGCTGGGATCAAACTTTGTCCTGGCACAGGACAAGCCTCCGGCCCGTAAGTCGGCAGACTCGGTTGCACCCCAGCCTCGGCTGGCGGAATTTCGCGCGCAGATAGCGCCCGTCTTGAGAAAGACCTGCACTAGATGTCATGGCTACGGGAAGCAGGAAGGTAAGTTTCGCGTCGACACCCTGGATCCCGATCTTCTCCACGGCAAGGACGTAGACTGGTGGCTGGAAGTCTTTAATGTTTTGAGCAACAGTGAGATGCCTCCCGAGGATGCAAAGGTTAAGCTGGCCGATGCCGATCGCAGTAAGATCATCGAGTGGCTTTCCACGGAGATTCAAACAGCCTCGCAAGTGCGCCGGCGGCAACAGGGGCATTCTTCTTTCCGCCGCATGACCCGCTACGAATACAATTACGCTTTGCAGGATTTGCTCGGGCTTCCCTATGACTTTGCCAAGGACTTACCTCCCGAAGCGATTTCCGAAGATGGCTTTCAAAACAGCTCCGAAGTACTGCACATGACCGTCGTGCAGTTCGAGATGTATCGTCGCTTGGCCCGTAAGGCGCTGCTGCGGGCGACCGCTAGCGGCGAGCGTCCTCCCGTTATCCACTGGAGCGTGACCATGAAGGACGCGATTGCCAGGGAATGGCCCAAGCAGGTTGAACAGGTCAACAAGCTCAAGGAGAAATTCAAGGACGATCCGGCCAGGCAGAAAAAAGAAGTCGATCAACTGGAGGCCAGCTTCAAGAAGCCACATAACAATACCTACTATCAGGAACTGTCGACAGGACGTACTGCTCGAGCAGGTTGGGCATACTATGGTGCCAAATATGCTTTTGCCCCGATCGACGCACTTGCTGCAATGCCGGATTCTTTTGATCACGTTGCCATCCTTCCCAAGGGCCAGAGCTTGATCGTTGAATTAGGAGATCGGATACCGAATGAGGGAACGATGCGAGTTCGCGTCCGTGCCTCGCGGGCACCAGGGAAAGCGACGGGAACTCCCAGCTTGCAGTTGGAATTTGGCTGGCAGGCTAGTAACGAGGGTCGCGCGCGGATGCGGGTCAGTACCGCTGACAGACCCATTAAGGCCAGTCACGAGGCTCCCGAAATTTACCAGTGGGAGTTTCCCCTCGGAGAGATCTACCCCCGCAATTCAGTCCGGAACGTTACAAAATTGGGTGCGATGCCCAATCCTTCCGAATACATCCGACTGGGGAACAGTTCCGTTTCGCAAGGCGCTATCCAGATTGACTGTGTCGAGATAAGTACGCCCGTTTATGAGGTCTGGCCTCCGAAATCTCACACTCGCATTTTTATTGATAGTAAGAACCGGGCCAATGAGGATTTTTACGCCCGCGAAGTTATTGAGAATTTCATGAGGCGTGCCTGGCGCCGTAAGGTAACCCGGGCAGAGGTGGATCAGAAGATCAAGCTTTACACGGCGATTCGCCCCGAGTGTGAAAACCTTGAAGAAGCGGTTGTCGAGGTGCTGGCGGCGGTCCTTTCGTCACCGAACCTTCTCTATTTGGTCCGAACGGACGTCAAGGAAGATGCCAAGCAACCAGCTAAGATACAATTACTATCGGGTCACGAACTGGCAACGCGGCTGTCAATGTTCCTCTGGTGCAGCACGCCTGATGCCGAGTTGTTAAAACTTGCTGCCAGTGGGAAATTGAGTGATCCGGGCGTTCTTACTGGCCAGGTCAAACGCCTGTTGGCTGACGACCGTTCGCGACGATTTTCCAGACACTTTGTACGGCAATGGCTCGATATGCAACTGTTGGATTTTTTGAACGTGGACCGAAAGATCCATCCCCAGTTTGATCCTGCCTTGAAGGAAGCGATGCAAAGAGAGCCGATTGCGTTCTTCCAGGAAGTCTTGCAAGAGAACGGCAGCATTTTGAGTTTCATCGATGCTGATTACACGATGGTGAACGAGCGGCTCGCACGCCACTATGGGATCGATGGCGTACTTGGCAATCATTTTCGGCGAGTGAACCTTGACCTGGAACAGAAACGGGGCGGATTACTAACCCAAGCAGGTCTGCTGGCCATGAATTCGGCTGGCGCCGACTCCCATCCGCTCAAGCGGGGAATCTGGTTGCTGGAAAGTCTCCTCAACGATCCTCCGGCGGTGCCGGAAATTGACCTGGCCGACCCGGAAATCGCCAAGCTCACGCTCAAGCAGCGTATCGAGGACCACCGCAATCATGCCGCTTGCATGTCCTGTCATGCCAAGATTGATCCCTGGGGCATTGCTTTTGAGAATTACGATGCCCTTGGTCGCTGGCGCAATGAGGTCAAAGGGAAGCCGGTCGATGCCACGAGCCTGTTGTTTAATAAGCAGAAGCTTGACGGCATGAAAGGATTGAAACAATTCCTGCTGGAAAACCGACAGGACCAGTTTGCCCGGGCCATGGTCTACAAGATGGTAACTTACGCCCTGGGCAGGCCCCTGACGTTTGGGGACTATGCCAGTGTAAACCGGATTGCAGCCGATCTTCGTAAACAGGAAGATGGACTTGCGACCATGGTACGGCTGATTGTGGCGAGCGAGTTATTTCAGTCAAAGTAGTATGAAACAGAAACTAGAGTAAGTTTTGCAGATGCTAACTATAATAGGTTGTTATGACTATTAATCTTAATTCCCTTGATCGTCGCCGATTCCTGCGTGGTAGTGGAGTGGCACTTGCTTTACCCCTGTTCGGCTCTGCGGCGACCGTCGTGAAAGCGGCTGCCAAGTCGCCGAATCCCAAGCGACTGGCCTGTTTTTATTTCCCCGATGGCGTTCCTATGCCATTGCCGAAAGATCCGGCTTACAAGGACTGGCTTTGGTTCCCGCATGGCAATGGTAAAGAGTTTACGTTTACCAAGTGCTTTGAACCCCTGGCGTCATTGCGAGACGAGCTAACCGTCCTTTCAGGTTTTTCGCATCCGCATGGACGGAGCGTTCACGGACACAATAATGCTGACCAGTTCCTGACGGGAGCATCAACTGGGACCGGTGATACTGAATACGAGAACACGATTTCACTTGACCAGGAATACGCCAGGCATGTTGGTAGCCAGACTCGATTTTCATCACTGGTCATGTCGACCGATGGTGGTACGGGTACGGTTCGCGGGGCGCATACGCTTTCCTTTAATCAAAATGGTCGGGCCATCCCGGCCGAAAATCGTCCCAAACAGATATTTGACATGTTGTTCGTGAAAAGCGATGAGAATGCGGCCAGGCGACTTGCACTTAGCAAGAGTGCCCTGGACGATCTGCTGGTAGACGCCCGAGCCTTGAAGAGGAAACTCTCGTCGGATGACCAGCAACGGTTGGATGAATACCTGGAATCGGTTCGTGAAACAGAGATCAAGGTCGAGAAGGCAAAACGCTGGATCAATACGCCGCTTCCCACGGTCAACGTGGATCATCTCAATCTCGAGATCACTCCGAAGGATCCACGAAACTACGTGCGTACGATGTACGAGTTGATTTACCTGGCATTTCGCACCGATTCCACGCGGGTGGCAACTTACCAGATCGGTCGTGAAAACGGAGTCGGGATCAGTGATCACCTGGCGAAAGCGGTGGGCTTTACCCTGGCTCACAGTTTATCTCATGAAACGAAAGAACCTGACGGCTGGAAGCGATTTGGCATCTACTGCCGATTCTTAAATGAAGAATATGGTCGCTTTGTCAGCAAGCTGAAGGAGACCCCGGAACCGGCTGGAGAGGGGACCATGCTGGACAATACCTTGCTCCTGTTCGGTTCTGCGTCGAGCGCCTTCCATCTCTCGCGAAATTATCCGATCGTACTCACCGGTGGTAAAAACATGGGCTTCAAGCATGGCCAGTTCCTTAACAAGGTCGGGAATAATTATCAGGGTGGTCCCTGGTTGGGTCGGAAGGAACCATGGGCACAGAAGATCACGCACCAGGATCTTCCGTTGTCGAACCTTTACCTGACGATGTTGCACCGACTGGGAGTCAAGGCCAAGAGCTTTGGCGGTAGCAGCCAAACGCTGGACGAAGTCTAATCCTGGTTTTGCGAATTGCCCGTGAAAGCTGAGCGCCATGAGCATCCTGAAGCCTCTCCTGCTGTGCACCCTTTTCTTGCAGCAAATGTTGCCGGGCTCGTTAGCGGCTGCTGCCGAGAGTACGAAACCTAACATTGTCTTCATCCTGGCCGACGACCTGGGAATCGGTGATGTCGGTTGTTACGGCGGCCAACGGTGCCTGATCGAGACACCCAATATCGATGCGCTGGCTGCTGGTGGGTTACGTTTTACCGATGCACACCCGAATGCCTCGGTCTGCGGACCGACGCGACGGGCGATCATGACCGGACGTTACAACTGGCGTTTTGGTGCTACCGTGAATCATGGCCCCTGGGGTTTTTGTGGTCCCCGCCCGAACACGGAGAAGTCAACGCTCGGTAAACTGCTGCGGCGATCCGGCTACCGAACCGGTTACGTCGGTAAATGGCACCTGGGGACGACCATGGTTACCAGGGATGGCAAGAACCAGGGCCTGACCAACGTCGATTTCAAGAAACCGCTGATCTACGGTCCCGTGCAGTTTGGATTCGATTACAGTTTCATCCTGCCCGGGTCGCTCGACATGTATCCCTACGCCTACGCCCGCAACAACGCCTGGCAGGGTGAGATCACAGCCCAGAAAGGCTGGAGCGCTTTTAATCGAGTGGGGCCGGCGGAAAAGAATTTCCAGGATCATGAAGTCCTGGAGACGTTTTATACCGAGGCCGAGACTTTTATTGGCAAGCAAGAAAAAGACCAGCCCTTCTTCCTCTTCCTGGCCCTGACCGCCCCTCACACGCCAACAAGTCCCGGCGTCAAGTGGCGCGGGAAAAGCAAGTTGGGCGTCTATGGTGATTTCGTCATGGAGGTCGATCATTCCATCGAGCGGGTAAGAAATGCGTTGAAAGCGAAGGGGTTGGATCAAAATACGCTGGTATTGTTTTCTTCAGATCATGGGCCCGCACCCTACGCGGGTAATATCCTCAAGGCGACGCCCGGGCAGATCAAACGCCTGGAAGCCAGCGGACATTATCCGAGTGGTCCGCACCGCGGTTACAAGTTCTCGATTTACGAGGGTGGTTTGCGGGTACCGTTGATTGCGCACTGGCCCGGGGTGATCAAAGAGGGAGAAAGCTGCCGAGGCCTGGTTGGCTTGAACGATTTCATGGCAACCTTTGCGGAACTGTCTGGCGGGAAACTGGCCGACGATGAGGCTCCAGACTCAATCAGCTTTGCCAACCTGCTCAGGCAGCCAACGGCCAAGGGCAAACGAAAAAACCTGGTGCTCCAATCGGTCAGCGCCTTTGCGGTCCGCGATGGAAAATGGAAGCTTTGTCTTTGTCCGGGTAGTGGCTCTAATATCAATTCAGAGAACTCATTGGGGAACGAACCCGCACCCGCTGATGCCTGGCGCAAGGCGCTCGGCAGTTTTAAGGGGCAATTGACCGAAGCCGATCTGCTCAAGGCCCCCTTCGTACAACTGTTTAACCTGCGCAATGATCCGCACGAGGACAGGAACTTGGCCGCAAGAAATCCAGATCGCGTTGCCAGGATGGTCGCCTTATTGAAAAAGCAAATCGAGCAGGGACGTAGCACACCGGGGGCCACGCTGAAAAATGATAAGAACGTGCGGATCATCTACACGAACGACAGGCGATTGCCCGACACGTTGCGCAAGCGTCTCCAGGGATCAAAGTAATCCCCTTCCGCTGCTCCATGTTTCTTGTACGGGTTGCTGGAGGGAAAGAGATCGGGTAGACCGAAACGGTGGAAACCGTGCGACAAGGGCTCACGCAATGCAACCGGATATCAACCTGGCAGAAGAGATTCGCCGCTTTCAACCGAAAGATCCGATCGAGCGGGCGGCCACGCCGCCCGCTTCCTGGTACACATCGAGTTTATTCCTGGACCTGGAAAAAGAGGCCGTCTTTCGGAAGCAGTGGATTTTTGTCGGTCGCCAGGATCAATTGCAGCAGCCCGGTGATTATTTTAGCGGAAGCTTTTTGGGCTGGCCGTACGTGGTGGTCCTTGACGACGAGCAGGTGCCGCGGGCTTTCTACAATATTTGCTCGCATCACGGAACGTGTGTCGCTACGGGGGAGGGGAGCGCGGAACAGTTTGTTTGTCCTTACCATGGCTGGACCTACGATCGACAAGGAAAGCTGACCAGGGCGCCGCTGGCCGGTGCACTAGAATCTCTCAAGCAGCGGAACCTGGACCTGAAACCGATCACCGTTAGCCGCTGGGGACCTTTCCTGGCGTTACATTTTGGCACCCCTGCAAATCCGCTGGAGACCGAGCTGGCGCCGCTGCTCGAGACGTTTGCTACTGATCCATTCGAGAAAATGCAATTTGTTCGCAGGGTCAGTTACCCGCTGGAGTGTAACTGGAAGGTCTTTGTCGATAACTATCTTGATGGTGGTTACCACGTTGCCCACGTGCATCCCGGACTGACCGATCAGCTCGAGATGTCATCCTACCAGAGGGCCCTGGGCACGCGCTGGTCGCTGCAATCCTGCCCAGCCGCCCCATCCCCCGGCAGTGATTCGTCAGTGGACTTTGCCGAGCGCGTCGGCCAGCATGCAGACTACGCCTGGATTTATCCCAACTTCATGATCAACCGCTACGGACCCTGGATGGATACCAATACGGTCATTCCACTCTCGGCTGACCGTTGCCTGGTGGTCTTTGATTATTTTCACGAAGGTGTTCCGGAGCCAGCTTTCCTGGAAGAGTCATTGATCGCCTCCGACCAGGTACAGCAGGAGGATATCGAGATTTGCAAACGGGTCCAGGCGGGACTCGACTCGGGGGTGTATGAGCAGGGGGTTTACGCCCCTGGATTTGAAGCGCCGATGCTTCACTTTCACCGACTGCTGCATGCTGATTTCCAGGCCTAATAAATTTCGGGCGCCGTTCAGCGACTCTTAATCTGCAGTAAACGGACCGGATTCTGTAGCGCCGCTTGCAGACAAGGGGGTTTTCCCTGAGAATTCTCTCGTAGGTTCAAATCGATTTTTGCCGACTGACGTTTAACATCCACGACCCAGCAGGAGACAGTGCCATGATTCGCCCGCTCACCTTTGCCATCACTCTTGTACTTTGTCTCGGATCGATTGGCCAGACGTTCGGCCAGTCGGAAAACGGTTTCGTTTCGCTCTTTAACGGCAAGGATCTTACCGGGTGGGCGAGTGTCAACACGGCCCCGGATACCTGGACCGTTAAGGATGGCCTGCTGGTTTGCAGCGGCAAGCCGATTGGCGTAATGCGTTCTGAAAAGCAGTACGAGAATTTTGTCTTGCACATCGAGTGGCGGCACATGAAGGCAGGCGGTAATTCCGGCGTCTTTGTCTGGAGCGAGGGATCCGTACCTGCGGGGAAGCGGTTGCCCAAGGGGATGGAAGTGCAGATGCTGGAACTGGACTGGATCAACATCCATAAACGCAACGGCAAGCCAAACCACATCGGGTACATTTCCGGTGAGTTGTTTGGAGCCAATGGTCTTGAGGCAACGCCGGACAACCCGCGCGGCAGGCGGAGTATGTCGCGGGAACTCCGTTGCAAGGGAAAAGGGGAGTGGAATGTTTATGACGTTGTCTGTGTCGATGGTACGGTCAAGCTGTCGATCAACGGCAAGTTCGTCAACTCCATCCGCAATTCGTCGGTTCGCAAAGGCTATCTGTGCCTGGAGTCCGAGGGCTCGGAAATCCACTTCCGAAACATTCGCATCCTGGAGTTGCCACCCGGCATTACCACGCCTGAGCAGACGGCCAAGGTGATCAAATAGGCGGGATCCTGCTCGGTCGATTTCCGCGACTACTGCCTGCGGACTTCCAGGGCTAAGGTCTCGTGGCAGATCGATCCGGCCAGATCACGTTTCCTGCTTACGGGTGTTCGATTCGACATCCATGAAAACTCGTATTATTTCGACACCGGCTAAAGCAACGAGGCGACCCCATAAAAGGAGCAGACAATAGAGCAGTCCGCCAATCGGGGACCCGATGAAAAGCCCCAAGCCCGGTAGGAAGGTGCTGTCTATGTGGTAAGTCTCTGTGACATCTTCCATTTTCTGAGTCACGCTATTCCATTCTGTCGTTTGAAATTCTTCGTCGTAGCCAAATGGATTGGTGAGCATCAACCAGAGGCCGACGAGCATCATCCAGACCACTAGCAGGATTATCGCGATGAGACCAATGTAGAAGATGATCTTTATCAATATTTCTAGGATCGCAAGGTATTTGGTCAGATTGGGATAACGCGGGTTGCCGACTGGTAAAGGAGAATTTTCCGGTTTTAATCCACCCATCACTTTGTTGAAGAGTTGCTTCGGTGACGAACCGGAAGACCTCTGTGTTCGAGTTCCTGCACTCGGTCCTGGATGAATGGCGGAACCTTGGCCACGATCGCCCGGGTTAATTTCAGGCGGTTGGGGAGGACTGGGAACGCTTAATGGATCCGAGGAAGAAACCGGTGCAGATTGAGTGATGATGGCTGTTTCACCGCATGCTGGACATTTGCCCCGCTTACCTTCAATCGTGGCAGGCACCTGCATTGAGTGTGAACAGTGTGGACAGCTGAAATGAATGGTTGCCATGAGATTTCCTTTAATCGGCTTGCGCCACCCCGGTCTTCTAGGTTACTTGTTGTTCCAAATGCCCCGACAGCTAAGAGCCTCTTTTCTCGGATACCAGTTTCTCACTTCCACACCCATAACAGAGAATAAGATCAGAAGCAATAACTAAATTCTTACCTATCGTATAAGTATTGCCGGCCGTTCATCGCATCATGTTTCGTTGTTTTTTGTTTCTGGTGCTTTTTGTGAAGAATCCCAGGCATCTGCCGGTTGTTCGCCACTTATCCTGGTATCTTGCCGAAAAACTCAGGCGATTTGCACAGCCAATAAGCAGGGCAGGATAACACAGGCCGGAAATCCGAACCACAGTCCGCACAGCAGGCAAGGTTATTTGTAGTCGTAGGGCCTGTCTTTGTCGCGAGACGCAACAATCCAATAGACTTCTCCGACGGTTGGACCCCAGGGGACTTTAAGTTCTGTTTGATGCTTTGAATCTTTTGCGATGGCAAATATGGCGATCATCTCTGATCGGTTTCTCACTATCTTGTGTACGCGGTCGAGATAAACGAAGAACTCGTCATTGTCTTTTTCCGTGGCTGCTATGGTTTTCAAGATGCCAATGGGATCCATGTCTCCTGCTGACAGCACATCGTTACCGAGATTTGCAACGTAAGCCAATACCTCCGCGGCACGCCATCTGTGGCCGCTGGCTCCGTTGGTTGCCAGTTCGGCTGCCAGGGCGTAACCAGCTCCATCACCCAATTCCGCCAATACTCTGGCCACCTCGAGGGCAACTACCAGACGAGCATGGCCCTGTTCATCTGAAGGAAGCGGCGTCCCTTGATTCGGCGCCAGGGACTTGAAGTCTTGTTTCATTCGAGCCAGTCCGCTCTGGTCTCCAAGCAGACCTAAATGATGTGCCGCCACCCAACGGTTCTTTTGAGAGGGATCGTCCAGAGCTTTTTTAAGGTCCGGAATAGCCTCTCTGCCTTTCCTCTCGGCAAGCAAACCCAGGGCCCCATGGAGATGGTAATTCAGGGTATCCCGAATAACCTTGTATGAATCCTGACGCCACGTCCACGGGAAGTGATGGTCGCCTGGCGGTTGCTTGAATATGAAAGCATCTTTTGCGCCACAAGCGTCATAGTATTCCTGAATCACGGGTGCGGCAGCGGCAGGACCCCAACCAGGATGCACTCCATCGCTGGCGGGAGAGTAAGAGTAGAAAACACGCGGCGTAATGGCCGCAAAAGCATCCGTATACTCAAAGGGAAACTTTGCCAGGTCAAGGTTATACTTCGTTTTCAGAAAGGGCATGAAATACTCGGTTGCCAACAACCTTTCTTCGAGGAGAATCTTGGACCGAAAGGTCGTCCATCCGCAACTGGACACACCGACCTTCACACGATCGTCAAACGCCTGGAGATAAACCGTATTGATTCCGCCAAGGGAATGGCCAATCGCGCCAATACGATCCGGATCTACGGTTGGCAGCAATTGAAGCAAATCGACGCTGCTCATATGGTTGAACACCCCCTTTATCGGCCCCGAGTCATATCGATCGGCTGTTAAGTCATACTCCCTCGCTTCACCTATGGTGGGGTAATCGGGCACAATGACCACGAATCCCTGCATGGCCAACTCAGTGACAAAATTACTGTTGGGCCAGCCTTCAAAGGTCTGCTTACCATATTTCGCCGTTGGGTGATGGGCGATAATGCCAGGCCGTCTCTGTCCGGGCTTGAGACCAAGAGGCTCGTAGAGGAAGGCATGCACGACCTCACCTTCAGCAACGTCATAATGTATGTGCTTTTGGGTATAGCGCCCTCTTTGCCGGGTGCTCGTCGTCCGAATGTTGAAGTCCTTCAGACTGGTTCGCTTGGGACGGTCAGGCAATTGCCCCATTGCCTGTTGCATCGCCACGAGAGACTGTTCACGTTTTAATTTTTGCTGCGAGGCTGTCTTAATGGGCTTTCGATTGCCCTCTGCATCGGCATAGAACAGCAAGCTCTCAAGAGGGAGTTTGGGTGGAATCACAATCATCTGAAAATCTTCCACCTTCTTGTCGAACTGCTGCTTAAGACGCAGCTTCTCTATTTCTTGCAGCTCCTGTTCGGTGAAAGAGGGTTGTGGGATCCCGTCCACCTCTTGGAAAAGTTCATAGGCGCCCATTTGGGCTCGAGTGGCGCGAATGATATTTACAGGAAAGAAATTCGGCTTGTTCAATTCGGCCTTCTCTTTCAGCACACCCCAGCTGGACAAATAGTATCGAGCACCCTTCTTCGTTTGACTGGCACGACAAACGTTGATTTGCCAATTGCCGGTTGCATTCGATTTCATTGCCAGTCCTGCAAAAGGAATAGCAATTTCCCCTGTCCAATGGTTTGTTTGGATATTGGTGGCGCCGGCCAGCCCTTTGATGTCAAACCATCGATGTTCCTTTAACCCATATTGAAGATAGGCGGCGTCAAACACGGCGCCCGACGCTCCGAGCATGACTCGACGAAACGTATGGCCGGGACGCTCGAAATTCAGAAAGATTTCAACGTTGTCGCCGTTCCAGATTTTTCCATCACGTGTCGTTACATTTTTTATCAACTTACTTACATTCGTATCCTGGCAACGAAAGGCAACGTACAACTGCTTGTCATCGGCTGAGATCGCAAAAGTGGTGGCTGGATCAGCCTTGACTCTCGCCTCTTTTGTCGAAGCCCGAAAATCATACAGATAAGTAAATGTCGCGTTTTCCCAAACTTCATCATCCAATTTTCCATCGATCACAGGCGGCTGCTTTATGGGGACAACGGTATAAGCAGGTTGGACCTGATCAGCAGTTTCCTCTGCGATCCCCGTTGAAATGCCACTCAACACGCCGAGCACCAACCATCCCAAACAGCCTGCCAACGCCTTGTCTTTCACGATAGATTCCTTTTGGTTTGCTCTGTGATGCAATCTCGCATGCAAGTCTCACTTCGCCGGCTCTTTCCAGTCCTGGCCAGCGGATGACATCTCTTTCCCTGCCCGAGTTTCGTTTCTCAAGGGCAGCGATCGCTGCCTCTTCGGTCTCTCCACTGGGCTGTTCTTGAGCGTTGCTCACTCTTCCCACAGCCCAGAGAACCAATCCCACAGCCCAGAGAACCAATCAACGATCTGCAACAAGATGGCAAGTATCTTCTTCATGCTTTCCCCTTAGGACATTATTCAACACAGCCCCCATCTTCGCCCCGGCAGGCGGCGTCTGCAAGGGTTTTGGCAGGATGATAAAGAGATCCAGCCGATCATGGGGCTGCTGGAGGGTTAGCGATCGCTCTTACAGTCGGGCAATGCCTTTTGCAGGTCGGCCGCCGATACAGTGGACGTGCTGAGGAAGAAAACCGCAGACCAAAGGGTAAATATTTATTCTTTGATCGATGGATTCTTTCGGATGTTTTTCTCTCGGGTTACTTCTCGACTGGCTCGAGCTGGCGGCTGCGTATTTTTGGGCAAATCTCCTTGCCATCGGTTAGGTCGGGTTTCGCCGCGATCCCAAGCTGCGAGGGGGATTTTCCGACCCACTGGCTCTCTCGGCCCTTGACGTCGATGCGTCCGTTGACAGGGTCGATAGTGAGGGTGGTGAAGAGGCTGTCGCGGTAGGGACAGGTGTACTCGACCCAACGGAACTTGGAGTGGACCTCAGCCGGGTAACTCTTATTGCGATAGGAGCCACCGACCCATTTATAGGAGGCCGAGTTGACGTGTAGATAGGAAAGCTTGCCCGCGCGGGCCACGTGGTCAATGTGGGTGTGCCCGTTGACAGCCAGCAGAACCTTGTCGGCGGCGGAGTTCAGCAGGGACTGGACCGCCTTCGCGTTGTCGATACTCGATGGACCCGCCAGGGGCTGATGACAAATGACGAGAATCGGGCCCTTGAGGGTTTTCAGCTGTTTCGCGAGCCACTCGAGCTGTTTCTCCCCGATGTGCGCAGGATAACCACCCTTGTGGTTTTTCGGCTTCTCATTGCCGTCAAGGACAACCAGGTCGAGACCGTTGACGTTCTCGGTGTAGTAGCGCCCCTTCATTCCCCAGAGCTTCGCGACCCCATCGAAGGAGTGCCCGCCATCGATCTCGTGGTTTCCGAGAACATGCAGTGTTCTGGGGTGGGCTTTTTCAAAGGCCTTGGTTACCACCTCGTTTTTCTTTGTCGGATAGGCGAAGTCGCCGAGCTGCAGCAGGGCGTCGGGCTTTTCTTCCTTCATGGCATCGAGGAAGGCCTTCAGTCTCGACGGGCCATCATGCATAACATCCTGGTGCAGGTCGGCGATCATGCCGAGCTTGATGGGTTTTTTGATTCTCCCCAGACAGGCCATGACCTGCCGGGGCAGGATGATTGAGGTCGCCACTGCGCCGGTGGTGCGTAAGAAGTCACGTCTTGATGAGATGAACATCTTCATTTTGATTTCTCGATATCCCAAGGAAAGTTACGCACCATGATAGAATCTGGTGAGGATGACAATCAATAGGCATGCACCCCTGCCGAGCAAGACAAGTTGCCGAAGAGTATCAAGGCAGCAAAATCCCTTGGCGATCTGCTGGCAATGCGCCGGTTGTTCGCCGCTTACCCTGGTATCTTGCCGAAAAACTCAGGCGGTTTGCACAAGCCAGTGAGCAGGACAGGATAACACAGGCCGGAAATCCGAACCATACCTCCGGACCCGCGAGCAGGGGTTACTCGCGCGCTGGCCGACGCTGAGCCCGGAGATTTTGCAGCAGCAGAGCATCCCGCTGCTCGGTACGGCCCGAACGATATACCGAACCAATCTACAGGGCAATCGTCGGGACGCGAGCAATCTCAGTTGTTATAATTCTAAGTAGTGTTTCATACGTTTCCTGGCGAGGGCTCAATAGTGCGATCGCTGATTCCGATCCTGGTTTGTTGCTTTTCTGGTTTGGTTGCCACGTTAGCAGCCGAGGAAAACCGACCTGTAGAAAGTGCTCCAGAGCGCTGGGCCGCAGGAGGTACCGGGGGTACTCCCGACTTTGTCCAGCATGTTGTTCCGCTGTTTTCTAAGTTGGGTTGTAACAATCGGGCTTGCCATGGTTCATTTCAAGGGCAGAACGGATTCCGACTGAGCCTGTTTGGTTTCGAACCGCTGAAAGACCATCGCGAACTTCTTGAAAACGATGGCGATGGCATACGTACCAATGTTAAGGATCCGCAAGCCAGTCTGATTCTGTTTAAACCGACTCATGAAGATGAACATGAGGGTGGAGAGCGGATGAAGGCAGGTAGCTGGCAGTATCGCATGTTGCAGGAATGGATTGCAGCAGGCGCAAAGTATGACTCCAAGCGTGACGTGCGAGTTACTCGCTTGAAGATCACTCCTCCAGAGATCATCCTCAACCGCTCGAGTGAAGAAGTGACGTTGCGTGCAACCGCGATCTTTTCAGACGGAACCGAGGAAGATGTGACCGGTTTGACCCTGTTTACCAGCAATGATAAGAGCATCGCCGACCTCTCGAAGGACGGGCAAGTGAAGGCGTTGCGAACCGGGGACACGGCAATCATCGCACAGTACTCCGGCGCAGTCGCCAGCACCCAGGTTTTGGTTCCGGCGGCAGATGACGGGCAACCGTATGCCATTGCCTTGCCGCATAACAAGATCGACGAATTCGTTGGCGCCAAACTTCGCAAGCTGAGAATGCGTCCGTCGGATCTATGCAGCGACGGGGATTTTATCCGGCGCGTTTATCTGGATGTTATCGGCACGTTGCCCACCGCCGATGAAACCCGTAAGTTTCTGGCCGCCCGCTCGCCAGGCAAGCGGGCGAAGTTGATTGATGATCTGCTAGTCCACCCCGCTTACGCGAGGTACTGGGGAATGAAATTCTCTGATTGGACAGGCAACAGTAAATACATCAACCGCAACGCCATGCTGTCGAACTGGATGTGGCAACATTGGCTCGAGGACAAGCTATCTCGCAACGTCCCGTATGACGAAATCGTGTACGCTAACGTCTGTGCAACCAGCTTGGACGGCAGGTCCCGCGAGGAATTCCTGGCCGAGACTCAGACGATTCTTCACCGGGCCGCTGGGCGTTACAACTTCGATGACGAGCGCCTTTACGCGCGCCGCAGAACGAACGAATTGTATTGGGGTAATGTGGAACGGCGGAACCCGGAGACGATGGTACTGCAAACCGCGAATGCCTTCTTAGGGATTCGTTTGGAATGTGCTCA
>Ga0310342_100001022_pt1 | contig 16927 bp, 7 predicted proteins | sample S15DNA20500_MG_FD_206155 | JGI IMG/M metagenome (GOLD analysis project Ga0310342, IMG submission 206155) | Marine microbial communities from station ALOHA, North Pacific Subtropical Gyre - S1503-DNA-20-500_MG | ecosystem: Environmental > Aquatic > Marine > Oceanic | place: Pacific Ocean: North...
GGTAGATATTGATTTGAATTAGTTTGATATTGAAGTATTTGGCCATCAGTAATTGCAGAATCATTAACGTTTAATAAACTACCAAGGTTTTCACTTATTATACTAGTTAGGTAATTAAAAGTTGCGTGGTCGCCCCAACTATACGCAGTTTGTGAATTTGTAAGGGTTGTTTGTGTAGCGGCATCTAATTCTATTGTACCAGAAGCAGTTATAGGACCGCCATCTAATCCTGCGCCAGTGTTTATTTGGGTTAAGGTACCTGTACCTGTACCCACGAATTCACTATGCAATAATATTCTATGGCCGCCTACAGTAGCACCATCGTGTATTCTTAACGTATTAAGATCGGTATCTACTGTTACTTCACCTTGGGCTCCGGTGAACGAAGCATGTTGGGTAGTACTCCCTCTTCTAAATTTTACTTCTGTACTCATTTTGTTTCCTTATGCAACTGTTTGTCCTACAAGTTTGTAAATTTTTCCTGTGCCTGTTGGAGCATATGATAATCGTGTTATAATATACAATTCTTTATTAATGTCTTCTCCAAACCCTGTAATAAATTCAGCACCTACATCTATTGCTATTGGGTTTAATTGATTTATTTGATACATATTTGTTACTGGTTCTTTTAAGTAATATAGTTTTCCTGATGGAGTATTCCAATCTGTAGTCCAATCTGCAAAAACATATTTTCCTACTAGTTCTGTGCAAGTTGCTCCTCTATAAACAACCCCGCCTATAACTGATAGCCCGTTAATTGAGCCACCTGAATGTGTATATGATGCTTTAGGACTTTCAAATCCATTCATAAAAGTATTAACATCTGTGCCTGCGGCCGTAGCGAGAGCAATTCCATGATTTAAATCATATACATTGTCTCCTTCTTTAACACTCCAACCATAATTTTTACCATTTTCAACAATATCTATTTCTTCTATTTCATTTTGCCCTACATCGCCTGTCCAACATTTTCCTGTAGTTTGATCCACAGTAAGTCCATACGGGTTTCTAAATCCATATGCAAAAATTTCTTCTTTATAAGTAGAATGATCTTTGTATGGATTATCTGTAGGTATAGCATAATTTGTATATTCTGATGAACCTATGCTTACATTTATTCTTAAAACTTTTCCTAATAAACTGGTTCTATCTTGTGCTAGGTGATCAGGATCACCTTGGCCTCCTCCGTCTCCTGTACCTATATATAAATAACCATCAGATCCAAATGTCATTCCTCCACCATTATGATTACTTGCAGGTTGATCAAATTGTAAAATAACTACTTCAGAATTAGGATCTGCAATATCATCATTTACAGGATCTGTAACAGTATATCTTGCTATAATAGTTTCATGATCTATTCCTACACCTGATTTTGCTTTTGAATAATTTACAAAAACCCATCCATTAATATTAAATTCTGGATGGAATGCTAAACCCAATAATCCTCTTTCATCATATGCAGTACCTAAAGTTTGCATAACAGATGTTAAATCTAAAAATGGGGTTGACAAAATAACTTGACCACTGAATACTTTAATTTTACCTGTTTGTTCTGCAATGAATATTCTATTATCGTGGCCTGTATTTGTTATTACAGTTGGTGCTATCAATCCAGTAGTATGATCTAAAAATACATCTAAATTAACGGCTGTGTCATCGGACACAAAACCAAAATCTTGTTCGGTATCATATACTGCCAAATCTCCATAATCTACAGGTATCTGACCATAGTCTGTTTTATTAAGGGTATAGTCAGGCGTTCGTATTCTTATTAAATTTTCTTCTTCACTAATAACAATACCATCGCCCGCTATTAATCTTTTAAATTCTAAATTAACATTACTTTTTTGTTTAAATATGCCTGTACCTTCTTGATTAGTTCCTGCATTACTCGCGGAATTTGCTTCGCCTCCGACTGCTCCTGGTGGTGTTTGCCATGTTATTGCACCTACACCGTCGGTCATTAAAAATTGTCCAGAGGTACCATCTGCTGAAGGAAATGCTAAATCATTTAATTTTAATTTTCCACCTGCTCCTACTTCTATTTTTAAATCCGTATTTAAAGCAGATATAATTCTTTTTTGATTTAAATTTAAATCTCCTCCTAATACCGGAGTGCTATCATTTTGAACGGCAGTAAATTGTTCTGTATATGCTAATGTTTGGCTTGACCCGGGTATTGCTCTATATACTACAACGGCTGTTTCGCCTGCTTCTAGAGATGAACTAAAAGCAATTTGTGTTCCGCTTGCTAAGTTTGTTATACTATAATCAACACCTGGCTTTTGTGTTACTCCATCTATAGTTACATCTAATGCCGCAACATCTTTAGGAGAACCTGTTGTTAGAGTAAACGAAGTCCCAGGACCAGTAAATGTATCATACTGGAAGTCAGGTATATTTTGTATATCATCATAATCAACTGCGGCTAAAACCGCTTCGTATCGTTGACCGTAGTACATTAACTTCTCTCCAAAACACTTGCAAATATTTCACAATCTGTATGTGTGGCCGCTACTTTCAATGCATCATCGGCTTCTAAGTTAATAGGTTTATCTAAGCTCAATGTTGTATTTGGTGGTATAGGTACTTTCGATAATACTGTCATATCTGAAGTAGCACTATTGTCATACACCTTTAATGTAATTTGTAAATTTGACGTAGCATGTTTATTAGCAATATACAAACCATGAATAATTGCCGCAACTTGGTTAGCCGCATTTGCTGTATACATCGTTTCGTCGGTGTCTGCCGTCGAAATTGTATGTGCCGCATTTTTAAATGAACTCGCCATATTTTATCCGTTATGCGAATGCAATAGCAAAAGCAATTGCATCGTCTTCTTCTATATAAGCACTTCCGCCTGGGCCACTAACTGCTAAGTTACCTATTTGTATATTGTTGCCTTGTTGTAATACAGAAATACCTGTTCCTGCCGAAATAGAATGAAATTCTAAATCAACGCCTGCTTTTTGTTTAAATACTCCAGTTCCTGTACCAACATTAGATGCAGTATTTGCTTCACCAGCAGAAGTATCAGGGGCAACCCCTGGTTCCCATTTACTGTTTGTAGCATTCCATATTAATACATCGTTATTTGCTGGCGCATTTGCATAGTCTACATCAGCAAGATCGCTTGCATTCTTAGTTGCAAAATTTGTATCAACACGACCTTCAGTATAATATTTATTTGTATTTCCTTCAATAACATTGTCTGTACTAATAGTTCCACCAACTGTATAACTTGTTAAATCGGCCTCTCCAAGATATCCTAATGAAGTTTTATTAACAAATTGAATTGTACTTTGTTGTGAAACTGTTAACAAATAATCTGCAGAACCTGCAAAAGAAGCAGGAGTATCTGTTAACTCTAAAAATGTAGTAGTGGGCGGATCTACAAATTCTAAATCAGCACCTGTTGCGGCAACTCTTAAATATTTTCCTGTTTGCCCGCTCATTGTACTAGGTGTATCGGTTAGCCCTGCAAAGGTTGTATTATCTATCGGAGCACTAACAAATTCTAATGCAGTTCCTCCTGCATTAACCCTCATATATTTTGTAGCATCTCCTGTTGAAATGCCTGGGGTATCTTGTAACGCAGAAAATGTATCAATTTGAACAGGAGGGTTAACAAATTCTATCCCTGTTGCATTTGCTTTAATTGCAATATATTTTCCACCTTGGTTAGCCATTGTGCTTGGTGTATCATCTAAACTTATAAAACTTTTATCTGTGAATATAAGTCCTGTTCCGCCTGAATTAACAGTTACTAACTTATCTTCTCCTCCGGTAAATGATGTTGGTAATACATCATTTAATTCTATAAATGTTGAAATAGTAGTCGGAACATCAGTAAACTGTAATCCTGTTGCACCAGTATTAACTATTAACATTTTTCCTATATTATTTGTATATGTAGGAGGAGAATCTGATTGTCCTATAAATGTAGGATTTCCATTTATAGTTACAGTAACATCATCGCCTGTTGCTGTAGAATTTACACCTGTGCCTACAAAATCAATATACCCTAAATTATATGTTAACGTTGTACCTTCATTTCTGACACTTACTTTCGGATACTCTGCCCAAATAAACTTACTATTTGCATGATCATATTGTAAGAAAGCCTCATTGTCGCCTTGCACAGGAATGTCAACATCTGTTATTTGTGATAAAGTTAATTCTTTCCATTTATACGAATTAGTTGAATAATCATAATAAAGTACTTTTTCATCGTCTGCCTGTAACGAACTTGCTACATCTAACAGAGCTGTTAATTTATAATCTCTCCATTTAAATGAAGTGGTAGGATAATCATAATATAATCCCTGTAAATTTTCTGGGGCACCTGGTGTATCTAAATCTACTAGACTTTTAAGTTCATATTCTTTCCACTTAAATGAGGTAGACGAATGATCATAATATAAGAAATCTGCATCATTAGACGAAGTAACAGGTGTAACATCAACCAAATCGGTTAAATTTTCAGCAGATATATTTGTTAAAAATGCATGTGTAACAAATTCGAGACCTGTACTATCTGATTTAACTTTAACAAAATAACTTGCCGCATTACTATAATTTGCAGGAGTGTCTGTTAAATCTAAAAATTCATCAGGTAATGTTAAACTTTCAAAAACAAGTTGAGTACCATCTGATTTAACTTTAACAAATTTTCCACCTTGAGAAGTAAAATTAATAGGTGTATCTGTTAAACCTGTAAAAGTAGTAGCACCTGTTAGAGGTGGATCATCTAATTCCCAAGTACCATTTAAATATGATAAAATTTTACCGTTTGTTACACCAGCAACATCTGTATCTGTTAATCCTGCTAAGGTATTTTGTCCTGTATCTAATTGCGGAGTAAATTTTGTACCATCATATTTTAATACTTGGTTAAGCAACGGAGTCGTTGTAGTTGTGTCAACATCAGTTAAATCATCTAATACAGTAGGTATCGACAATGTTTGTGGCAACCATTTGTTTGTGTCCCATTGTAATACTTGATCATTTACTGGAGTTGTTGTAGTTGTATCTACATCAGTTAAATCGTCTATTACTGCTGGTACAACAATAATTTCTTCTTTCCATTTTTGAGCACTGGAATTCCATCTTAAAAAATATCCATTAGTACCAGTATTCATACTTGATAGATCAACATCTCTTATATCTGCTAAATCGTCATCATCTATATCAAAATAATTTGCAGTTGAATGATCTCCCCATCCATGTGCGGTATTCCAATCAGTAATTTTTTGTTGGGTAATTCCTGCCGCAACATGAGCACCAAACACAGGATCAGTTTCTGTATAAGTTGTTAAGTAACCTTCTACTCCATGATCTCCCCATGCGTGGGCTGTATCCCAATTTGTTATTTTTGTATTGGTAATATTTCCTGCAGGCGAAGCAAGGAACACAGGATCTTGTTCGAGCAATGGTGTATATGTAAAAACACCTGTTGTATTATCATATGTTAATGTTGATATTGCATTAGCACTTACATTTGTTGTAGATAAATCTACTAAGTCTATAGTACCCGATGATCCCCATTCTAATGTTGTGCCAGATGCTGGGAATCGTAATACTTGTCCTGCCGCTCCAATAACACCTGGTATTTTATATTTGCCATCAACAACAACATTATTATTATCGTCTACAATTTCATTTGTTATTGTTAATGTTTTTTGTTGTCCGGTAATAGTTGCCCCAGACCCATCACCTGTTCCGTTTGTATCTTCATTGTAATCATATAATCTATCAGGAATAGTATTTTCTGCTACTAATTGTAAAAATGCTCCTGCTGTTCCATCTGGAATTCTACCTGAATTATCTCCATATGTAACACCTGTTGTATATCTAGCACCTGATGCATGAGTTCCGTCGTCAACAACTGAAAGTTCAAATTGGCTACTTACTAATGTTGAATTGCTTGTATCAAATTTATATGTACCACCTGCAACAAAATTGAATGTTATACTGTATGTACCTGCCCCAACAGCTCCAGGTGCATCTTCAAAAATATACTTGCCATTATCAAATTTTACATAATAAGTTTGGACAGTACTAGGAGGTGCAGTCGTTGTTAAAACAATACCGTTACCTTGGGCTAACGTTATTTCGTCTACTGCGGTTGCTGTGAGTTTATCTTGGCCTAATACATTCCAATGTTTAAATGTACTTTCCATTCCAATTTTAATCGCTTTGTTGCCCAAATCAGTTAAAGCAAACCCGCTATCAACATCAAACTGTATTGATGTTATATCTGCATTAGTAACATTTGCACCTACACCTGTTTCTTTTACTTCTAATTGAAAAGCAGATCCTCCTCCTCCGCCTCCAAAGTTTTGTAAACCAAGAGCACCAATATATCTATAACCTTTAATTAAATATACAGAATGTGTATAAACACTACTTGATTGTTCTAAAAGCGGGAATCGAAGATTTCCATTAGGATCACCTACCATTACAAATACACCAGATTCATAATCCCAGTAATATTCTTCATTAGTTGATTGTGGATATATTTCTTCGTAATCTGATCTTGCTGTTATATCATAATTACCATTACCGCCTCCGGCGAGTGCTATAGCAAATTTAGGCAAGTATGTTGCTCCATACGTTGCTCTAAGCCAATTATTAAGTCTAGTAGATTGTGTGCCAACTGTTGAACATGCAAGCCACGATCGTTGGTCTGCTACAGTTGGATCTCGTGTTAGTTCTATAACACCAGCAGATTCACCAACTGCTGTTCCAAAACCTGATGCGGCACTATTATGTTGATAAGAGGTAACAGTTACAGTATTAACAATATCAGCTACTGCCGGAATTAAATGGCTGTCAATCCATAAATTGTGAGTAGGATTTGGAATAGGACTAACTATGGCTTCGTTATTTGGACCTTTCTCGTGGTCAAATGCCGTTCGAGCTTTTCCATAGTTGACTTTTTTGTCAATCCTATTAGTTATTACATCATTTAAATCATATGTAGGCATATTAACTCCAATCCTCTACCGATATTGCTGTTACAGATTTACCATTTGCTATACCAAATCGTACTAGCACATGTTTTTCTGTTGCCAACCCGGTGTTTGCTGTTCCTAAATCTAAATTTGCATATGCATTTGTTAAGGCTGTATTAATTGCAAATGCTCCTTGGTCTGCGGCTGTACCTTGTCGTCTTACACCATCGGATCCGTTACCGCCAGCACCTGTATTTGACCCTGGAAATTCTGCTCCGCCATATAATGTACTACAATCTAACCAACCATTTAACCCACTTGTATTATCTGTATCATATCCCGGAAACGCTATGTAAAGTGATGTTACTTCACCTGTAATTTTAATAGCAAATTTTGCCATACTATTTCGTTGGAAGCACATTGTAAAATATTGTGTACTACTAGACAATCTGCCGCCGCCGCCTAAATCAGCATTAACTGGTAAGTAACTAGATGAAAAATCTTCTAAAGTATGTTTAATTTCATTCAAATAACATCCTGCTTCGTTTGTGCCCGGTAATGTATTAGTTTGACTATTCCATGCATATGTTGTATAATAATTGTTACTTGTATCTGTATAAGCAGGATAGTCGTAATCTGTTCCTGTCCACGGACCGTCAATACGTATTAAATCTGGAGCTCCACTAACTGCTGAGCCTACTGTTATATTATTAGGTAATGCCGCTTCGTCTAATGTAGGCGAAGTAAACCAATACATTATTTCGGTTGCATCTACTTGATCAACACTAGTTCCATTTACATTGTCTACAGAAGTGTTTAGTTTGCCATCTTTACCTAATCCTGACCCATTTATATTAACTGTTAACCCATTTAATGTAATTGGCGCACTTACACCTACATTCTTTTTAGGTACATTTCCATTTATTGAACCTCCTGGTAATATATTTGCATAGGTATAAGTTTGGGTACTAATTGCTGTTCCAACACTATTACTAATTGTAAGAGGTGTTGTTGTAAGTCTATATGTTTGTCCTGAAACATTTGATACAGTTTGGCCTACAATAGATATACTAGCACCTGTATTATAAAATGCAACACCAGACATATATCTATATGCGGCAGTCGCAGGTACCGAAGTCCCCCAGCCATTAACTACTGGATTACTAATCATATCATCATATACCCATTTGGCTTGATATGTTTCAGTAGCATCACTATGTTTTAATTGCATTGTATTATAACCAACTGAAACCGGATATGATGTTGAATCTAAATGTACTTTTGCTATAAATTCTTTATAAAAATTGTCTGGATAAGTGTTAGAGTTTAAAGCATTTGCGTCACGCTCTAGGGTAATTTCTAGTAAACCTGTGGCACTTATATTTCCAGCCGAATCCCATCTGTTTACTTTAGGTGCTCCATTAAACTCTACCATACCTTCAGGAGATCCATCGGCTGATTCATTTATATGGGCTTTTAGTATACCAGAATATGTACCATTTGAAGGAAATTCGTTGCAAAATTGAGTTGTGTCTGATTCTATAGCAGATGTTACTTGTCTATTAACAGCAGTTCCACCATTTGGTATAGAAGAACCAGCAGTATTATCATCTGTATCATCACATATGTGCGGTAGTGTACCTACACTAGCAGGAGGATTTAACGTAGAACCTGTTAACCCATCAGGTGCAGTAGGCGCTTTTCTTATTTCTATATAATCTACTTTGTTTTCAGTATCATCAGTACCACCAGCATAACTGTTATCTGTTGTTGTAATTAATTTTACAGTTCGTAATAAAGGTGATCCTGTGTTAGTAAATGTGTTTGTAGGATCTTCTAATGTGCTTGTATTTGAATCGCCAAAATCCCATGCGTATGTAGGATTAAGAGAAACACTATTATCAGTTAGTCCTGTCGAGGAACCGGTAAACTGAGCAATATTAGATGCTCCATTACTATCTGCTCCACCATTTGCAGGATCGTATTTTATAAAATCAAATCCTATTCTAGGATCTACATAATCGGGACTACCATTTGCTGAAGTATTTTGATTTGTAAATGCTCCGCTAAACCCTGCTCTTGGATCTACATTAACTGTAATAGTTGTTGCAGATGTTGTGCTTGAATTATTAGAGCCTCTTAAATTTGTTGCATTTAATGTTACATCAAATGTTTCTGCTATAAGGTCATCTGCTAATGTAAAATAATGCTCTATATCATTAAGGTAATCTCCATCTACATTATCGCCACCTGTTACAACCGTATCGCTTGTTAAGTCTCCCCAATCCCATGTAAATGTTGTATCGCCCCAAGTACCTAAATTTGCAGAACTATTTGTAAATCTTACAGGATGCCCTTCTGCTGTATTAGTTGCACTTTGGGCATTAGTATCTCCAATTTCATCATTATTACCTGTTACTAAGTTGTTTACATTAAAAGATGCATCTGGTTTTATATATCCGCTAATATGGTTTGTTTTTTCTAAACTAGCAGTAGCACCTACGCCTCCTTGTGCGGTTGTACTTCTACACCAAACTTTAGGAGACCATCGTGTATCTGCTGTAACTGTATTACCACCTACATCATAATCGTGTGTGTGTGTTTTTGTAGCCGACCAATCAATCCAATTTGATTCAACATGAGTATTGTCCCCGCTTGTACTAGCACCACTAGGATATTTTGTACCATCACCAAATTCAATCATCCAATAATGTGTATATAATGATGTTGATGTATCAAATTCAATTTCTCTATCTGCCTGAGGTGCAGATTCTAAATCTACAACTTGATCATTATTTGTAGTAGTCCATGCAGGTTCTGGTGCTGGTGTCCATAATTCAACTGCGGCATCTTTTTTATAAATTGAATAACTACCTTCAGTTAATCCTGTAGTGCCAGATGCTGACTGACATTTTAATGTCATTGTTACATTGATATCACCACCTGCAACAGATGTAAAACTTTGATCATAATATCCATTGCTTAATGTAGTTGTGTCGTTTGCTACACTAACAGTATTACCTGGGGTTGTGACATCTTCAAAATGCCAATCTGCGTGGGTAGCATTACCTGGAACTGCAATAGTAAATCTTACAGTTAACGGAACAGATGGTGATGCTCCTCCTTCTAACGGAGAATTAGAAAATGCCGATCCTTGAACGTATGTATTATTTTGTATATTTCTAACAGTTTCGTTTATTCCATCAATTGCATCAGAAATAGTACCAGCAGTATCAATGCCAGATAACAATATACCACTACTATAACTAGAATTTTTATGGAAATATGCTCCATCATTATATGTTGCATCACTTGGTACTCCTATTGCCGCTCCGCCTCCACCAGTAGTAGCCGCTTGATTTATCCAAGCAACACCGTTCCATGTTAATACATCATTAGATTGAGCACTTGTTATAGTTGTATCAGATAATCCTGTTAAAGATCCAGCCGCACCTGCTAGATTTTTCCATACATTATTTGTACCATCCCATGTTAGTACATCTCCGCCGGATGGTGTCGATATAGTTGTATCTGTCAAATCAGATACAGTACCTGCACTTAAATCAATACCTTGTTTTTCATAACTCATCCAGTAAGGTTTTCCGTCTGCTTTTGTATAAAAATATCCACCTTCTCCATCTGCAGGAACTGTCGGATTCGACCCTAGTTCAGTGGTTAAGTGAATGGGAATATTAAATCCCCACATGTCTGTAGTTTTATCCCAAGTAATAGTTTTATCTGCCGCGGCTTTAAGTATTATTCCGCCACCATCAGCAGTAATATCTGTTGGAGTGGTTACTTTGCCTATTTCTATAGTATGGTCTTCTACTTCTAATTTAGAAGTATTAACTATTGTTTCTGTTCCGTTTACCGTAAGATTACCGTTAACAATTAAGTCATCAAATGTTACATCGTCTGTTGTGTTTAATGATTGATCATAACTAGCAACTATAGACCAAGTTCTATCGCCCTTTAAAAATTTAACCTCATCTCCTGCTACCGGTGCAGGTACTAATCCTTGTGTTCCGTCTGTACTAGATGTTGCTCCTCCAAAAAGAGATCCGCCAGCATAGTTGTTTACGTGTATTTCTTTAGGAATGCCTGACTGATCTTGTGTCCAATCTATATGCTCATCTCCTAAAAAATTAGTTAATTGATCATGATCAAAATCTGAGCTAACATATGTTGTGTTAGGTGGTACCGACCAAATACCAGTAGCACTTAAATATTTTAATTGATCACCTGCTATTGGGCCAGGAACATATCCATATGATCCACTTGTGCCTGCAGATGCTCCTCCAAAATTACTTGGTTTGTTTGTTAAATCATCATAATCACCACTAAACAAATTAGGTACATTTGTTAAATCATTAAAGTTACCTTGAAAAGCATCGAGGATACCATACCCAGCAATAGTTGTTGGTACTTCGGTTAAATTAGCAAATACTCCATTAAAAGCATTTGAGCCTGAACCTACCGGAGTTGACCACGAACCTAAATGGTTTATAAACTGTCCTTCTGAACCACCTGGAGGTAACCATTGAGCAACAATATGTGAGTGAGTAGATGTCCCTCCACCAGTACCAGTACCGCCTGTTCCTCCACCACTACTGGCGCCTGATTCAGTATATGTAATAGGTAAACTAGTAAACGGTGCTTCTGTAGTTGTTGTAGTCGCAATCGTTGTGCTAAGTTGTTCGTACTCCGATTCGGGCGTAGTTTTAACAACATACTGTTCAATAGGAGTACTAGAATCGATTGTAGTGTCTGTTTCTTGTTTTATTAAAGATATAACTCTACGTCTATCAATTTCTGATATGTCTTTTATAAACTTAGAAGTTTCTTTATAATAAGCATATTGTGCCTGCTGTTGAGCAGTTTTATCTACATTACCATCTTTATCTTTAAGAGTAAGATAATTTTTTCTTATATGTTGAATACCTTCATTTCGCAACCATGACCTAGGCTTCATATTACCATAATTACATAATCTAAATAATGAGGCTTCTGCAGTTCTACGAGTAGGTTTTCTGTTATCTATTTGTATTGCAGATGATACTTGATCAATAGTACCTTTTTGAATAAAATAAATTAAGTCAAATTCATATCCTTCAGTTTGAGTATAATCAATTGAACCAGTATCAAAAAACATACTAACTAAAGCATCCCATTGGTGTTGAAGAAGAAATTCTGGACTATTGTTTAACCTTTTTCGCAAAGCATTTTGTGCTTTAGTAACATCAGTAATCCATAATCTATATGCATTTGTTTCTGTAATACCATTAGAAAAAGCACTACCGCTATAACCATAACCCATTACATACTTTTCACCATCCCAATGGCGATGGCCACGATATAATTCTCTACCCAACATAAAATCAAGACCAGCATCACTTACTGCGGCTGACTTTGTGTTTATTGGAGTAGAAGAATATTGTTTCGATAAGGATTGATCATCATAATTTATCTCTATCGGTAATTCTTTATATCTAGTAGCCATTCATTAACCTGCAAACCCCGGTGTTAATCCTTCACCTAGTGGCAATAATCTTTTATCTTCGTGTCCTAACCATGGTTCATGCTCAGGTACTCTTGTACATACACTTTCTAATACGCTAACATTGTCTACCAATGAACCTGTCTCCGGAGGAACTGCATCTACTGCACTACCACCATTTAAATCTAATCTTGCGGCCTTTACAACTGTTCCGCCACCTGTTATAAGATTTCCATCTAAGTCTGCTTGTATAACATAATTTCCAGCAGTCTTCATTTGAAAGTCACCTGTTGTGGCATTTATATTAATTCCGTCTGCCCCTTCTGTTCTTATTTTTATACTACCTTTTGATTGTATATTAATATCACCGTCAACATGTAAATTAAAATCTTTAAGGGAATGATAGGATATATCATCTGTACAAAACACATCCATCTTACCTTCATTAGTAAGTTCTATCCATGCTGTACCTGCTTTATTAATAATATAAACTATACCTTTTTCATCATTGAGTAATAATTGGGCTCCGTTAGCAGTCCGTAATCGTATGCCCATATCAATTCCGGCATCATCACCATCATCCATTACAAATTGATGTTGTTCAGGAGTTAATATTCCAAATACTCTACTAGGACTTTCTCGTCTAGCACCACTTGTACACGTTCCTCTAATTGCATCATATTGAGCTTCTGCAAGAAGTCCTTGTGCTTTAAGGGCATCAGACATTGTTTTATGAGCAGGACGATACATAGGTTTTTTATCATATTTGTTTTTTTCTGCTCCTGGTGCTGGTCCTTCATATGTCATAGCAGACGGAATGCCTGGTACTGTAAAATTAACATTTTCTTGAAAGAAACAACCTAACCAAACACCTTCATTAATATCTCCATTAATAAAGCCTACTAAACCTTCTGTTTCCATAGTTGGCGGAACCATCCACATACCATAAGCAGTTTGGGTATCTTTAAATGCTGTTGACATTGGTTTTTGTAAATACGGACTAGACGCTCCTGCAAAAGGCGACAAATATCTAACATTAATCCAGGTATCTTCTCTAGTAGGATGGGCAATTTCAGGAATATAGACCTGCAATCTACCCATGGCGGCTGAATCTAAAGATCGCTTAATAAATGCCCTATATATATAGGGCATAGATTTAATTGCTACTCCAGACCCTGCTCCATTGGTTGTTTTAGCATATTCTTTTGAAACATTTTGTATCATAATTTATTCCGGTACACATCCTAATTCAAACCATTGGTCTGCATCTTTTTCCCTAGACCAATATTTTTTTGCTCCCCTGCGTCTTCCACAATCTCTAAATTCAAAATAATTTTTGTTCCATCCATTACCATAATCAGCATGATTGTATTGTTGAAATAAATGGTTTCCTCTATTACCGCCCCAATGAAACCCTTGGGCTTCAGCAAGTTCGCCTATTTTTTTCCAATGATCTTGATTTGAGGTTGTTATAGATCCATCAGCTTCATGTAAATATTTTGTTTTGTTTACACTATTAATACTAACAACTTCTATTCTAAATGCAGTACCTGTTAAATGTTGACTATCTTTATAATTGTGTTTAAGTATATCTTTTTTACGTAATTCTTTATGTTTAGAAAGGGGTCGAACACCTGTTACTATTTTAATAATATAAATGCTTCCGTGAGCTTTTGCATTTATAACAAAATTTGCCGCAAGTTTTCGTAACTTAGGATGTAATCTTGCTATTTCAATATTAGTACCAATATCATCAGTACTAGGAAAAGACCAATTGCCATCCTTATCAGGTTTTTCTCCAAACCCTGCGTAACTACCTACTGGAGGTTTTTCGCCAAATTGTGTTTTATATGTTGCCATTAATGTTCCTCTTGTAGTGTCGGATCCTCACCGGCAGCATCCCGTTCTGCTTGAAGTTTTTCAAACCGTTCTTTATTAAACTTTTGTTGTTCATAACCACCTTGTCCTTTTTCCTTATCAGAGTATGCACTTTGAGCAGAGGCTTTTTCTTTTGCCGCACGGTTTTCTAAACTAATTTGTTCTTCATTTGTAAATTTTAATAATGTTGGCCGAGCCAATTCATAATTAGTTCCGATATCTCTAATTGCCTCTAATGATTGGGTAAATGCGCCATTTATAAATCGAGATATAACATTTGTTACTTTAAATATTCCACTTACTGTTACATTGTTAACAAATTCCATTTTCCCTGTTGTTTCGTCTGGTTCAACCGGACTGTTTACATTCAACCAAAACATAGGAGCACCTTGTTCGTATATTGCAAAATCTGCTATACCTGTACTTGCTCCTCTAAATTGTTTAGTTAAATTTGACATACCTAACCAATATGGATCGCCTTTAATATCTACATTAATTTTTTGTAATTCTGAACCACCTGTCATTTCCATATACATATTACCTAATTGTATTCGTCCTGTACTTCTATCAGGTGTTACATTTTGTTGTAAAGCATTTCCTCTATCAACTGTATCTGATGAAACTGTATGGAATGAAACATTTTCCTGCGTTGAAGGTAATGCATAAGATTCTATATATAACCCGCTACCTTTTCTAATATTTGTTCCAGTTTCACTAGCAAGAGCCGCTTGAGCTTTTTCTAATTCTTCAGCATTTGTAGGATTAGCACCGTATATTAATCCTTGATCATCATAATCACCATATGTTTTCTTAACATAATGAGAAAGATTTCCTGGCATATCGTTTGGTCTTTTATTTTTCTTTGATTCTGCACCTTTCTCAGTAGCTCCTATTGGCATATTTTTTGAGCCTTGTACACCAGATCGTTGCCCTTGTCGACCTTTTCTAATAGGAATAGTTCTAAAATATGTAAGATCAAAATTTATATCAAAATTTAGTACTTCTGTGTTTAATCCTGTAAAATTATAATCGTATCGTTTTGTAAGTAATTGTTCTTGTAATAAACTAGTTACTCTGTCTTTCATTGTATCTTTATCATTAAACTTAGTTGCAAGTCCAGCATCTGAAACTGAAGGGTCTTTGTATGATTTAAATGAATACAAATATTTTCGAGCATATCTTTTTCGTCTGTAATCATATTTTCCAAATCTCATATCACAAATTAAACGAAAAACTTCCGGAATACCTTTAGCATTAGTTGCCTCTTTGTCAACCCCTAATTCACGCATAAAACCGCCTCCGACAATTGGAACCTTTTGAAATTCTTCTGTTGCTCCCATTACAGAATTTAATATATCAGGAATACTTGAACCTTTTGCTATTTGAATCATTAATTTAGAATTATCTAAAAACGATCGTGTTCCTTGGTCGTTTTCTGGCGATTTTGTATTAGAAAATTTATAATTTTTCCATGTATCATCTATTAAAATATAATATTCATCTTTAACAGCATGAGATTCAGCATCTTTTTCATCTTGGGCACATTTATTTAAAAAAGTTTGAAATCCTTTAACCCATTCACCCAAAGATGATGCGGCAATAGTTGATACATTTTTTATAGTTGGTCCTGTTTGTCCTGCATATGCGTCTACTCCAGGTTCTGTTGCATTAATTCTATACTGACCGCCTTTTTCAGTAATTCCAATTTGCATATTTTGAAACTTTAAAGTATAGATAAAATAATATTCAGATTGTCCTGGTTCTACATTTTCTGCATTACCATTATTAAACATTATTTCTAATAGATAGGTTGCTTCTTTTGGTGACTTAATTCCTAAATCCTGGCATGCTTTATTAATATAATCTAAAAGAGCCGCACCATGTGTTTCTACTATTGTTATATTAAACGCTACTCCTTGTGCCGATCTAGTTTGACTATTCCAACTAACCACATGATACACTTCTAAATCTGTAATTGCAAATATTGCTGTAGTTGCAGTTTCTGCAATTATTATTTTTTTCTTATTATTTAAAGATAAGTTATGCACAATAGATGGATGGCAAATACTTAACCTAGTATAATATGTTGCAGAAGGCATAGAGCTTAAAGCATTACCTATAAATCCTCTAGGAGAATGTTTAATAGCATCTTTCGGTGCATAACTAGATTTTGTTGCCGATGCGGCTTGTTTTCGACCGAATTGTTCGTACCCTTTTTCTTGTTGTTTAGTTTCTGGCTCTATAAAACCAAATTCTTCAGACATATTTTTCTTCCTCTAACTTAAATAAGCACTTACTTCCGATGGACTAGGTGTTAATATTTCTAATCCTTCAACAAAATCCCAAACAGGATCATTTAATTTATCTGGATTTATCATTTTAAAAACCCACCATAATTGGGGCGTTCCGTATAATTCTTGACTTAAAAGATCTGGACGATTTCTATAATGCCGTGAAATTATCATAGTTGTTTCGTTTCCAGTAATTTCAAAGTCAGGTGGTTCCCAAATTCCTAATTTACCTGAATCCATTGGAGATAATGCATAAACACTATTAGTTTTATATGTTGCCATTAAATAAATCCATCTTT
>Ga0310342_100001025_pt1 | contig 16902 bp, 13 predicted proteins | sample S15DNA20500_MG_FD_206155 | JGI IMG/M metagenome (GOLD analysis project Ga0310342, IMG submission 206155) | Marine microbial communities from station ALOHA, North Pacific Subtropical Gyre - S1503-DNA-20-500_MG | ecosystem: Environmental > Aquatic > Marine > Oceanic | place: Pacific Ocean: North...
AAGAAACCGGCCGATCCCAAAGATCCACCTGCTAAGAAACCGGCCGATCCCAAAGACCCACCTGCCAAAAAACCGGCCGATCCCAAAGACCCACCTGCCAAAAAACCGATGGAAGAGAAAGGCGAGAAACAACCCCAAAAGGCGGTGGCTCCCAAATCATCCATCCGGGTCGATCTGGATGGAATTCACGACCGTATTAAGAGGGTCAGCATTCCCAACTCGACGGAAGCAAATTTGGTCTGGTCACCAGATTCCCGATTCCTGGCCTTTAGTGCAGAGGTACTTGGTAAGGCGGGTACCTACACGGTCAATCCACCGGGAGACTTGAAGCCAAAGCTCTTTAGTGACCAGGTGGGTAGCGGTCCGCGTTGGATAAAGGCGGGAAATCAGTTGTTGTGGCTGGTGAAATCAATCCCCATGGCCTCCGGCCCGGGTTCGAAAAACGCAGCTTATCCATTTACCTGCTTCCAAAGCGTTGATATCGGAAAGAAGCACAGGGCGGCATTCGATCAATGCTGGAGGTCGATGCGAGATTACTTTTACGATGAAAAACTTAACAACCGGGACTGGGGCGCGATTCGGGTCAAATATGCAGACATGGCCGAGGGGGCGACCAATCGAATGGACTTGGCTCGGGTGGTGAGCCTTATGCTGGGAGAGCTTAACGGTTCCCACCTCGGCTTTCGCGTTTCTCTTCCCGCGACTAGCGAGGACCAGTGGCGACCGCTAACGATGCATCTCGGTGCGCGATTTGATCGAAACTTTAAAGGCCCCGGATTTAAGGTATCCGACGTTATTTTCGGCAGTCCCGCGGCCCAGGAGAAGAGTAAGCTCGTCCCGGGAGACGTGATTTTGTCGGTCAACGGCAAAGTCATTCCGGAGGGGGCGTCGGTAGCAACAACGTTCACGGGCCTGCCTGTTCAAGATATGCAATTGACAGTCCGTAACCCAAAGGACAAGGAACGGGCCGTCAGTATCCGACCGACGAGTTACGCCGGCGCGCGTGCCCGTCTCTACGAACAGTGGGTTCGCAATAACCGAGAAACCGTGGAGAAGAAATCTGAGGGGAAATTTGCGTACCTCCACATCCAGGGAATGAACATGCCCAGTTTCTACCGCTTCGAACAGGAGTTGTATGAAATTGCCGGCGGAAAAGAGGGGATTATTATCGATGTACGAGAGAATGGAGGTGGTCATACGACCGACCATTTGTTGACCGTTCTGACCCAGCCGGTTCATGCGATAACGGTTCCTCGTGGAGGAACACGTGGATATCCTCAGAGCCGCCGTGTCTATGCAACGTGGGACAAGCCCATCGTAGTCCTATGTAACCAGAACAGTTTCAGTAACGCGGAAATCTTTAGCCACGCTATCAAGACGCTAAATCGTGGAAAACTGGTGGGCGTACAAACATCTGGCAGCGTGATTAGCACCGGCAGTCGTTCGATCATGGATATTGGCTCGCTGCGAATTCCTTTTCGTGGCTGGTATATACATGGCACGGGCGAGGACATGGAACACAACGGCGCCGTTCCGGACCATGTCGTGTGGCCGCAACCGGGCCAACTGCCCGCCGGGACTGACGTCCAGCTCCAAAAAGGTCTTGAGCTACTGAGCCGAGATGTGCGAGCAAGTCAAGCTCAACGACGGCCGGAGCTAAGAAAAGCCAGTGAACGATAGCCGGCCTGGTACCCGTGACAGTGCAGTCTGCCCTTGGCTACCGGTTGTGCTTTGTGCTAACTTCAGAAGCTGGCGGTCGACTCGTAATCCAAAATGCGTAGTCTTCGCAAGCAAGCCGTTTTCCGTTTACTGTTTGGATCAGTTACGCTATGCCAATACGCATTAGCTGCCCGCATTGCACCACCGTTCTGCACGCTAAGGATTCGCTCGCCGGACAACATGTCAACTGCGCCAATTGCGCTTTACCTGTTTACGTCGAGCCACCATCGCTACAGGCCTCGGATCGCGATGCTCGTTCCGACGCCTCCGAAATCCGCTTGTCTCCTGTGGAAGAGCGTCCCTTCTCGTCGCAGTCGGACAATTCCAGGGTTGAGGGAACGCCGCCGCGTCCGCCCCAGAGCGCGTCTGCCTGCTTGAAATGCGGTGCCCCGCTTTCCGTTGGGCAGGAGCACTGCCAGAGTTGCTATTTTCACGCTGGCCTTCGCCGCGTTGTTGACACACGTGACGATTCAGACCTTGACGTTCCTGCCGCCAGCAACGGTTTCCAGAGATACCTGCAAAAGAAACTACATAACGGCCAGTCTGCCGAGAGTGTCTTTTATCTCTTCGATTTCTTTTGCTGCTTATTGCTACTGGCCATCTCGGTTTGGTTTGGACTCCCTTTCTATCTGGGACTCGCCTCAGCAGCGCTCTACGTCGGCTACCGAGTGATCGCCGAAACGTGCGGGTTATCTTATCGTGGCGCCTCGCTACTCTGGCGAATGGTGCTCTTTTTTGGACGGGGTTTACAGTGGAAGACGTTTGGCGGCCAAACCCGACTGGCCTGCACGCGGCGGGGCCGTGAATTCGGCGACTCCGACCTCGCACAACTGGAGGACCTTCAGGGACTTCAAGTTCTTGACCTGGAAACAACCGGTGTCACGGACGCCGGGCTCGTGTTCCTGCAAAATTGCAGTAGCCTGGAGTTTCTGGTTCTTCGAAAAACCGACGTTACGGCGGGCGCGGTCTGGCAACTTCAGAAGTCTATTCCGGAAAGCTGCATCTGGCATTAGCTGGCCTTGCAGTGGCGACGAACATTCAGGTCATTGTTGGACGGGCGGCCCGTCGTCGCCATAGCTTGGATCCTGTAATCCGAACGCGTCAGCCACGCGATTAAAGAATGCGAACATCGCGACGACGTAGACTGCCTCCGCAATTTGTTCGTCGGTCCACCCGGTATCTCGCAAGGCTTGGACATCCGTCGCTGTGGTCTGATGGGCCGCTTCTGTGACCAGTTTCGCAAAATCGAGCAGAGCCCGTTCGCGGCGAGAAAGTTCCGCGGACGCCGCATCGCCCGCAGCAAGCGGGCCAGTGACCTGGTCCTGGGCTCCCTGCACCTGCAAGAAGTACTGGTGAGAACCAGTTCAGTAGGGACACTGGTTTAACGCAGAAACGTAGGTCGCGAGCATTTCCTTGGTTTTTCGATCCAGGTGCCCGGCTGTAAAATGCAACTGGTTACTAAACTCCATCACGGATTTCAGGACATCGGGACGGAGACTAAAACACTTCAAGATCTCCGGTATGCCTGTCCGCTGGGGATTGGCCTGCTGCCAAATTGCATAGGCCTCGGCCGTTTCGCCCGTAGCGTCGGCATCTTCTACCCATTTAATATGGGGCATGGCTTTTTCTCGCGTCGAGTAGTCTAGGACGCCTGTCGGTCGCCCGTCAGGGAAAAAGGGAGCTTAACATCACTGTGGGTCTTTGCCGATACGAACGACAAACAGCCCCTTGGAATTCGCCATGCCACGGGTCATCCCTGCCGTGTTATATCCGGCGGCAATATTCCCTTTGCGGTCCAAGGCAATAATGCCTCCATAACCGGGTTTCAAAGTCTTATTGATGGCGGTACTCACCGCGTCCTGAACCGTGCACTTGGTGTATTTCATCTGCGCGGAGATGTCGTAAGCGATGGCATTGCGGATGTAGTGTTCTCCGATCCCGGTGCATGAAACTCCGCACGTACGATTGTCCGCATACGTACCGGCTCCAACAATCGGTGAGTCGCCAATCCGTCCATATTGCTTATTGCTAAGGCCACCGGTCGACGTTCCAGCAGCGATATTCCCGAAGCGGTCCAACGCAACGCATCCGACGGTGCCGAAGTAACCGGGCCGGGCCGGCGCATTACGCGCACCTTTCTTGGATGCTTCTTCTTTCTCTGCCTTTTTTGAGCGGAGCCAGCGGCGCCTGGCGGCCTCCGTTGAAAAGTACCGCTGTTCAACCAGGTCGACGCCCATCGTCTTAGCAAAGGCATCAGCGCCATCGCCTGCCAATAGCACATGCCGTGTTTTTGTCATGACAAGGCGGGCCAACGAAACGGGGTTTTTCACCACGCTGACGCCCGCCACAGCGCCGCAGGAAAGGTCACGGCCATCCATAATGGAGGCGTCCAGTTCATGCCCGCCAGCACTGTTGAAAACAGCGCCTCGCCCGGCATTAAAAATGGGGTCGTCTTCCATGGCACGGATTACCTGTTCTACGGCATCGAGGCTGGTGCCACCGTTGCCCAAGAGCTGGGACCCCATCTTGAGAACCCGCTCGAGAGCCTGCTCTCTTCCCTTGCGTCCCTGCTCGCCCATTTGTTCCGGTGAACTGCCCGCCCCGCCGTGTATCACGATCGCATAAAGCGGTTTTTCCTGGGCCATGACGTGACAGGCTGGAGAAATCACTGCTGTCAGAGCCAGAATGATATACGTACATTTCAACAACTTCCCTGCGGCCTGATTCATACTTTTGCCCCTTAAGCAAACGCTTACGCGAACTGTCAACCCTATGGACCGTTTTACGCGCTCAGCCTGTCACTGGGCTGCGCTGTTCCAGATATTGTATCGCCGTTTCCATGTCCAGTGGTAGCGGGGCGGCGAAAGTCATTTTCTCCCCACTATCCGGGTGCGTAAGGCAAAGCCGTTCCGCGTGCAACGCCTGCCGCGCGAGCACGACAGGCCCCTTTTCCTTTTGCGAAGTTTTGCCGCTCAGTGAATCGGCCCCAATCTGGCTAGCCCCGCTATAAAGACGATCGCAAAGGACGGGGCACTGAATGTGTGCCAAATGGACGCGTATTTGATGCGTGCGGCCCGTGCGAGGCTGCAAACGCAACGTAGAATACTTCTGGTACGCTTTCACGCACTCGTAAAAGGTCTCTGCCGTTCGCGAGTGTCGGCCTTCTTTTCGGATAGCCATTTTGGCCCGCTGGTTCGGGTGAGGTCCAATCGGCTCGCTTATCAAATCCCGGTCGTGATCAGGCCTTCCGTTAACAATGGCGAAATAATGCTTCTCCACGTCTCGTTGCTCGAACTGTCTCGCCAGGTGCTGATGAGCCAAGTCAGTTTTCGCCGTTACGATTACGCCCGTGGTATCCCGATCGAGTCGGTGGACGATCCCGGGTCGCGTTGGCCCACCGACTGAACTGAGTTCCTTGAAATGATATTGCAGGGCACTAGCGAGCGTACCGCTCCAATGCCCTTTTGACGGATGGACCACCATTCCCGAGGGTTTATTGATTACGGCGATGTGATCGTCCTCGTAGAGGATGGCAAGCGGGATATTCTCTGGTTCGGGGCCATCGGGTGTTTCGACAGCGAGCGCCCCTTCGACACGGTCTCCCAAAGAAAGTCGATACGAGCGTTTAACGACTGCTCCATTAACGCGAAGATCTCCGGCTTCAATTCCCCGAGAAATTCGTGCTCGGCTGGCGCCATCCGCTTGACCTGTAAGAAACACGTCTAGCCGCAGACCTTCGTGTTCTGCGCCCACCACCAATTCGACGGGATCGTTGCCGTTATTGTCTTGGCGCATGGCAAAGCTTAGATATCGAGGAGTTGGTTGCCCAGCAGATCACCTGCAAAACCGGTCTATTTCTTGGGCGGCTCGGTCGGCTTCGCGTCCTTTGCTTTAGGCAACGCTTTCGCATCGCCTTTTTCCGTTTTGGGATCTTTTGGATCCGCGGCCTTAGGATCGTCCTTTTCTGTGGCTGGCGGTGTATCCGGAGCCTTTCCCTCGGGCAGGTCAGTCGGTTCGTTGCCGCCCGATTGCAGAACTGCGGGTAACGCTGACGGGTCGAAGGTTCCACCGTGTTGAAGCGGCGGAAATTGATTGGTTCCGTCGCCTGGCGGTGGACTCAACTCTTCCGGGAGTTCCTGTTGGGCGAGCCAGGACGCCCAGTCTCCGCGTTCCAGCGCTATCTTGCCTTCTTCCCAACTTTTCCCTGTGATCGGCGAAAGGATTCTTAGGCGATATTCGGCAAGGCGCTTTATCCCGGTCGATTTACCGTTTTGCGTAAGGTCGCGATAAGATTCTTGAGCCTGACTGAGATATTCCGCATGCATTTCGGGCACGTCCACGACACTGAGTCCTTCGCACGTTTGCCCATATCCGTAGCGTATCCGATCGTAAAGTTCGTCGTCGGATGTCGCGGCCCCCATAAGGTCTTGGTAAATAGCCTTGGCACGCAGGAACGTCTGGCGTGCTTCCGCTTGGTCGCTATAAAGTTGCCGCATCCCAACAGAGAGTAACGCGTCACCGGCAGCCGACCGGATCCAGCCCGTTGCGGAAGCTCCTTTGTTGGCCTCGGCGAGTGCCTCGAGGTCGGTAGCCACGGACGAGTAGGCGTTCAGTTCCCGTTCCAAGCGGGTTTTTGTACTGAGCGTATCTGGCGAGGCGGATTTCCCAAATTCCGCTTCGAACGATATCGCCAAGAACTCAGCCCAGAGAGCTGTTTCCTGGTTCCGGTTGCTTGTCCTCCGCCATAAGTAGCCGCTGGCAACCACGAGGGACACAGCGAGCACGATTCCGAGAGGTTTTACGTAGGGACGGATCCGTTTAATCACACCGCCGAGCCGATCAGCGAGGATATTTGTTTGCAGTTCCTGTCGACGATGTTTCTTCATGGTTCGCCCATCTGTTGATGCCGGAAATGCAGTTCTGCCTGATACGGGTCGGCGACGGTTGTCGTTGCCAACTGCAGCGCTGCTCCAGGGCGCAAGTATAGAAGCGGTTCCGGCAGCAGGTCAAGGCGGATGGGCTGTTTTGCCCCCCCTTCACGTGCCAAAGAAAGCTCGCTAGGATCCTGAAATGGAAGGAACCTTGAATGCGTCCCAGGACGAAGCGGTTAACGTCGCGAACGGACCTCTGCTGGTTTTGGCCGGTGCCGGAAGCGGCAAGACCCGCGTTGTAACACTGCGAATCGCGGAATTAATCCGCCGCGGCACGCCTCCGGACCGAATTCTCGCTGTCACGTTCACCAACAAGGCAGCCACCGAGATGGCCGATCGAGTGAACGCGATACTTGACCGAAACATGGTCACCAAACCATTGGTCTGTACGTTTCATTCCTACTGTGTCCGTATTTTGCGACGCCATATTACAACTCTTGGCTATCCGGCAAACTTCATTATCTACGCCCGTGGGGACCAGGAAAGTCTGGCCCGATCGGTCCTACGTCAAATCCACGTGCCAACTACACAACTGCGACCGAGCGACCTTCTCTACTACGTTAACCATTGGAAATCGCGTTCCGTGAGCGTCAGCCAGGCAGCCGCGCTGGCGCAAACCGACAAGGAACATGTAGCCGCCGTCGCCTATCGGCGATACCAGCGGGACCTGAAGAATAAAGGGGCGGTTGATTTTGATGACCTGCTACTTTGCACTGACAAACTCTTTACCGACTTTCCTGAAATACGCGAGGCTGCTGCTGCTGCTTTCGACCATGTATTGATCGATGAGTACCAGGATACGAACGCGACTCAATACCGCATCGTGACTGCCCTGGCGCGCGACCATCGAAATCTTTGCGTCGTGGGTGATGACGATCAGTCTATTTATCGTTGGCGCGGTGCGGAAGTGGAGCACCTCCTCAGATTTTCCGAGGACTGGCCTGGCGCGCGGACAGTTATGTTGGAAGAGAACTATCGATCCACCGGCGCGATTCTGGAGCTGGCCAACCGCCTAATTCTCCATAACAAAACCCGCTACCAAAAGGTCCTGCGACCAGCTCGGCCGGTTGGGAACAAGCCACGCATTCTGCAGTTTCCGGACGAGAATGCCGAAGCTGGCGAAATCGTTGATGACATTCGACGACGAATTAACGAGGGTTATTTCGAACCACGAGATTTTTCGATCCTGTTTCGTACCAACGAACAGCCGCGGGCCATCGAAACCGAATTGCGCCGGCACAAGCTTCCCTATGTCCTCATCGGTGGCCTCTCCTTTTTCGACCGGAGGGAAGTGCGGGACATCCTCGCGTACCTGCGACTGCTCGTGGAACCCGAAGACGAATCCTCTCTGCTGAGGATTATCAATACGCCACCGCGCGGCATCGGGGCCAAGGCCGTGGAGCATTTAATTTCGAGGGCAACCGAGGCAGGTTGCCCACTGTGGCAACTTATTTCACAGGAGGGAGCCAGTGCCGGCCTGTCTCAAACCGCTCAAAGCGGGTTGAAATCGTTAATTTCAATGATTAACGATTTCCGGCAGCAAACAAATTATCGGCCGCTGCATGAATTGGCCCACGCCATGATAAAGGCCACTCGCTACGAGGACGAAATTCGTCGCCTTTATCCAGAAGACAATGACTTCGAAAGTCGCTGGAACTCCGTCCAGGAGATCGTTAACGCGCTGGCTGCCTACCAACAAAAAGCGAGCAAGCCAACTCTCCAGCACTTCATAGACGATATTATGCTCGGGAGCCTCGAAAACGAGTCGGACCGCGACAGCAAGCTGAAACGCAACGCCATTGTTCTGATGACGCTCCACTCGGCAAAAGGGCTCGAGTTCCCTCACGTCTACATGGTTGGGCTGGAGGAAGGCCTGCTGCCGCATCATCGCGCCATTAAGGAAGATGGCGAGGCGATCAATGAGGAGCGGCGTCTTTGCTACGTGGGGATCACCCGTGCCCAGGAAGAGCTCACCCTTTCGTTGGCCTTGACGCGGATGAAATGGGGGAAACCGCGTGAAACCCAGGCGAGCCGCTTTCTTTTCGAGATGATCGGGTCTGCGGACAATCCGCACCAGCCTCGGTCGCCCTCTCCGACGAAAACTGCCAAAAAGAAGGCGGCGGGCGGGCGCCGACAATCGTGACAGGCCGCTTGCCATCCCGTAAACCACCTAATTTGATCGCCGAAAGTCTGGCCAACGAACATTCCGTACGCTTTAATCAAGGTTGCCTGCCGCAGGGTGACTGCCTTTTTCTGTCAGCGTATCTGGGGAGATGAATCGACCAATGGCCTATCGACTAACAAACGTCCGCCTGTTAGTGAGGGAAACTAAACCGGCTCGCTTCGCACTATCACTCGGCAAAAAAGCCCAAGGAGCCGCTCCCCCTGCACCCACCACCAGTCCCCTGTGCCACCTCCACGTTGAGATCGAAGACAGTGCCGGTACCAGGACCTTCGGCTGTTCCGCCGACCGTTTGTCTGTACGGTGGCTGGACAAACGAGCTGGCCGATCCAAGGCCGCTAAACTTCGGCAACTGGTCTCCTTAATTATCAGCACCAAAGCCCTTTACCTCGAGAAGCCGGTCTTCGACAATCCGTTCGAAATGTGGCTAAAGAATCATGCCAAGGTAATGAAGCTCGGACGTGCAGCGGGCCAAGTCGACCTAACCTCGGTGTTCGCCTCTTCCCTGTTTGAGCGGGCGCTAATTGATGCCGTCTGCCGATCTCACGACCGCAGCCTGCTGGAGATGCTGGCAACCGACCAGCTAGGATTCAAGCCCCAACGCATTCATCCCGCCGTTAAGGCGAACAAGCCCGCCTCCTATCTGCCGGCTCAAATCAGTACGCGTATGCACGTGCGCCACACCGTAGGGTTCTTCGACCCGCTTGACGAAAAAGATCGCCCGTTGGACCAGCGTCTCAATGACGGTTTACCTGAAACGCTGCAGGAAATCATCGCGGAATACGGGATTCGTTACTTTAAAGTCAAGGTTTCCGGTAATCCAGAAGCGGATTATGAGAGACTCAGTCGCATCTGGGGCCTGCTGCCGCATGCTGAGGAACCCATAGTGACGCTCGATGCCAATGAAGCGTTTGACGACCCGGCAGCGTTTATTGCATTTCTCAAACGACTAAAACGTGATCAGCTCGGACTCTTCCAGCATATCGCCTTCGTGGAACAGCCATTCCCACGTGCCATTTCACTTCAAGCTAAATCCGAACCGGCCATCCGCGAGGCTTCTTTACTGAAGCCGCTTGTTATTGACGAATCGGATGCCAGCCTTGGTTCGTTTCCACAGGCAATTGAACTCGGGTACTCGGGAACCTCGCACAAGAATTGCAAAGGAGTCTTTAAATCGCTCGCCAATCGGGCCCTCATGCTCCAATTGCTCGACGACAATGCTCGTTTGTTTATGACAGGCGAAGATCTCCAGAACCTCCCCATCGTGCCGCTGCATCAGGACTTGCTAATGGTGGCCATACTCGGCATAAGCCACTGCGAGCGCAACGGGCACCACTACAACCGTGGCCTCTCCATGCTCTCTGTCGCCGACAAGGAATCCGTGGCAAAGAATCACCGCGACCTTTACCGCAAGCGCGGCGACGAATGGTACCTGAATGTCCAGCAGGGGCAAGTCCGTATCAATAGCCTCTTTGGAACAGGATTTGGCGTAACCGACGAGCCCGACTGGAATTCGATGGTTGAACTGACCGACTGGCTAAAGGAGCACTATCCCGCCGCGAAGCGATAGCGGCCGACGGCCCGAGGAGTTCCCCGATGACGATCACAATCCGCCCCTATCGCGCTGGCGACTTACCTGCGCTTCAAGGGCTTACCATCGAAGCATTTGAACCGGTGTGTATCGACAAGAACATCGAAGGTAAATTCGGCCGGATCAACGGCAAAGACTGGGCCTGGAGAAAGGCCCGGCACATCGAAGAAGATGTGCGTCGGGAAGAGGCGGGCATCTTCGTTGCTGAACTTGACGAGACGACCGTTGGCTACATCACCACCTGGGCCGATCAAGAGTCAGGCATTGGCAACATTCCCAACCTGGCGGTGGACGCCGGGGTCCGCGGCCAAGGCATTGGCCGCCAGCTCATCGATCATGCCCTCAATCACTTCCGTTCCCTAGGGCTCAGCCACGCGCGGATCGAAACGCTCGACCAGAACGAGATCGGACAAAATCTTTACCCGTCGTTGGGCTTTAAGGAAGTCGCCCGTCAAGTTCATTATTGTCTCGACTTGTCCGACCAGGATCATTGAGTTCGAAGGGAATCACTCCCGGCTTGCCGAGGCCGTATCCTGCGGGTGAAGATAGATAAAATTGTTCCCTAACCGGCCGTCGTAATTGCCCGCGGAGATCACCTTGAGCCCAGGAGTTGTCTTGCTGGCTGCAATTGCTGCCTGGGTCGCCTCGCTAACAACGTCCAAATCACGCCCATTGATGATGATCTCCATGATGGAATTGACATCGGCTGGCACTCGTGACGCGCTGCCTAGCTCCTCTCGCAAGGTCGGGCAGTAGGCTTCGAACGTGCTGGCGAACAGAAACGAATATCGACTCCCCGCTTTCGAGGCGCTGGCTGCAACCCCACCGGGAAATGTGGTGATGACACCGGGAACTCCGTCAACGGCCCCGGCGGCACGCTCAGCTGCATCAATCGCCGCATCGGCATCGATCCCCATGAACCATAGATTTCCTCCCATGATGCCATTCCGATAGCCCACCCGTCGATCCATAACGAACTCGCCGCCCATCGTGGGAACGACCCAGACAGGACGCCCGTAGCGCGTCTCCCGACGCTCAAAACCATCGCCAAAATAGGAGATCTTGCGGCCCAGGCGAAAGTAATCTTCGCTATCGATCAGGTTGAAACAGCGGGCCGTGGGGCAGGTCAAGACGTTCTGACTGATCCGTGACAGTAACGCTTTCTCGAGGGCAGCCTGGCGGTCCTTGCGAAAACGGGGTACATGAAACTGCAGAACGGCGCCAGGTCGGCCGTCCGGTGTCTCCGGCTCGTCTCCAGCAGACAAGCCGACATAGCGATCCAAACCCGCCTCGCAATCGCACATGATCGTACTAGAAGCGTGTCCGGTGACTGCGTGCACCATATGTTCAAGCCACTTCGCATCACGAGCCGTGACCAGGACCTCTGCATAAATGCTACGAAAAGCCTCTGCGTAGGTATCTTCGATTCTGGCAGAGTCAAGGGTTGACATCGTTGGAACACCTTAGCCCAGTGACGGGATTCCTGTGGGACAGTCGCAGGAGCTTACTTGCCCTTCTCGCCACGCCCGCGACCCTTGTAGATCCGATCCTCCGTAATGACCTTGTCCATGAAAATGTCATGTTCCGCCATCGGGATCTCCGGGAACATCTGGCATTCAAAGGCCAACGCGATCAGAGGCGTGTCTGGCCGTGCATTCTCTAACAGCTTGTCGTAATACCCTTTGCCGTGGCCCGTCCGGCCACCCTCGTAGTCAAATGCGACGCCGGGAACCATGATGAGATCCAAGTTTTCCACGAGCACACGTTTCTCCGGAAGGTTCCGCAATGATTCCTGCGGCTCAAGGATTTTATACATGCCGATTTCTAGTTCAGACATGTCCTCAAGTAAAAACAACTTAAGTTCACCGGCAACACAGTAGGGAACGACAATCGCCTGCGACCCGCCAAGGGCAGCGGCCAACTTGTCTCGTGTTCTTACCTCAGAACGAACATCGACGTAGAACATCACCACCGCGGCAGCTTCATATTCCGGCAGAGCCATGAACCGGTCGGTGATGTGGGAACTGAGGGTGTCCTTGTTCTTCTGCTCGCGACGATTCTCATGCGCTTGCCTGCGGATTTCATTCTTATAAGCAGCAATATCGCTAACGTGCGTCTCAGACATGGCAAAACATCCTGTCGATAAGAGAAGTTCGGTCCGTCGGGACAACAAGCATGCTCGTGGACGCCTTGCAGTCCGCACCGGTGCACATCTTGTCGCTGCACCGTCAGTAGATTAAGACAGTATCCTAGCAGAATGGTTAGCCTCGGCAAGAGTTTGACTCTCTCGCAACGCCGCGGCGCTTTACTCGGGTGCCCATGTCCTTTAATCGCAAACTCCTTCTGGGTCTGGCTTTGCTCATTTTCCAGAGCGATGCCACGACAATCGGGGCGGATCACATACGAGATCTGCAGGTCAGGGCGTTCGACGTCGGGCAGGCAGCCTGGGGGCACTGGGGACCGCGTCCGGACCTCTACAATAGCTGGCACAGCCACACCAATCGACTCATCCCTGTTTACACCTTCGGCGCTGACCTGAAGCCCTACCGTGATGCCAAGAGTCTCTATAGGAAATCGGAGCGGTTACTCAAGCTTTATGGACGGCTCCCGAAGGGCACCTTAAATCCGACAGCCAACTATTTCGACCAGACGCAACTGTATGACCTTCAAAGGAGGGCCGTGGCAGAAGGGAAGAGATATATATTTCTAGTAATCTTCGACGGCATGGACTGGCATACGTCGCGAGCTGCGGCGATCTACCGGAGCGGAAAAGTCTCTTACGAGCAGGGGCGAGGAGCGGGGCTTTCGTTTCAAGACTACCGGGGCGCTAAGACGGACTTCGGCTACATGGTCACGGCGCCTCACAATATTGGCACGCTTGTCGATGCTGACGCCCAAACGCTCACTGTCGCCGGGGGTACGTCCAGCGGCGGCTATCACCCGTTGCTTGGTGGAGCTACTCCCTGGTCGCGGCCGTTCGAAGCAGCCTACCTGACCGGTGGGTATGGTTCCTGGCCTCACCCGTGGACCGATTCCGCGGCGGCGGCCACATCGATGACCAGCGGTATCAAGACCTACAATGCCGCTGTCAACGCCACTGTCTACGGAACGCATGTCGTTCCGCTTGCACGGCAACTACAATCGCAAGAGGGCTTTTCGGTAGGTGCGGTCACCAGCGTGCCGATAAGCCACGCCACACCGGCATGTTCGTACGCAAACAATCTTACTCGGCGCGATTATCAAGACCTGACCCGTGACATGCTTGGGCTACCTTCCATTTCCCACCGGGCGAAGGCACTTCCTGGACTTGATGTTTTGATTGGGGCTGGCTGGGGGTGCCGGCAGGAAAGCGACCCGGACCAGGGCGCTAACTACGTACCCGGCAATCGTTACATCACCAAACGTGACCTGAAGCGGGTCGAGGTCCGTTACGAGGTGGTCCTTCGCACGTCCGGTAAATCCGGCAGGGACTTGCTCGACCAGGGCTCCCGAAGAGCCGTTAACCAGGGACGAAAGTTATTCGGGTACTTCGGCACGGAACTGGCTCACCTTCCGTTTCAAACGGCCGACGGCGGATTTGACCCCGTCGGATCACTTCGCGATGTCGAAGTATACACGGCAGGAGATGTTAGCGAGAACCCGAGCCTGGCAGACATGACCGCCGCCGCCATCCGGGTCCTCGAGCAAAACTCTCGGGGTTTCTGGTTGATGGTGGAGGCTGGCGACGTCGACTGGGCAAACCATGACAACAACGTAGACAATTCGATTGGCGCGGTTTTCAGTGGAGTAGCCGCCTTTGATGCGATCACGCAATGGGCCGAACGCAAGAAAGTCTGGGATAAGACGCTTGTGATCGTAGCCGCCGATCATGGACACCTATTCTTTCTCCGAGACCCAAGTGCACTTATTGACCCGGCCCGTTCGCGAAAAGGTGATCCACCAAAAGGACGCAACACGCAGGATCCTTAAAAGGCTATAGTACGTACGCGGTCCGCGACCTTTCAGCAGGAGCAAGACATGAGGCCCAGTACACTTTCTTCTAGACGACGGTTCCTCGACCTTGCCCTCGGCGTCCCGCTGGCCGCCTCTGGCTTGGCGCCGCTGGCCTGCCTGGCAGCGCCGACAAAACCTGCCAGCAAAACGAAAAATCAATTCTGTGCCTTTATAAAATTTATCCAACAGCTTCCCTATAAAGAGCTGGCTGAAACGGTTGCCGAACTGGGCTTTGACGGGATTGAAGCGACCGTTCGTGACGGTGGCCACGTTCTTCCGGAACGAGTCGAGCAGGACCTGCCAAGATTAGTGGAAGCCTTAAAGACGTGCGGCCTGGAGGTCACGGTCATGGCCTCGAGTGTCAATTCTCTGAATCAAACCCATACAAAGAAGGTGCTACAGACCGCCAGTTCACTTGGAATCAAACGTTATCGGTTGGCTTATTATCGCTACGATTTGACTCGCCCGATCATTCCGCAACTTGATGCGCTCAAGCCGGTTCTCCGCGACCTGGTTGGGTTTCATCGCGAGCTTGGTCTTCAGGGCCTTTATCAAAACCATGCCGGCGCCACTAGCGTCGGTGCCCCCGTCTGGGACCTGCGCTACCTGATGCAAAGCTACTCACCTGAGGATCTCGCCATTGCTTTTGATATTCGGCACGCAACGGTCGAAGGCGGCCTTGCCTGGCCACTTCATCTTAAATTAGCCGAGCCTCACCTGGGGGCGATTTACGTCAAGGATTTCAGCTGGCAAAAGGGCCGAAAGCCCAGAAATGTGCCCCTTGGTACGGGGAGAATTGACCCTAAATTCTTCGCCCAAGCGCGCGCAACAGGTTTTTCTGGCCCCCTTTCTCTTCATGTGGAATATCTTCCGTCGGCGGGCTTGGCAGCCAATGTGACGGCCCTTAAAACTGATTTGGCCACACTGCGAAAGCTGTGGGGCTAGAGACCGAGGACTCCCCTCTCGAGACCAGACAAGCGAGGAAACCATGTTTAACGATTCATCGCGACGCCACTTCCTCAAATGGACCGCTGCTACCGGGGGCGCTGGTTGCATTCTAAGCCAGGCAGGCATTAGCGGCTTGCCGACGGTTGCCTACGGTCAGGCGGTGCTACCGCCTCAGGCCGTCCGTTTGCGGCCTGAGATCGAACCCCTCGTCCAGTTGATCGAAAATACCCCTCGCAACCAGTTGCTCGAGGCAGTCGGCGGAAAAGTGGGGCAGGGGACTTCCTACCAGTCCGTGCTGGCCGCGCTCATGCTTGCCGGTGTGCGCAATGTTCAGCCGCGGCCGAGCGTGGGCTTTAAATTTCACGCGGTGCTTGTCGTCAACGCCGCCCATCTGGCAAGCCTGGCTTCCCCTAGCAAGCATCGATGGCTGCCAATCTTCTGGGCTCTGGATCATTTTAAAACCTCCCAAGCCCGCGATGTCCAGGAAAACAATTGGACCATGAGCGGTCCCAGTGAGAAGGACGTGCCAACGGCCTCCAAGTGCCGCCTGGCTTTTACGGAGGCCATGGACGGTTGGAAGGAATCTGCTGCCGACGCCGCGGTTACCGGTATTGCCCGGCACCTGCCGGCGCACGAGGTCTACGAGATGTTTTTTCGTTACGGCGCAAGGGACTATCGTTCCATCGGCCACAAGGCAATCTTTGTCGCCAACAGTTGGAGAACACTGCAATGTATCGGCTGGCGGCACGCCGAACCAATCGTCCGTTCCCTGGCCTATGCCCTTCTCAATCACGAGGGCTCAAACCCTTCCAAAGGCGACGCCGAAGCCGATCGGCCGTGGCGAGAGAACGTGGCTCTGGCGGCACGCTTTCGCGCCAACTGGTTAGATGGCCGGGTTGATGCGAAAGCCACCACCGAGATGCTCGCAACCCTAAGGCAGGGAAGTTACCGTGAGGCCTCCGAGCAGGTTTTAAAGCAAATCAACGCCGGGATAGCGCCACAGGCCATCTGGGACGCCTTTTTTCTCGATGCGGCGGAACTATTGGTGCGGCAACCCGCGATTGTTGCCATGCATGCGATGACTTCGACCAACGCCCTCCGTTTCGCATTTCGAACGACGGCAAACGACGATACCCGGCGAATGATCCTCCTCCAGACCGCATCTTTCCTGACGCTCTTTCACAAATCCATGCGGGCCCGGGGGAAGGTTAGTGATTTTCGTATTGACCAACTGCAACCCTGGGAAGGTTCCGACGCTGACGGTTTGACGCTTGAGACGATTTTCTCCGACGTCAGCAGTAACAAGCAGCGTGCTGCACAACGCGTGTTGGCTTACCTGCAGGCCAAGAACTCGCCAACGGCGCTCCTTAACGAGGCCCGGCTGTTAATGTTTTTTAAGGGAAGCGGTTCCCACGATTACAAATTCGGCAGCGCGGTGCTCGAAGACTACTACCAAATCTCCCCCACCTGGCGAGACCGGTATCTGGCCGCCGCCGTTTTTAATTTGCGAGGCTCTAGCGATACGCAAAACCCTCTCG
>Ga0310342_100001026_pt1 | contig 16900 bp, 15 predicted proteins | sample S15DNA20500_MG_FD_206155 | JGI IMG/M metagenome (GOLD analysis project Ga0310342, IMG submission 206155) | Marine microbial communities from station ALOHA, North Pacific Subtropical Gyre - S1503-DNA-20-500_MG | ecosystem: Environmental > Aquatic > Marine > Oceanic | place: Pacific Ocean: North...
TCCTTCCCGGCCTTAGTAGCCAACGCCATCTCACAGGATGGAGATGCCCTCTTCCCCCTATTGGTGCGACACAAGGTGGCTTCAATATGGGCTACCATACACACTACGCTTCCAGCAATAATTGTCGGATTGGCTTTCTTTTGGCTTATTGGAGAGTACCCGTCTCTTACAGAGAATCTGCAACCTTAATCATCTCTTCAACATCGCTAGAAGTGTCGATGTTCAGGTGCAAATGAGGGTCGTTTACTGCTATCCTTGAGGCATTAATCAAATCACGCAAAGGGACATCAGGCCTAGCTTTGAGAATTGCTTCGCAATCTTGTGAAGTTAGTGCAATTGGGTGCCCACCCCTTCCATTGTACTCTGGAGCCGTGGTGGTTTCCACTCTACAAAGCAAATTGACCGTGCCGAGACTGAATCCGGGCCTGTCCACCGGTGCAATCAGAACCGGACCAATTCCAATCTCGTTTATTCCGCACTGTATGGTCCCGGTTCTGCCTAGTTCGGGAGTTGGATTGACTATGACATTAGCTTCTGGTAGAAGTGCCCGAATAGAATCTGCAAGCGAACCCCTAGTCACTATCGTAACTTCTAGATTAGCCCGTTCTAATCTGTTGAAGACTGACTCAATCAGAGTCTGATTTCCAACTTCTACCAATGCCTTGTGTGTGCCCAGACGCTCACTAGCACCTGCGGCGAGAATTATGGCGCTGTTAGCCACCATCAGGAGCGACCTCATCTTCACCACTCACATGCACACCATTGAGTGGTATAGAGTCAGCATCATCTTCCATCACTTCGTCACTATCGAAGAATCCTCTTTCGCGTAATTGCATGCCAGCGAATACCAGTATGATCAGCAGTGCTAGAACTAACCCAGAGAGTATGCCTACTATCCATCCCATAAACGAACTTCCCGAATCCGATTGTACAATCTTCTCCTCGGCCATTATGTGGATTCCGACAGCCAGGTTGGTAGATGCCTCATCGCCAGCAATCACTCGAACTAGGATGACTTGGTCACCTTCGACAGTGTTGTTTGGAAGGAAACGAAGCCGGTCCACTAACAGCCCGTGAGTGACCTCAAAAGTCTCGTCACCAACCGAAAAATCAGCCAGGTCCATCCAGTTATCACGCATATCCCAAGTGCGCCATTGCACCCTCTGTACGCCGCCTTCAAGATTGAATGAAACCGAATCACCTTGATTGATGTAGACTCGATTGTCCAAGTTGTATTCACTAGCCAATGTGACATTCAGGGCTAGACTGAGTTCGTAATGGTAGTTCGCAGCCTCTTCTACTGCAGGCTGAGCATTGACATGGCCGTGCCCGTATACGTTATTCTGGCGATTCTTAGGGATCAGGTCCTCAGCGCAGGGCTCGTTTGCAAACATGTAGTGGCACTGCCTGTAAGTAGAAGTCTCCTGCATAATGTTACGAATATCGAATGGACTGAGATCCGGGTTCGCTTGGAACATCAAGACGCCCACGCCCGCTGCACCTGGAGTAGCCATACTAGTCCCTGACAGGGCGACGTAACCATCCCCAGTATTCGCATCAGGAGCGTTTACACTGCTGCCTACAAATGCCAGATTTGGCTTAATCCGCCCTTCTTCAGTCGGTCCCTGACTGGAGTATACCGCAATTGCGGTATCCTTGTCCAATGCACCTACTGTAATCACGTCTTCCGCACTACCGGGTGTGCCGATAGTCGCACTTCCGGCGCTATTTCCTGCTGCTATGAAAAGAGCCACCCCTGATCTCATCATCTCATTTGCCATTCTATTGACAGATTCCTCTTCCGCAGAAGTCCACTCAATCGGGCCAGGACCGCCAAGACTCATACTGGCAGCTCTGATATTGAACTCATGTCTCTTTTCGACGGTCCATTCCATGCCTGCCATAACTTGGGCAAAAGAGCCACTCCCACTCCCACTCAGAACTTTAACGCCTACTAAATTGGCATGCGGCGCAACACCAACGTGTTGGAATGTAGGCGCTCCAGTTCCTGCTGTGATTCCAGCACAGTGTGTACCATGGCCATTATCGTCGTAAGGGAAGATTTCACTTCCATTCCTAGCCCCTGGATTGTTTATTGCATCATAGAATGCGATCACCTTGGTGTCGTTCGTACTGTTGTCGTCATCCAAATCATCTAACCCCGAGTGATTAGCATCTATTCCGGTGTCAATGATGGCCATTGTCACTCCAGCACCAGTGTAGCCAGTGTCTTGCCAAACTAGGTCGACTCCGTGAGCTGGGACTACATCTTCCATCTGGATTTCCAAAATCCCATCCAATTCGATGAAGACTACACCTGGCAACTCGAGCAGATTGTGTATACGACTGAGCTCGACAGTTCCTGCAATCGAGTCGATTAACCAATACCGGAACTGTGTCTGAAAGTCGACCTCCCATTCTAGCATGGCTTGGTCGGCCTCGGTCGGCGTATGGTCGAAATCAACGATTACGGAAATCCTTCCGTCATCATCGAGATACTCGTAGTGATTGTTCTGTGCAGCAATCCAAATCGCATCGTGAATGTAATCTCCATCGTGATCCATTCTGGTATCTTCCCACCACTCGCCAATCTCCTCTCCATAAGTGGTGATTGGAGGGGGACTGGAGACAGTTGGAACTGCTGCAGCAAATGCAGGAACTAGCATCATTCCTAGAATTGCAACTGCTGTCAATCGACTTCGCAAATCCTCGGATGCTCGCATGACTACCATCTCTCGGGCATATGAGGTAAATTTCAAGCAAACGGTCCCATGACACAGCCCTACGGGCTGAATTCTAGTCTCTCAGCATCTCTCTGCTGATGATAAGCCTCTGAATCTGGCTCGAGCCCTCGAAAATCTGTACCACCTTTGCCCCCCTCATCCTTCTGGCCACTGGATATTCCTCGGAGTACCCGTAACCCCCGAAGACCTGAACCGCATCTGTGGTGACCTCCATAGCCATGTCAGCTGCAAAGCGTTTGGCGTGAGCCGCTTCGAGGGTATTACGCTCGCCGGCATCTGCCTTCTTGGCTGCCTGCCAAGTCAGAAGCCTAGCAGCCTCGACTTTGGTCGCCATATCTGCAATCATGAATGAAACTCCCTGATGTCGGTAAATCGGCTGCCCGAACGTACTCCTCTCGTTAGCATATTGTAACGACTCCTCCATCGCACCTCTTGCATTGCCAACAGCATGAGCGGAGATTGTAGGTCTAGACAAATCAAAGGCACGCATGGCGTTCATCCAACCATCGTTCTCCTTTTCTCCAATTAGGTTCTCAGCAGGAACTCTGACATCTACGAAATCGACGGATCTTGTATCAGAGCATCTCTGGCCCATGTTATCCTCCTTCTTACCCAGAGTAATTCCCGGACTGTCAGCATCGACGATGAAACCGCTCATTCCCTTGTATCCAGCACTGGGATCAGTGTAAGCGAGCACGAAGAACCAGTCAGCATACCCGGCACCAGTAATCCACATCTTGCTGCCGTTGATGACGTAGTCATCACCGTCGCGAGTGGCTTGAGTTGTTATGGACTGAACATCGCTTCCAGCACCAGGCTCGGTTACGCAGTACGAGGCTATGCATCCATCAGCGACCTTTGACAGATAGCGCTGCTTTTGGTCATGAGTACCTCCCGTGATGACAGGATATGAAGCCAGCATTGTGCTGCCACACGCTGTGGCAAAGCCAGGATCTCCCCATCCAAATTCCTCGCAGATGAGAACCTCTTCGAAGGAGCCCATGCCGAAGCCGCCGAATTCCTCAGGTATCTTGACTGTCAGTAGGCCGAGATCGTGCGCCTTCCTGATTGCATCCCTAGGGAAACTGCTCTCACGGTCCCACTCCTCGGCATTGGTTTGAATCTCAGAGGCAGCGAAGTCGCGAGCCATCTGCTGAAGCATCTCCTGCTCCTCTGACAGCGTGAAGTCGACCATGGCCTCTGGAGCGGGCTTCCGCCCTTAGCGATTCGCACACACTAGATGTAGAGTAGAGCCATGTAGGATAGATATCCCAACACCATTCCAAATCCAAGCTTCTTGCCTATCTCCCGCTCATAGTACAGCATGGCCACGACGAACCCAGATGTCAGGACGACGACCCAGATATCACGCTGAGCGAACTCCGGCGCAACAATCAGTCCACCTGAGTAAGTGGCTGCGAAGCCGAGAATGCCGAGAATGTTCATCACGTTGGAACCCAGTACATTGCCCACTGCAACGCCCCCCTGCCCCCGTAGACCCGCCACTAGAGTGACTGCGAGTTCAGGAAGAGATGTGCCGAGTGCAACTACAGAGAGGCCTACAACAGATTCGGGGATTCCATATTCACTGGCCAATCCAGTAGCCCCTTCGACCAGCATCTCCGCACCTGTCCATATCATCCAACCTCCAAGGATAGTGGCAGGGATGGCCAGCCACAGGTGATCGGGAAGCCAGGTGTCGCTGTCCTCGACATCTGTTCCTTCTGCCTTTGATTGTCTGTATGAGTAGACATAGTAGGCAACTAGAACGAGAAGCATGACGACTCCGAAAATTCGCATAATCTCACCGGCCATGACTACAATCAGCAGCATCATGGTCGCAGCTGCCACCGCGGCAGCATCTCGCCTGACTCCCTTCCCAGTATCAGAAGCCGCACCTATCATAGCCGCAGTCCCTAGGACCAGCATCACATTGGCGACATTGGATCCAAGAACTCCTCCGACTGCGATTTCATCAGCATCGGTCCTCACTGCCTCTAATGCGACAGCTAGTTCTGGAAGCGAAGTGCCGATGGCTACTATGGTGAATCCGACCAAAAGAGGTGGAACCCTCATCCTACCAGCAATAGTTACTGCACCCTGTACAACGAACTCACCACCTAGCATAAGTAGGGCGAATCCGATGATGATGAGGGGGCCGTCACCGATGCCTTCCATGATTGCGAGCGGAACAAGACCCGCTCATGACCGTTTGGTTAACCGGTATTGTCTCACGAGCACATTCTCTCGATGTGTCTGATGACCAAATCGGCCGTCGGCATGGTATGGTCCTCCAAAGTCGGAGAGAACGGAACAGGAGTATCCAAGGCCCCCACTACCACAGGTGGAGTCTCAAGGCACCAGAAAGCCTCCTCAAGGATTCTGCTGCTAACTGTATTGCCCAGCCCACCAGTCCACTGTGCCTCCTGCAGCACAAGCAATCTGCCTGTCCTCAATACCGAGTCAATGCAAGTCTGTGCATCGAATGGGGAGATGGTTCGCAAATCGACGATTTCGACTTCAAATCCTTTCTTTGAAGCCTCCAGTGCTGCCTTTAGAGCGACGTGTACCATGGCGCCCCAAGTAACGATTGTCAAGTCCTTGCCACCTCTCACAACCCTAGCACTGCCAATCGAACTCTCTCCTCTAGCAAGCCTTTCGTGCACTGATTCTCGATCAACGACCTGACTGATAGAATCTCCCCAACCGGTCAATCCTCCTCTAAGGCCGTAAAGGCCTATGTGTTCGAGAAATATTACAGGGTCATCTAGAGCATGGGCCTCGACGAGTAGGTCGTAGGCATCTTGAGGGGTGCTCGGAAAGACCATCACCAGGCCTGGATCGTTGAGGAACCAAGATTCGATTATGTTCGCGTGATAAGGACCGCTGCGGGTCTTACCCCCTAGAGGGATGCGTACGGTTAGAGGGACATCTGCACCCCAGCGCCAGCGTAGTTGCGCGGCGTTGTTAATCAGGGCATTCATCGCAAGAGCGGCGAAGCCACCGAACTGAATCTCGGCCACCGGCCTCATCCCACCTAGTGCTGCTCCGGTGGCTGAGTGAACAATTACGGCCTCCGAGAGTGGCATATCGAGTAACTTGTCAGAGTGCCCCTTCGCCTTTAGTGGAAGATTCATCCCGAATGCTCCTGCCACTTCCATATCTTCGCCCATGAATACGACTCCTTCACCACTCTCATCAGCGATTGCGGCCATCGCATTCTGTATCGCGCGGCTGTAACTAGTCGAGTTCGCCGCATCAGAGAACTCCAGCGAAACCTTTCCAGACTCCAATGGCGCTTCAGAAACCTTACGCCCTCCATCGAGTCTACTGAACTGCTCGGAGTGACTGCTGGCATCGTGGAGACTGGTGATTCCCTTGGTCACTGAATGCCCCTCGGGCCACGGCATCTCTTCCATTTCCTTCCTAGATGAATCAGCCAGGGCCTGTTCCTCTGCTTCCATCTGCTCGAGAACACCCTCATCACATCCCATCTGGAGTAATAGTTCACGATGATTTGGGAGAGGGTCCTTATCAGTCCAATAGCGGAGTAGTCCTCGGTCTACATAACCTGGAGGATTACCTGAGGATGCACCCAAATACAGATCATCATGGTGGTGAGCGTGACCGCATCCTCGCATGGTCTCGACATGAATCAGAGTCGACCCCCCTCCATCTGATGCGAACTCTCTTGCAACCGCAGTCGAGGCGTAGAATAGGCCAGGATCGGAACCATCGATTGTCCACGATGGCACCCCCATCGCGTGCCCCTTGTCCCCATAGGTCTCGGCTCCAGATTGGCCGACGACATAGGTGTCCAGTGCAATCTGGTTATTCTGAATCATGAATGCCATGGGAAGGCCTCTAGTTCCTGCGAGGTTCATCGCCTCCCAGAACTCGCCACTGCTACTGCACCCCTCTCCGACGGGTGCTAGGTGGAACCTGTCGACACCCAGTCTTACTGCGGCCAATGCTATGCCTGTAGTAGTGGCGCTGGCAATTGGCAGGGGCGCAGTCGGCGGGAGAACTCTCTTCTCCCAGTTGCCGATATGCAGATCCCTTCCTCCCGATGCTTCATGACCTCCATCCATGTATGATCCGGACTTGCCCATCTGGGCTGCGAATACCTCAGTTGGAGTCTGCCCCATCGCCAAAGCCAGTCCGACATCACGAATCATCGGAGCTACAACATCAGCTCTCTGAACATTTCCTACTAAATCCACTGCCCTCCTTAGCGCGGAAGCACAGGCAACTATTCCTTCCTGCCATGTAGAGCGGAATCCCTTACCTCCGAACCGGCTACCGTCTGGTGTCTCTAGGCCCTCTGAGAACAACTCTTTGAGATGCTCATCAACTACTCTGGTCCTAGTCATCATCCTTTGCCATTCAAGCCGCTGCTCAAGAGTTATCGAAGCATAATGTGCGACCCTTCTCAAGCATAGAGTAGCATCAATCAACAGTCTCGCAGTACGTCTTTCAAGATGTAACTCACCCGTCCTCATGGGCATGATTTCTCCAGAGTGCACCGGGCTTAGTGAGGGGGCCATCAATCGATCATGTAGAGACTCCTTTACAGCCCTCAAAAGGTCCAATGAGAATTTATGAAAAGACTCACCATCGAATGATGAGGGAGGGTTGCATCCATCCCATGTATCCGATACAAGTTCAAGATGCCCATCGTGTCTTTCGGCGAAGAATCTCAAGAATTCAATTCTGGCAGTATCTGATCTGAGAGATGATGGGAAATCAAGCGCGGCCTCTGGTTGCCAGCCTGCGCCCCAAATGTTCGGCAGAGTGGATTGCGAGGCGATGCCGACCACCACCTCTGAGGAGACTTGTGCAGATTCTTCTGTAGCTGAATCTCTCCTGCGTGCCTCGTGCTCAAGTTCGGACTCATTCACACTAGACTCTCTCTCCCAGATTCGAACGCTCCTTCGCCTGCCTTGACCTGAGGAGGAACGGTCTAACTTCGCCCTCACTCTCTTGCCACAATGCTCGCAACTCCTGTCGAGCCGCTCAGTTCCCACCTTCGCCTTCCAAACCTGATGAATTCCGCATTCAGGACATTGCCATACTCCTTGGCGCATGATATGCCGCACAAGCAGTTAGTACAACAAATCTTCGATGTACTGTGAATTAATCAACCACAAATATAACAAAAATAGATAAATATGCCAATAATGGTACATATAGGATACATAAATACCACAAATAAACACTAATCTGAATTAAAACATACCACATTAATATTTAATTATGTTTGAATTCACTGTGTCAGACCACTCGTGAATACCGCCCCGTAGGTTGTACACCTCGCCCTTCGCAAGCCCACTAGAAACTAGATAGCGTGCCACTGCAGCAGATCTAACACCGGTCCTACAGTAAACTACAATGTCCCTGTCGAGAGGAATCTCAGCCATCCGCATCGGTACCTGATTATGCTCGATTCTCAGGGCGGTTCCCGACAGAGTTGCAATCGCCTCCTCCTCGCTTCTCCGGACATCGAATAGGAATACATCCCATCCAGAGTCACGGCGTTTGACGAATTCTGCCGGACTAATCACGAGCATCATTTCACTGGGCGAATCGACATCACTTGAACAAGACTCTACAGTCTCCTGCTTTAGTTCCGTTACAACTTCTCGTGACTTATCCTTTGAGAATCCTAGGGTTCTGAAATCCATGCTCAGAGCATCGATGACCAGCAGCTTCCCGTTGAGTGAATCTCCAATCCTCAGTATCGCTTTGATTGCTTCAGTCGCTTGAATTGATCCAACTATCCCCGGAAGTACTCCAAGCACTCCAGCTTCAGCACAGTTCGGAGCCAAACCATCTTCAGGTGGCTCGGGAAATAAATCACGGTAATTGGGTCCGCCGTCTAGGTTGAATGTGGCCACCTGTCCCTCGAAACGGTGAATGCTACCGAAGACCCAGGGCTTGCCTAGAATTTCGCACGCATCTCCAATCAAGTATCGAGTTTCGAAATTGTCCGTGCCGTCTATTAAGATGTCATATCGGCCGATTATATCCAGAGCATTTGTCGTATCGAGCCTCCCCTCTATGGCTTCAACGGTCACTTCGGGATTGAGGTCGGAAATGCGCCTCTCGGCAGATGCAGCCTTTGACTCACCGACCTCGGAAGTACTGTGGAGAATCTGCCGCTGGAGATTTGTCACGTCCACCGTGTCATCATCGATTAGACCAATCCTGCCTATTCCGGCTGCAGCGAGGTAGAGAAGAGCAGGTGAGCCCAAGCCACCCGCGCCAACTACCAGTACTGATGCCTCTTGCAGCACCAACTGCCCCTCTGGACCTACTTCTGGAAGAGTTAGATGTCTCGCATAGCGAGAGCCGCCGCCCGCAGTCATGCCCCGTCGAGTACGTTCACAGAAATGGCCTCTTCCCTTGATTCTCTCAATCTGATTAGATTACGAAGAGTCTGAGGGTGGCAATTAACCAACCCAATCTCCCCCATGCTCGAGTCAGTTTTCTAGCATTCTCAGGGCTAATATTGATTCTGAAAATCGAGCCAATAAATCTTCGAATGAAGTTCTGATCTAGATGTGACTCAGGTCTTGGAATTCCTCTGAAGTGGCGCTCTATGTCAGTAATTATGCAATAATCATCTCTCATCAGCCAGAGAATCTCGGTAGCACCGTAGAGGACGAACACCCCCCACCACATCCATTCATCTGGGCCCAGCCAAGCGAATGCGCAGAACAGAGTGATCCAAACATGAAGGAGATAGAACAGGTCCCCTATTCTATTATTCAGCCAGCCCATATTCTTGGTAGGCTCCAAGTGAGTACCTCAGTGCTGGTCCTCCAGCCACTTCTCCGCATCCATAGCCGCCTGACAACCCATCCCTGCTGCTGTGATGGCTTGGCGGTAACGCGTGTCGACCACATCACCTGCAGCAAACACTCCTGGGACACTGGTCATTGTGTGGTCAGAATGCAAGATATATCCTGAATCATCCATATCAACTTCTCCTAGCAGGAATCCAGTCATCGGTTTGTGTCCTATTGCGATGAACGCACCTGTGCAACTAATCTCCTCCTCGCTACCATCTCGAGGATCCTCGAGCACAGCACCGCTGAGTCCCTCGTCATTGGATAACCAGCTCTTGACTCTGCGATGATTCTTGATTTCGATCTTGGGATGGTTCACGGCTCTTTCGTACATCACCTTGGATGCCTTGAACACATCTCTGCGATGAACTATCGTTACCTTGCTAGCAAACCTGGTAAGGAATGTAGCTTCTTCCATGGCTGAGTCGCCACCACCGACCACAATTACCTCTTGTTCTCGGAAGAAGGCCCCGTCGCAGGTAGCGCAGGTGGAGATCCCTCTTCCTTTCTGAGCATCTTCTCCTTCGGCACCAAGCCAGATTGCCTCGGCTCCAGTACAGATGATTACAGCATCCGCCCTATGTTCATCCCCTTCGACCCAGACTCTGAACGGACGCTCCGAGAAGTCTACTTTCTCGACATTCTTGTCATGCACTTCCAGACCGAAACGTTCGGCCTGCTCACGCATATGAATCATCATCTCCGGACCACCTATTCCAGTGGGGTAGCCAGGAAAGTTCTCAACATCAGAAGTCAGCATCAATTGCCCCCCTGACATGTATCCGGCAAACATCAGTGGCTCAAGCATTGCACGAGCGGTGTACAGCCCGGCCGTGTACCCCGCTGGGCCGGAGCCGATGATGATAACATTCCGAACTTCGCCGCTCACAGGCCACCCAATGCTGGGATGTCCTTCAACCCTGCTCTAAGACAAAGTAATTGAAACGACGTCACGTGGATTCAATCTAGATGAATCTGCTAGCAATCGTTTACGGCTTGGCTTTCATCAAGATTGGCATCGCCCACTTCAGGGAGCCTGGTAAATTTGTAGAGATTATCCCACCATTTCTCCCCTTTCCTCTAATGCTTGTTTACATTTCAGGTGCGATGGAGATTGTGGGTGGAGTTGCAATAATTTATCCCGATACACAAGTGCTTGCAGGCAGATTTCTTGCCCTTTTCTTGATTGGAGTTTACCCAGCTAATTTGTACATGTGGACACACGATGTCGCATTTGATGGAACTAAGTTTGGCACACAAGGACATGTTCTTCGTTTGCTTGCCCAATTATTGTTAATTGCTGCAGCATTGCATATTTCTGGCGATCTGGATCGTAGTGTATTCTCTGCTTGAATAGGTGTTGTTATGCTCGATTCTTCCCCTATAATTTCGTTTAGGTTTGCATACCTAATAGCAATAATTGCCATAATCTTCTTTGCTATTTCTAAATATGGAATTCCAGCACTTCTGTTGGTATTTTCTCTCTATTTTCTGATTAAATTCGAGCACCCCAAATCAACATCTCGAATGATGGCAGAAGATGCAACACTAATCCACATGCCTAAGACGGGGGGTGAAGGAAAATCTGTGGTAGTAGTCGGCGGAGGAATTAGTGGTTTGTCAGCGGCCAAATTCCTGATTCAGGCAGGCTGTGATGTGACTCTTTTAGAGCATCAATCAATTGTCGGAGGGAACAATACTCCATATTTGGAAAATGGCGAACATCATGCTACCACAGTCATAGTTACCCTACCTGCCCAGCAACCCCACTATCTACAACTCTGCAGGGAATACGGAATAGAACAAACCCCCCATGACTTTGAAGATCTTAAGGGGGCAATTGTATTTGAGAATAGGGAATTGAATACAAAGATGGGCTCGGGAATTGGAGGATTTCTAAAATTCGTTTACCGTGAAGCGACATTGAAGGAATTAGTGGATGGTTTCATCATTTTCTGGAGATTGTACCGCCAATTCAAGCTCAGACCCGAATCTGCAAAGAGCGTGGCAGATGTTCTTGGAAATCGTTTAGTCAATTCTTCTGTATTCACTCATTTCTATATGCCATGGGTTGGGATTAATACATGGTGCCGATTTGATGATTTAGATAGGCAACCTGCACATGTTTTTGCCTCATTCATTTTCGAGTATGCATTAACTTTTGACATCCGAGATAAGTCGGCGAAGTACAAAGAAGATTACTGGTGTGTATTGGATGGAAGACTCATCCACGAGTTGAGAGATCATCTGCTGACCAGTGATAGATACGAACAACATCTGAACACAAATGTGACAGGAATCTCTCGTAACAAGTCTGGGAAACTGTCAGTAGTTACAGAGAGTGGTAAATCTTGGAATTGCGATTCAGTTATTGTTGCTACACAACCTATTCAGGCCCTTCCAATAATGGGCGAAGTCGCACCCAAGATACTAATCGATGAGCTTGAGAAATGGAAGCAAATGGATTGCTACGTTATTTTGCATACCGATTTCTCAGATATTGGAAATCGGCCATGGTTGCATCAAACACACAGCAACAAGACAACAGGGAATTATTACATCACAAATACAATCAAGCCGAGAATGGGCGATTTGAATGCAAAATATCTGATTACTTTCGTCTACAATACGGAGAATTATCTGGACTTCCGTGAAAATCACATGGACGAATCAACCATCGTCAAGTTGTATGAACCCAAGTTACCCATTTTTAGTTTAGATAATTCCATTGATCGAAACACCGTCTGGAGAGAAATCGATACTGAATGCACTGATATCTTCTGGACTCAGGCGTGCAGGTCCGGATTACAATACCACAATAATGGAATTGTGAGTGCAAAGCGTGTGGTTCGTAGAGTATTAGGTCACGATTGGTGAACAAAAAGAACGAGTCATCCTACCATCGCTGCAACCGCGCCTACTGCTGCGCGGGCATGCGGTTCTAGACGCGGTTCGATATGCTCTGGCTCGGCACCCGGACCGATTATTCCGAGCCCGATTGGCTTCTTGTGGGTAATCTGCAAATCAATGACAGCCTTGGTTACTGACTGACCCATTACTAGGCCGTGGTCAGTCTCTCCTCTCTCAATGATTCCGAGAACCACAGCACCGTCGATGTCTTCCTTCTGTAGCATCCTATCGAGAGCTAGAGGAGCTTCCATAGAACCAGGGACCCAAGCCACCTCTGACACATCCCAGTTCTTCGACTCAGCCTCGTCACGGGCATATTCGAGCATCCTCTGAACCTCATCGCGATGGAATGAGCCGCAGACAATTCCCAATCTCATCCACTCGCCTCCATACTCCGACTTAACGTGTCCACGATGGCCTGAGTCTGTGAGTCGACCTCGATGTTCACGCTCGAACCAACTCCCTTCTCACCTATCGTAGTGACTCTGAGAGTCTCGGGGATGATGTGCAGATTGAATCCGGAACCATCCACTCGGCCCACAGTCAGCGACATCCCATCTATTGCCACGTACCCCTTCTCAAGGATGTAGGGGCGGGCCTCGCCTGGCACGGATATACGCAGGTCCATACCTCCGCCAATCTCGGTCCTCTCTAGAATCTCGGCCGTGCACATCACATGTCCTGAGAGCAGATGTCCTCCAAGCTCATCTCCAACTTTGAGCGAACGCTCGACGTTGAGAAGATCCCCCGTCACCTTACCTGCAAGCGTGGTCCGATCAAGAGTCTCTTCTATGGCCTCGAATCCTACCTTTCCCGAATCGATTGCGACTACTGTCATACAAACTCCGTCTAATGCTACACTTGCACCTATCTCGAGATTACCGTCGAAACCGGCAAGATCGACAGTAAAGAAGCGAACCCCATCTTCATCCTCAACACTGAGGATGGGAGCAGTTCCGGCCACTATTCCGGTGTACACGCTAATCCTCCTCGTACGGGCCACCTTCGGAGCCCGGCCAGAGGTCAAGGATTCTGGCGATAATCTTGCGAGTACCGTCGAGATCATCTGAGAGCCCTTCGACTCTAACGACCTTGATATCGGAGTGCCCATGAGCATCCAAGCCCTCTCGGATTGCATCGACTGAGTGCTTCTGATCATACCCCAAGGCGATAATGTCAGGCTTTATGTCATCGAGTATGTCAAAGATTGGTGAGGTAGGAGGATTTCCTACCACGGCCCTATCAACGGGCTTGAGGCCTGCCACCATCCTGCACCTCAGATCGTGCGTTGTGATTGGCTCGTGCTTTTGATTCCTGACCGTATCGTCGTGCGCTACGACTACTACGAGCTCGTCCCCGAGTCGCTTGGCCTGCTCGACATAGTGCAAGTGACCTGCATGCAAGAGGTCGAACACACCCACTGCCATCACCCGTGCCATATCCAAACCCCCCTAGTCCTGTCTTCTCTACTCTTCGATTCCCATGGCTTCGAGAATCTCGCCCCCGGTAATCATTGGTATCCCATGTCTTTCCGCATATTCTCTAGCCGCCGGCAATGATAGGGCACCGTCACCATCAGGCTCCAACATCTCGGCACCTATGGTGCACGGAGGGCGCCCGGAAAGGCGTGCTATCGATACTGCCAGTTCGGTGTGCCCCTGGCGCGACCTCAGGCCCATGGGCGACTCCCGGCAGACTGGGATGTGACCAGGGGTACGAAACTCCTCACCAAGTGCACCACGAGCAGCCTCACCGTCAGCCCCACTTGCCAACAGTTCATCTGCCAACTCTCCAAACCTCCTAGTGGTCAGCGCCCTGTCTCTGTCGGTGATTCCGGTGTAGGTTTCTCTGTGATTGAGCGAGAGAGTGAAAGCTGAGCGATTATCATACTGTAGGTCATCAGTAATCAGTACACCTAGGACGGGATTCTCCTCAACGAGAACTGGATGAGTGTGAATGTCCTGTAGCCAGGGTAGGTCAAACATCTCTCCAATCTCATTACCAATTGCGAGGAACAGCAAGCCTCCACAATCGTTACGCAGCGTCCTCATGACTTGAGGTGTGGCTGCATCTGCAGGCCACAGCAGATCAGTTTCTCTTTCTCTGAAGTCGGAGTCAAACACCATCACCGGTTCGCCCGCAGCAAAGGCAGTAATGGCACGCTCGACCGCCGACTCCATGCTATCCGGAGGGGTCATACCTACCCGTTATTTTCGGTCGGAGACCGAATGCTTCTCATGCGTCGCTCTACCGGCATGCCCGATGACAGAGCGAATCGAGGTCGTTGTTCCAGTCAGGGTCGACCTTGCCGGAGGCTGGACTGATGTCCAACCTTACACCGGAGATTATGGAGGAGAGGTCGTCAATTTCGCCATCAACAAATACATTCGCAGCGCTATGGAGAAGGACGACGAGGGAAGAATCAGAGTCGAGTATAGCAGCGACATCCCAACAGGCTCAGGGTTGGGGACTAGCGGCGCCATGAATGTCGGCCTGATTGCGACGATAGCCGGTGGTGGAAAGAGTCCCGAAGACATCGCAGAACTGGCATTCCAGTTTGAGGCCCTGCTCGAGAATCGGGGTGGAAGACAAGATCAGTGGGCAGCAGCTCGTGGTGGCTTCAATCACCTTCTGTTCCTAGGTGACGAGGTCGAGCAGATTCCATTTGAGCCGATGAAGTCTGCTAGAAACTGGCTCCGTAAGCACTTCGTGATTGCCTATTCAGGCATTGAACACAAGTCTGGAGATCTACACTCTAAAGTCTGGGAGCGCTACGATGAGGGCGATGAGAAAGTCATCTCTGGCCTGCACCTGATTCGTGGTGCAGCTAGGAACATGGCTGATGGCCTGCAGAGGGATCGCAGAGAACTCGTTGTCAAGGCATTGAATGATGTCTGTGAAGGAGTGGATCTCATTGACAAATCTATTCACGACCCGTTCCGAGAAGTTGTAAACCGCCTGAAGGAATCTGGTTCGGTAGTTGCTTGGAAGGCGCTCGGAGCAGGAGGAGGAGGCTCAGTCGGCCTTCTATGTTCTCCGATGGGCCGTAGTGAGGCGATTTCTACAGTTGAGGAAGAGGGTTGGGAAGTCTTGGATTGGGACTACGACGAAATCGGCATGCAAGTCACTTGACGACTGATTGCTACCTAAGACTCAAACACCACATCAGTTTCGTCCTACCCATGGTAGGACGGCGAGCAGTACTGGCAACAGCAATCGCACTACTCTTCCTAATCCCTCTCGCTTCCTCCACTATTATCGCTCAGAGAGAGCCGGGCGGATTCGACGCTGACGGCAACTGGATAGCCTCTGTTGAGCACGATGTTCATCCGAATTGGTGGCTCCACTGGAGCCGTGACAAGGACGGTAACGAGTTAGATGACAGATTGGAATGGCTGCTTGAGCAACCCGCTGAAATGCAGCAGGACTGGTGGAAGAGAGCCCCGCCCGGAAGTGCCCGAATCTTCGTCGACTATGACCACCATCCTACAGATGCAGATGTGTCGGCACTGGAGGATTTGGGAGTCGAGGTAACATTCCGCTTCACATATCTCGACACTGTCTCGGCTACCGCCCCATTCGACTCCATACTAGGCCCGAACGGAATACTCTCCTTACCCGGAGTGGTGATGGTCGAAGACCTAGGCCTTGCCGAACCGAATATGCATGAAGCAGTCCCCAATATGGGAGTCGATGCAGTTTGGCAGGACCTCGGACTAGACGGCACAGGTTCTGTAATTGCAATACTCGATACAGGTGTTCGAGGCGATCATGAGGGCCTCAATGACATGGATGACGACCCATTCACCTGCATCGAAGACCCTCCAGAGCCAGATCCTACTGATCCCACTCCTCCTCCAGTCCCTGCTGATTGTGATCCGAAAGTCATCGCCTTCTTCGATGCGGTATTTACCGACGAAGAGCATGACCCTGCCGAGTCTTACGATTCCGGCACACATGGCACCCATGTTGCTGGTATCGCCGCTGGCAGTGGTGGCGGTCAGACCGACCCCGCCTCAGGACTGAGGTATGTCGGTGCGGCCCCAGGGGCTTGGCTAATCAACATATTAGCGTGCTGTGATGGCGACATCGAGGATGTGATGCAAGGAGCTCAATGGGCCATAGACAACAAGGACAAGCATGGCATTGACATCGTTACCTCTTCATTGGGCGAGCAACAGTTCGAGATTCACTTCGACAACGACGGCAACTCGGCCTGGAGCCGTCAGATGGACATGGTTGTTGAGGCCGGCATCATAACCACCCTATCTGCGGGCAACGAGTTCGGAGGCGCTACCTTCGCAGGTTGCAACACCATAGATAGCCCAGGTGACGCTAAGTTACCAGTCACTGTAGCTAGCCTAGACAAGGACCTCGGATTGGCTATCTACAGCA
>Ga0310342_100001027_pt1 | contig 16898 bp, 26 predicted proteins | sample S15DNA20500_MG_FD_206155 | JGI IMG/M metagenome (GOLD analysis project Ga0310342, IMG submission 206155) | Marine microbial communities from station ALOHA, North Pacific Subtropical Gyre - S1503-DNA-20-500_MG | ecosystem: Environmental > Aquatic > Marine > Oceanic | place: Pacific Ocean: North...
GACATATCTACAATAAATTGAGTCCATTTAGGTTGTGTACTTGCAGGAATCGTAAAATCAAAGGTAGCAATTTGTGTAGTATAAGTAGGTGCATCATAAAATTTAATTGAAAAATCTGCTGCAGTTCCCTGAATCGAACCTGTATGATGCATCCAGAAACTAATATGAGTATGCGCACTCAAATCTAACGCAGCAAAAGTATCATAGCCAATAACTCTAGAATCCGCAGAAACAGGACTTGCAGCAACAGCAGAAAGATTTCTACTGCCTTCATAAGGATTGACATCATTTTGAAAAATCCCTGTGCCAAAAGTAGTTTCACTGGCAGCAGGAACTCTAGAACAATCATCTATTACTACAACAGTCTGCGCAAAAGACCAACGCCGATCAGATTCAGAATAAACATAAATTGCATTCTTCGTAAAAGCAAAAAGCTTCTCTGGACCATCAGGTTCTTTGTAATTATGAAAGTGAAGAATTGGATCAATACCTGGCGGCTGTAATGCAAGTCCCCGACTTCCACTTCTAGTTTCTAAACGATCCGTTAAAATCCGCAAGTTCAAAACATCCACACATTCCGAGGGCTGAACTCCTAGGGAATTTGAATCCCTATTAAGCCCTTGGATTGCTAAGTAAGGTGTTTCGGGGGCTGGTCTGGAAACTCGAGCCATTAGAGTAGTCCTACTAAATGCCCACAAAAGTAACTATGATTACCAGAACCGATTAATGTTTCAGTTACTCCAGTATTATGATGAACTCGAACAGCAACTGTATCATCTTTATCTAACTTAATCGTAGCAGAACTCTGCGTATATCCATTATTATTGAACTTAGCATTATAAAATCTAGCTCTAGCATATGTAGCCCCAGCAGCTCTAAATTCTATTTCAAAATAAACATTCTCTGTCCCCATTGTACTAAGTACAGCACCGCAATGAAAAGCATAAACTCCATTTACTGGAGCCGTAAAAAGGCCATTACTTGCATTAAACCTAGAACCCGCATCAAAGTCTTCTGTCCAATTAGTAACTACAGTAAATGAATCATGACCAATAGTTTGATCAACAGTTTTCTTCGCATAAAATCCATAAACATCTGCTGCTTGCTGAACACCAAGTACATGAGTTGTCCAAGAAGAACCATCAGCAACCAAGAATCTATTATTCGTAGTATCATAAGCTGCTCTTCCCGCAATGGGAGTATTAGCAGCAGAGCCGTCATTGATATTTGCAAAAGTATCTACGAGAATACAAGTAACTGGGGGCTTGTGTCTTCCCATTGCAGTTGCACTTGTATCATCATTAGTACCAGAAATTAAATTCTGATGTTCTAAAGCCAACCGTGCAAGAATAGCTTCTTTGTCATTTCGAATTTGATCATCACCGAGACTAGCTTTCGATCCCCCAGAAGGGTCTGCGAGAACTAAAAGATTTGTGAAAACTGCCATAATATCTCCTAACTATTCCACTCATTAACAAAAGGATTATGTTGCGGATCGGTATGAATTGCTCCAGATAAAATATGCCTACCAAAAGGTTGATGTTCAATCCCTCCGAAAGTTGCAATTCGAGCTTCAACCAACGCCTCTCTATATCTTGCATACCACATATCTGAATCTGTCTTTTGCTGAAGTCCTGCCCAAAGATCATAAGTAGCATAGAATTCTAAAACATCATCCCACTCTTCTCCAAGAGCATGAGGAGTTATAAGACTTCCAGAAGTAAAAGATGCCGCATAAATATAACAAATAAAAGTCACAGTATATGAATCATCTGGATAAGGATGCAATTGAATATTTCTTCCAGAAAGTGCATAAAGAGAAATTCTTCCCGTTTGAATCTCATTAGAAGTTCGTCCAAAAACTTTCTTTAAAGTTCTAAGATCTATGTATCGAAGGGGAAGTTCTCTTATTTCTCCACTTTTCCTGGCAACCAAACTTTGAATTGAATTCCGTTTAATTCGAAAAGTCTCACTACCTTGACTAGTAGGAATTGAATAGAGAGAGTCAGAAAGAGTTACCGAGAGTTCAATATTTCTTTCTAGTTCCGGAAGATTAAATTTCCGACTTAAAAAGAGAAGTCCCTTATTCAAACTCCTTCTAGCTGCTTCATCTACAGCTAAAGAACCGATCTTACCAGTACTTCTGTCGCCAAGATGACCTTTGATATTCTCTACCAATTCACTACCAGTTAAAGCAGACATGATAATTCCTTACGGGGTCGAAAGAACTCCACCAGTATTTAACCGAATAAGCCAACGACTTGCAGATACAGCTCGAACAATTAATATATCTGCTACATCATTCATAACACTACGAGTATTTCCCGTAGGATTTAGTGTATCCCCAGTGGCTGTATTAACTGTTAAATCTGTACCACCATCCGTAAGAAATAGAATAGTATAATCAACACCTAAAACAGTACTTGCTTCTGGAAGAGTTATATTAACTGCTCCGCCAGTAGTAACTACAGTAATTGTTGAATTACTATTTACCGTATGAATGACAGTGACATTTTCATAATTAACAACACCTGTACCCATAGAAGGTGCAGTTATTAAACCCGAACCTGTTAGAGTATCTGAAAAGGTATTAGCACCTGAGAAGGTATTATTACTAGTAACACTTGGAGAATTAGTCAAACTATTAAAGTTCGCATTAATATCACCTTTTGACAAGGTATTAAATGCACCCTTTATTTTCGTAAAACCAAGACTCCCAGCATTAGCACTGGAGCAGAGAAGACCAATTAATACACAACCAATAGAAGTTTTAAAATTCATAATTTTCCTTTCAAGAATCGGTCTTGGGGAGGATAAATTCCCCAAGACCTATCTTAATTTTCTAGAGGTTAATATCCAAATCCACAACAGCATAACCATTGCCAGAAGTACCTAGGAAAGTACCAATAACTTGATCAACTCCTGCATCATTATCTATAATCTCGCCAGCAGCCGCAGGCGTAGCTGGAAGTCCAATAGTACAACCTGCAGTACAAAGAACCGTTGCCGGACCTTTATATTGAACCCAGAAGAATTGTTCTTCTGAATCTGCAGCTGCACTAGTAGGAACAACAGCAGCACCAACAGTAGAAAGGAGGTTAGTCCCTTCAATTACATGACGGAATTTCTGACCTACGATATGACAATCAGTTGTAGCATCTACTGCAACTTTCAAGCCATGTTCGAGAGTTAGAATAATATCAATAGCGGCAGTTCCTACAGTATTATTCTTAATACCATAAGTATAACCTTCGCCAGATTCATCCGTCATATGGATAGTTCCACCAGCCAAACGTCCAGCAGCAATAACACCAGCACCACCACCAAAGAAAGCAGTTCCACTACTGTTAATTTCCAACTCAGTTGCGTTAATTGCGCCAGGATAATTTCCTGAAACTACAATCAAATTCGCAAACTCAGTTGCCAGACACGTTGCTACTGCAACCAATTCTCCAGCAACAAAAGTCTGATCCGTGGAACAAAAGACATAACCTCTTCCGTCCCGCATTTCAACTCTTTCACCAACTGCTGGTACTCTATTTTTCCGGAACAACAAATCAGTTGCGGCTACTTCGTCATCGAAGACCGAACCACTTTGAATGTTCATTTGTTTCTGTGCGCTCATATTTACCTTCTTCCTTGTTTAGGAAACATTTTTCGCCGCATGGGATTGCGGTTAGACTAACTTAATCCTACGTTGAATCTGGAGTCCAGTTGAACATAACACCGTTCTTCTGGAACATATCACAAATAAGATTACCACGACACATAATTTGTGCCGAGCGATCTAGCGTATTCTGACCCTCTTTCCATTTGGTCATAAAGAACCAAACAGCTGGATCATAAACAAACTGAATCGTATCTGTATTCAAGAAATAAACTCGGTCTGACGGACATTCAGGAGCCCAGAAAATTTCTGCACCCTTAAACTTCAGATTACCGAATCCAAGATCGGCTCGACGAGAACCGTTGTCCGTGAGTAGAGGAATCTGAATAAATCCACGATGAGATTTTTCCAAATCCTGATACAACGCACGACCCATGACAATTACATCGACTGTCTTTCTCCCTTTAGCCTTATACTGGCTGCAAAGATTAAACATCCGATCCATTTCATCAATAAGATCATCCGCAGGAGTTAGAGCAGAACAATCACGGGTATGATTATGAGTCCAAGTATTACTTGAACGCGTAAAACCTGCAATTGATCCAGTAGTTGGAGTACTGGAAATCAGATCTGCCAGAGAATTAATCGAACCAACTTCCGGATTTGTGACAAAAAGATCTTCTTCAAATGCTTGAGTCAAATCCATTTTGGCATTATCCAGGAGTTCGGAGATGTAATCCAAAATCTTAGCAGCACCACGATTTACAATATCATCCGTAAAGAAACGAGGAATACCCGTTCCCAAGTAGGTAGTATCATAAAGCATATGCGTGAGCGTTTCCTGCTCTGCATTTCCTATAGTACCGCCTCGGGAATAATACCCACGATTTGCGTTCAAACGAGTATGACGAATAGGAATCCGGAAGAACTCGCCTTCTGGAACTTTTTCTCGAACTCGACCGTTATCTACAAGCTTATCCATCAAAGGAGTAGTCTTGTAAACCTGATCAATAGCTTCCCCTCTTCGAATTGAATGCCAAGTCGAAGAAGAAACACTATCAATTGTTTCTACCAATGCTAATGCGTCCATTTGTTACCTTTCAAACCTAGCCAGAAGGAACACTTTCTATGTTCTCTAAATCTGACATAGGCAAACCTAGTTGAGTCATATGTTCTTTTAAATGCCCTTCGGCAATTTCTCGAGTTGTTCCTACTTGCGTAGGTTCTAAATCTTCATTTGCCTTCGATTTTGTCGGAGACATATCTGGATGAACGGTTATTGCTTTTTTAGGGGGATTAGCCATATTCGGAGTCTGTCCTCTTTTCGGGGATCCTTCGGAGAATGACTTATCTGTAAGCCCTTCAGTCTTTAATGCGGCTTGGTATGCCGATTCTACATCTTCGTACTTTCCAGAATTCCACAATGCAGTCGTGACATCTAGAGTAGCATCCCAATGTTCAGCTTTCGCTTTGACAGCATCCACTTGCTTTGTTATTGCAACTTGTTCTTTTGCAGCAGCTTCTGCTTTGGTAACTTCCTGTGTACTCGCAATAGCAGCGTTAGTTTGCTCTGCCATCCCAGTCATTATAGTAGACATTCTCTTTTGATATTCTTCAAAAGACTCATCTTCTTTTGTTTCTAGTTGAGTTACGTCAATTTCTACTTGTTTAACTTTCGGAACTTCTGCCGAAGGAGGAGGCGGAGTTGGTTTTACAGCATCCATCATTGCTGGATTTTGCTTTGCCAACTTCACAAACTCTTCCATGGGAATTTTTGACCAATCTATTTCGTTCGTTTCGCTTGCCATTGGAATATCCTTTATATGACTTTTAATGTCTTGATTAATTAATTACTTCGTACAACAATCACGCACTCTTATTAAACTTCTTCTCCGGTTTCTTCTCCGGCTTTATTTCGGGAAATTTCTCTCCTACCATCCTCTTGACTGAAGTAGAAATTGTAGAAAGATCAGATTCACTCAATTTATCTGGGTCAATTTCTAGCTTTCGTGCCGCAGAGATTTTCAAATTTTGAGTAACAGTTTCTGTATAATCGGATTTAAGTTTGGCTTCGTGTTTAACAAGAAGTGCAGCGTTATCTACTTGTTCCGTTTTTTCTGCCTGGGCCGCTGCGGTTTTAGCTGCAAGTTCTCTTTCTTTAACTGCACCTTCGTCCAAAAATTTCTTCTGCCTTTCCAAAGACTCTCGTCGTCGAAGGGTCTTATATTTCCCATACTCTGAACCAAGAACTCGAAGTGACCTAGCAATATCCTGTTGCTGCCAATCACCGAGAATTTCAATCTCGATTTCTCGTCCAGTTTTCTTTATCGTAATTCGACCTTCTCCACTCATTTACTGTCCTCCAGTTGCTCCGTTTGCCGCTGCTAGCGGTCCGAGATTTCCTGCGGCTTGATTTCCTAAATTAGGATCTGCAAGCTGCGCGTTTTGAGATTGCTGAAATTGCTGAGGATCTTGAGTTGCTTCATTTGCAGTAGGAAGAATTCCTTGAACCTCAGCCCACTCGAAAGTTGAAAGTAGTTTTTGAACCAAGGGCATTATATTTGCACCCTGGATCTTAGGGAGAATTTTTAAAACTTCAATAATTTCTGAACGTCTCCTGTCTTTCGAAACTGGGGCAAGACTTTCCACATTTACTTTAGTAACAATTTCGGAAGTTAGTTCAGCGAATTCCTGGGGCTTGGCTTTAACATAATGAAAAGTACCTTCAACACCCAGAACTTTCACAACAACATCCGCAGTCCAATTTTGTGCAATTAACTTATCAACCCGAGTTCCCAGTCTTTCAATAACTTTTCCAATTTTATTCCTGCGAAATCCAGTTCGAAGTAAATTATTCTCATCAACAATTCCAACTTCCTTTGCAGTTCGTCGACCAGAAGCAAAAGTTCCTTGCTGATTCGGCCCCTGTCCAGTTAGAAGTTGTGCATCGTTTAAAAGAAATTTAGCATAATTTTCCCACTCTAACTTTGGACTAAGATCCACAGTCTCCATAACGTCAGAAAGTTTTTCTGCAGCACCCGCTAGATCTATTTCAATAATAGGAGTAGGTTCAGAATCCATTAACTTAGAAATCATCTCGGGAGAAAAGACTCCGCTTCGAGCTAGAATCTTAGTCGCAGAATTCCTTCTTTGCTGACGCCAATCTTTTCTTAATTCATCGCCTTCTGCATGCTGACTTCTTACAATATGTGGATCAGGAGTTCCCCAAATACTTTGTACGTCATCATTTAATTGTAAAAACTCTACAGGAAGACCGTCTACTTGCAAAGGATCTTCTCGTGGCCCCATAATAACTTTTCCATTAGTATCAAGCCAAAATTCTTGTCCTAGTTCCTGCTCATGAAAATGCCAAAATGCTGTATATTCTCGAGTACTGGCTTGGCGTTCCATCCAAGAAAGACTCTTACTTTGTAACCGCTCTTTAGGAATCTGAGTTGCAACTATTCGATTTTTATGAATCTCTTTGTTTGTTTCAGCCAGGCGTTTCAGAGTCTCAGTAGGCAAAACCACAAACCTAGCATACCACGGACAATTCCTAACATTCTTTGTTCCACTTGCAACTAAAAATTGATCTGCCGGAACTGCAGAAAGCCAAGGTAGATTTGTTTTCCGGGCTCGATCAGAAACTCCGTGAATAGGATTAAATGTCATATCTCCTATAGGATGCTCTTCGGGAAAATCATACCCAAGTTCAAATGCTACGGTATTTTGCAAAAACGCAGCGAGAACCCCATTTTGCATATCTAATTCCATTTCCATTTCATCGAAGACAAAATTCAAAAGACCATCAAAAATTCCAGCAATAATATTATACTCTGGCCTTCTTGCAGTATGAATAATACTGGGCCTTTGAAACATAATATTAGGAACAAGTGAACTTCCGAGCATGTAAATTAAATTAAAATGTGGGTGATCGGGATTCGGGTAGTCATGCTTATACCACTTTTGAAACTTCTCAAAATCCTGCTCTTGGCTCTGTTCTCTTTTCCATTGCTCTGCATTATTAATCTCCTGCAGCCAATAATCTGGAGTATTATAGGAAAAATCACTCATAGTCTAATCTTTCAAAAGCACACTTCGACTCAATAAACTGGGACTAACTTCCCAAGATTCTGTATTTCGCAGTAAAATAACTCCCGCTTTCATACACGATGCAAATACTAACTCGCTACAAAACCATTTATTTGAGGTCTTTCGAGATTCCTGCTGTCGCGTTAGAAAGCGGAAAACCATAGTATAATCATACTTTTTTCCTACTTGTTGCTGGAGGAATTCTTCTAAAACTACCAGTTGCTTGGGTGTAACTTCTATTTTATAAATCTCTGCTAAAGAATCCTCAACATCAAGTTCTTTCCTCGAGAAAACGCCTTTGCCCTCTTTACTTTGATATAAAATTCCCTTAACTCGAATCGCTGCATGAGAGTAAGCACTTCTAGTTTGCCACCCAATCAAATGCCCCACCAAACCGCGGTTCAAATAAAGAAAAATTTCAATTTCATTCATGGCAATTCAGGAATTTCAACTCCATTAATTGGCGCAGTTAAATCTGTACTTGCAGTAATATCATCCGTAGTAGTTGCATTTTCTACTGTACCTTCTAAACTTTGTTCTTGAGTAAATTCTACCTTACCAAAAAAATTAAGCACTATAGTTGCAGGAACTTCTGTAGTATTCCTAGTAGCACAACCAACAAAAAATAGCGGGACTAAGAAAAGAATTCTATTCATTCGAACCTCCAGTTTGTTGATCTTTGTCAATATTAGAAGCAGCATCATCTCCAGTAATTATTCCACCACCAGAATCTGCATTAGAATCACCTTCGATTACAACTGCATCTCCAGTAGAATCTATAGTAACTTCCACAAAATCTCCACCTGGTGTTTGTTCTATAAACGTGTCGTTATCTTCAGAAAAAATTGGGATTTCACATCCAGTAACTAGCAACGATACAACGAGTAACAAAAGCGCAAGTGTTAATCCTATAATAAGAGCCGTGAATGCATCGGGTAGATGAGCGTTCTTCATGGTTCCAATCCTTCCTTGATTATAAGTTTCAACAATAACTCATGATTAACGTCAATTTTCTCGCCCATCTTTACTTGCTCTTTCAGGCCTACGTCCACCCGTTGTGTAAGATATTTAACTTCTGCTGCGAGTAATGCCTGATCGGTTGTACCTCTTACAATAGCATCATTTTGCTTTGCATTAGTAGCTGTAATAACTATTTGACCCTGCTCTAATTTTTTAACTTTCTCCTGCGTAATGATCATCGTGGCATTAGAACCCGCAGATACTAATCCCGTACTAATACCACCACCCGCGCCGCCTAGAATTACTACTACTAGAGCAATAATAATTCTATCCTTTACTGGAAATTTTTCAGTTACTCCGTTTGTCATATGTGTTTCCGTCCACGCCCAAGTTGTCATCGGCCTACGAATAGTCATAGGTTATGGCCATGTTACATTAAATACGTCACCACCGTTTTCGCTATAAAATTCCTTATAACTTAACATCTCTGTTCCATCACCAATAACTTGCAGTAACCGCATTATATCATTACTTGCAGTTGCATCAGTACGTTCTATTTGCATAGCTGCTGCTACAGCGGCCCATGAAATTGGTTGATTTGTTATACCATAAGTAGAAGAAAGAACAACAATATTAGATGCAGCAGTATCTCGAACGTCACGACTTCCTGGTGCGTAGTTTGCAGCATCTACTAACTCTTTACCGTCTTCCCAGTTAATAGCATTTAGTACATTAGTATCTGGCTTAGCAATCTGATCTGGACTATGCCAATTAAGACTATACTCTGCAGGTGAAGTATTTCTAACTCCATACACAGTCCAATGTTTGTCATACTCCACTTGACTGTCTTCGCTGAATACATGATTAGTAATAATACCTTGATCATCAACGTACTTTATCATTACGAAATGATGATTACTATTTGTAGTAATCCAGTCAGAAGCAAAGGTTGAGCCTGCAATTAAAAGTAAAAGTATAATAAGTTTTTTCATTCTATCTCCTAAGGAGTGGTATCTGATTTGCGGTTAATAAAAAGAAATCCTTCTTGAAAGTTTCTGCCACCCCCGAAGAATCCACGAGTCTCAACATAAACAAAGGGAGTAGTATTTGTAGCTTCAAATACCCCACGCCAACTACCAGAGCGAGAACCATGTGCTGAAGAGGCCATTATATTTCCATTATTATCTACATCAGCAGCATTAGTTATTGCACCATCTCCAACTTGCACTCTATGTCTCATATATCGAGTAGCATGGCGTTGCTGTAAACTACTATTATTAACACTAAGCACATATTCATAAACTCCAGGACCAGGAAGATCTATTTCATCATTTGCGTTATCAAGCCAACTATCAGGATCCCAAGTTTGATGATCATTATCCACAGCTTCCATTGGAATTATTTCATATGCACCTGCACTAAGATTCAGAAAAGTCAAATGAACTCGTACACTGTAATTACTAGGAGTCTGAACTGCAACTCCACCGCCAAAAGAAGTTCGCTCTTGGGCAAAAACTACACAAGCTAATAGTAAAAACACAGGAAAAATTATAGCTGCTAACCATTTCATAATTCACCTACATATTCAATGTTCAGAAATCCGCCAGCAAGTACTAGATTATCACTAGAATCATTTTCTTTGCTATAGTCTTCAAACCATAGTATTGCTGATGAATTTGTAATACGAACCTGATAATTTAAAGTTTCTCCCCAAACTCCAGATTCTGAGTTATGAGTATTTCCCGCAAGTACATCATAAGTTGCTTCAAGACTACAGCCAAAAGTATTTGTAGCTATTGCATCTTCCCCGTATATCAACTTAGCCTGAACAAAATGCACAGCCCACTCAGAAGCAGTTTGAGTATCAGGTAAATTATCCGACTCCATCATTAGGGAAATATCAAAAATTCCTGTACGTTCAAATTCAATCTGATCATCAGTTCCATTAACTCTTCCATGAGGCTGCCAAGTTTTCTGTGCAGTTTCACCTACAGTCAAAGGCATTCTATACCAAGTATCTTGTGTATAGGTTCTAGTCCCCAAAGCAGCACGACTTGTAAGATTTGTTTTAGTCGCATCACCAATTTTTGAGATCCACATCATCTGACCACGCATATCACCTACATTTAAGGGATCATGTCCTTGATTTACCCAATCAAGAGTAAGATCTTGCTCTTCAGTTAATTCTACAAATAAAGTAAGTGAACTTACGTGTCCAGGATAAGAACCAGACAAACCTCCGTTTATTTCAGCATAATCTGCTGTTGTTGTATCAAAGAATCCAATAAAGGTAGAATCTAAAGTCATAATCCATTTGAGATATTTATCATATCGTCTAGACGGTCCATTCATATATAGAACATCATAACTTAAAACGATCTTATAAATCCCTATAGGCAATACAACTTTATCATTTGCATGATCTAACCAACTTGAATCATCCCAAAATTCAAAAGTGTCACTGGTAATTTCATTAAATCCCGCATCATAAACTGTTGTATCTGCAAAATTATCTCTATCTGTAATGGCGAATCTTGCACTCTCATCCTGCGCCCAAGACACTCCCCCAGCTTTTGCAAGTTTAGTATGATCTGCATTTACAGCAATCGTACTACGTTCTTGAGCAAAAACTGGAATTGCTAAAGCTAGAATTAATCCAAATAGTTTGGTGTCCATGTTCCATCCAAAGTCCAAAAGGTCCACTTATCTGCGGCAGAAAGACTAACACGAGCAGCAGATCCAGATTTCATTACACTAGAATAAATACTGGCATTAGTTGTATTTGAAAGAATGTCGGAATCTGCAGTTTTAACTACTGTAGTTCCTGCATCAGTAAGTTGCCAATCTTCAAAATAGTATATAAGTTGCTTATCATCTCCATCTACGCTAGGAAGAGTAAAAGTATATTTAGCAGAAGTTTGTACAACAAAAGTCCAACGATGCATAGCTGCTGTTAAACTAAGAGCTGTTCCTGTAGTTATATTAGAACGAATTCCATCTACATACAGAATAGCTGCATTAGTTGCAGTAATTACATGATTAGTATTTGCAATATCTCCAGCAAGTCTTTCTGCCTTTAAAGTAGTATCTAAAGAATTAGTTGCTGCAATAATCGGATCTTGTAAGATTCCATTCTGCCACCATTTGCCAAAAGAAGAAAGTGGAGTTAAAAGAAAAAGAGTTACGAGTAATAGTTTAAAAGTATTCATAGTTAGTTAATATCTTTTTATGAAGTATCCGCTTTTCGTCGAATTAATTCTTGAAGAATATCATAGACTTCTTTTGCAAAAACATCCAATCGTTTTTGTAGTTCTACAGTATCTAGTGGAATGTCGCTTTTAAAACGATCTCGTTGAAGGATGTTTTTTATTTGAGACATTTTAATGACTCGATTCTAGTCCGATAATATAAGTTCCAACCGCACTAGAAGTTTTCTCAATAATAATAAAACCCAACTCTCGAGACTCTAGAATTAGACCAGAAAACTCATCTGCACTCAAGAAGAAATTTGTAGCAGAATTTAGAATATAAACAAGAGGAAAGTTTGTTTGAGTATGAGTAGCAACTCTAACAGTTACTGTATCATTAACAGGAGCAGCTACGGGAAAATCTACCAAAAGAGAAACAGGTCTTTGAAATCTACTACTTTCATTTGTATAGATAAGTCGAGTAGTAAAGGTTCCTCGGATATTTTTGGAAAATTTCCAATCGGCATAAGAAGTAATTGCAAAGCTTAAAAGAAGCGTGGCAATACAAATAAGACTTAGATAAAGTTTTTTCATTTAATTCCTTCCAATCCGCAAAGCTTGCGGGAGATCAAGTTCACTTCCTAATCCGGAACTTATAGAACCAAACAAATCATCATTGTAAGGTTCAAGCCCGGAACTAATTTTACTCTTATCACTAGAATTGGCGATAGCGTGTGCTTCTTTTAAAATTGCCTCAATAGAATTTGGATCTTCTCGATGTTCATATTCGGGAAGATTTAGTTTTTGTTCTTGCAGTCGGAACTTAACGTGCATAGAAAAGGAATCAATAATATCTTTTAAACGTCCGAGTGGAAATTGTCGAAGCTGACTTTCTACTTCTACAGAAAGACCTTGGACAAGAAAGACTTTTCCATCTGCAAATCTTGGCTGCATAGCTTCGATTCGCATTTCTTTCTTTCCTTTAGGAGAAGGAATTCGAGTAATTGGAATTGTCATTCGTCGGCGTGTCATTTCTGTATCTAATGCCTGTGCAAGTGCTTCTTGATAAGCTACAGATTCTACAATAATACTTTTTGTTTTCTTATAGTTAGGCCCTTCACAAAGATTTAGAATCTTATTAACTTGTTCCGTCAAAGAAAAATGTCCATGAATTGCATCTGTCCAGTATTCAAAAGGTCGATCCAGCTCATCCCTTGTATGCCAAATTCTAGTAATAGCTGTTTCACAACTTTGATCTTTTTCTGAGATCGCTGGATCGACTGCAATTGTATAAAAACCTTCTAGTGGAACTTCAGAAGGAAAAACCCAACGCATCCATTCATCACGAAAAACACGAAGAGAAGCATCCAGGGGTTTGTTTAGAAAAAGACAAGAGAACATATAAGGTCCAACTTGTGCTTTTATTTCTTCCAGATCTTCTTCTGAATAGAAGTTTGTAAAAATTGCTTTACCTTTAGAATCCAAAGCTGGGATATCTATTGTATGATAACCCTCTTCTTCTACATGTTGTGCAAGATCAAAATCTGCCCAGCGAGTTGTGACTACAATTCTTACATTTGGCTGATCACTTTGTTTTACTCGAGGAATGAATAAGTTTGTAATAACTTGATGGTAGGTAATTCCAGCAGTTATATCTTCAATAGAAGGTGCAAAGAATTGATCACTCTTAAAATCATCTTCCTCTGGTGCAACAGTATCGTCTTCAATTAAAAGATTATAATGAGATCCAACCTTATTAGAACCAACACCAGCAGCTTCAAAAGTTCCTTCAGGAAAATGCTTTAAGCGTCCTGTTTCTAAAGTTTCTGTAGTCCAACGGCATTTCTTTGTCGGAAGTATTTCCGGAAAAAGAGAGCAGAAAAGATCATCTTGAAACATATAACGAATGTCTGCAAGCTTTTTAGTTGCATTTGTAAAAGTATTGGAAACAATCAAACTTCGCATATCCATTTGATGTAAATATCGGTAGCGTAAATAAAGCCAAAGTGGAAAATACTTTGTCATCATTGTGGTTTTCAAAGAACCTCGAGGCATGACAACTAAAACTTTTCCTACTTTCTTTTTCTCCAATGCTTCTAAAATATGGGCTTGTGTAAAATCACAAACTCTTTGATGAACTGGATCAAAGAATCCCGGATCTTGAAAAAGACAAGAGAAAGCTGAAAAACTTTGCAGGCAGCTTTCTTTTAAAACATTAGGATCAAGCTGGGGCGGCATTAGCAACTCCCTCTTTAATTGAATGTGGAACATCCGCAAGGGCGGTTTTCCCCAGACCAAGAACTTGAGCAGCTTTTTCTTCACTCAAATTGATCATTAAAATTCGTCCAATTTCCTCATCCTGCTTTTTCCCATAACCAGTTCGATCTAGAATACTTTCTGCTGCTTTGATCCTAGTTCCTGCCGTGCCTCCAGTTTCGGAGTCTAAATTCTCAATTTCAGAAACCAACATACTCGCGGCTCGATTTGTGGCTAATTTTAGTTTTAAATAAATCGGATCTTCTTCGGCTTTGTCTAAAAGCTCTTCTTCTCTTTTTTCTTGAATTCTTTTAACTTCTTCTATAAAAAGTGGATCTTTTTCAATCTGCCGCCAAGTCTCATATTTCAATCCCAAGACTTCACAAACATCCACTAAACTAGAACCCATTGCCAAATAAAGTGCAACTGTCCTGTGCTGTGTTTTTAGTGTTTCCATTTTATAAATTCCAAAAGAAAAAAGTCTCCGAACTTGCCAATATGGGTATTATACCAAAGGAAAGAGATATTGTCAAGGGCTTCTTTTTGACTATCTTTTAGTTCATCACGCGAGTCGCAAGAGGGCGAGTGTGATTTTATAAAAAAATTATAAACTTCTGACTTAGAAAAAACAGAAAAAATTTTAGCTCAGAAAAAATAGAGAAAATTTTATACACTTGCACTTGAATTCTATCTGACCCCGTGGGCTGCTTTGCCTTTTCGAGTTCTTTGCAATCCAAAGTACTTTTTCGCATAAATCGTGCCAAGTTTGTCAGTATATACTGACTTTGTTTGACTCGTCTAACATTGTTTGACTCGTCTAACTTTGTTTGGTATATAGTAACTTTGTTTGGTGCGTCTAACATTGTCAGTATATACTGATGTTTGCGATGTCCTGGACGGTTCAGCCATGACATAAATTAGACAAAGAAATAGCTTGTTTCTCTTTCCGCTTTGTAGTATTCTTTTATCAGTTGGTGCGGGAAAGGTTATTACTTTCCTTATGACTTGTCGAATGGTATGAGTTTACGGCAGGATTCGACAAGATAGGTTCTTTGACAATTGAATAGATGAGTGTTTTTGCCTTTCCACTTTCTCTTTTGGATTGCACAATTAATAAGATTGTGACATTCAAAGTGGAATAATCCACAAAAAGAGAAAGGTTGAATAAATGTTTATTCAGCAGATTATTGGAAACGTAGCAGCAGCGGGTGAAAGTTTCGGCAAGAGTATCTACGCGCAATTTGGATTGTCGCGTGAGGAAACTCAGAAGCGGAAAACCGTTACTGCAATTAGAGTGGAGAAAGGTGATGTAGTTTACAATGCAGCAAAAGAAATGTTGAGTGAATTCAACATAAAGCTGCAAGGTAAGATTACTGATGCTGGAGTAGATTCTGATGTAGAAGAAAACTCCCTCGCCACTTATAATCAGTGGGTAGTTAACTGTTTATCTGATTTGATTTCTAAGTCCATTGTTACGGAACCTTGGGAAAAGAAACAGATCGAGAATGGAAACTTGCCTGCAAAAGCTACAACCAGTGCAAATGACGATTCAGAAGTTGAGTCTGTAGATTTGGATTGGTAGTTTCTTGAACTTTGGATTCCGCGCCAAATGTGCGCGGGGTTCAAAAGAGAAAGCTGGAAAGAAAACAAAAACAAAGAAAAGGAAATTATCATGGAAATCGAGCAAGATGAATTTGAGTTTTGCGAGAATATTGATAGTGGTGGTGAGAATTGGATTCTGGTTCCTGCATGGAAACTTGCAGTGGAAGACAAAATAAACTGGGAGTATCAAATTCCACTGGATTGCAATATTGATAATCTTTTGAGAGTTCAGACAAGTGAAGCTGAACTAAAAAGAGTTGGATATAAGCAATTTAGAAAAGCCCCATATAAGAATCCTGCATCGCAATATTCAAATCAAAGTGTGAGAATGATTCCTACGGTTCGGAAAATGAGAATTGGAAAAGCAAAAACAAATAATGTGATTCAGTATATTCACATGGAATGGTAAAAGAAAAGAAGAAAATGGAATACTTAGAACTTACAGAAGAAGAGAAAAATACACTTCGTACTCTTACAGATAGAGAAATTAAAATACGTGTAGACTTTGCGAATTTCTATAGGAGTGTAAAAGAAAGAAAGAAAGAAAAGAAAAGAAAAGAGAAATGAAATGACATTCAAAACTGTTACAATAGAAATGCCAGAAGCTCAAGTCGATTGGTTAATTAAACTTTTAAAAGATAGAGCATTAGGAAAAAGAGGAAATGAAACTCGAACTGCAATTGATTGGATGGTAGATGATTTGGAAATTGCAAAAAAAGAGAGTCGCCCTAATTAGTAAGTTAGTAAGGGGGTCACTCTCTAGATTCTTTCCTGTAGAGTATATATACTACTACTAACTAACTAATACTACTAATACTACTGACATTGATTTCCCAAAGCAAGTGTGAAAGAATCGTGATTGGAGTTTCCCACTCGAAGGGCGACTCCTACCACGACTTTTTCATTTTTAACTTTACAAGTAATGAGAGAAAAAGAAAAGAAGAGAAGAGAAAGGAAAGAAAATGTTAAACCTAGAAAAGAAAATGACATTAGTAGTCCACATGATTACTCAAAGTTATAAAGCTAAGAAAGTCCTAGATGTAGAAAATGAAGACAGCTGGCATCATGATCTTTTTCATGAAACAGCAACAATATTAGAACTATATGATCCCAAAACAAACCTTGCACCAATTTGGCTTTCCAGAATTGTATCTGGAATTATGCGTGATGTAGATGATGAACTAGGGTAAAAG
>Ga0310342_100001028_pt1 | contig 16897 bp, 22 predicted proteins | sample S15DNA20500_MG_FD_206155 | JGI IMG/M metagenome (GOLD analysis project Ga0310342, IMG submission 206155) | Marine microbial communities from station ALOHA, North Pacific Subtropical Gyre - S1503-DNA-20-500_MG | ecosystem: Environmental > Aquatic > Marine > Oceanic | place: Pacific Ocean: North...
AAACCACGTGTTCGCTCAATACCAGGCCCTAGCCCCAGGTTCTCAGCGAGATTGCGATGACGCCAAGGTACGAGCCCATAGAATAGGGATTTCACCGTATTGTCCAGGGTGTTCGCAGCGTGATATGACGGGTTCAAGGGCAACCAGGCTTCTTTCCATAGCTGGTTCATCCCATCCCACAACTTTTTTAGGCCGAACCCTGCGTCTTTAGCACTAAGGCCCTGATCTTTCTGCTCCGCCCGGCCTATATCGGCTAACAGTGACTGCCTGGCATTCTCATCGAACCGAGTATCAAGATTACGGAAGAACTTATCTGCAATAGGGCGGATATGTTCCTGTTCCAGATACTTGCGACCCTGCTGACTTAGTGACACGCCAGGATCTAGATACTTATCAGCCAGCCAACCCTTAGATACCTGCACATCTGGGAGGCCAGGTAACACGTTGATGGCCCGGACTCTTGGGAGGCCAGGTAAGAAGTTGCCAAATTGCAGCTCCAACTCCTTGGTCGTTCTATCCGCAACAAGACTACGGTGGTAATTCTCACCACGCTTGGACAACTTCGTGAGGCCAGACGCCTTCAAAGCTGCCCCCATGCCCTTTAGTGGGGCTATGAAGGGCAGTCCCGGTGCCATTGCCGTCCATTCAGCCGCCTTTCGCAAGCCGGCGGAACGCAATACCTTCGCAGGAATAGTCAGCCCGGCTGCAATCCAAATAGTAGGGTCAGTGAAAGTGTCGTAAAGAATCTCGGCCGGCAGGGTATCCATCCTGATCTCTAGAGGGCCTATATCGAAGTCAGGGATAGCAGCTTGTTCTACAAGTCCCTCTCGGAACTGCTCACCACCACGCTTGAGTTGTGTAAGTTCCGTAGGACTGGCCCCGAAGGGATCGGTGCCGGTACGGATGGACTCTACTGCCACCGGCGACACTTCACGTGGGATAAATGAGAGGACATCCAGCCCGGCGTTTGCGAGGGCCCCGGCTATACCTGTAGCTGCTTCCGGGAAGGGCTTGCCTAGATGCTGTCCTATGTCCTGTCTGAAGTAGTCAACGCCACGCTGTAGATTGCCTAAAGGATCTTCAAAGTATGAGGGGGCAGGATCGAGGGTGCCTGCCCCCACGGAAGAGAGTGCCGGCGTGGGGGAGACTTGCCCACTACCGGCCCGCTGCGCTAGTAGTTCGCTTCTGATTCTCCTGTATTCTGCAACCTGTTGCGGATCGTCCCACCAGGCCATTAGCGACCGCCGGGGGTCTCAGCCTGGGCCTGAAGTTGCCTAAGAAAGCGACTATAGCCAGTAGGCAGGTTGCCCGGCGGCCTCCTAGGAGCCGGTTGCAGGGGGGCTTTCTCAGGCCTCCTAGGAGCCGGTTGCAGGGGGGCTTTCTCAGGCCCAGGCATATCCGGCATCAGATCAGCATATTTTTTGTTCATAGGTGGACGAAGCCTAGGGTCGCCATACTTATTGGCTGGCTGAGGAGGCATATTCGGCAGGGGGGATGGCTTAAAGGCAGGTGGACGAAGCCTGGGGTCGTCATATGCCCCAGGGGATCTATCCATCGCCTGGCCGCGTATATACGGATCTACATAGCGGCTGATGGGTTTGGGTTGACGAAATGGATTTGGCATTATCTATTACGTTCGTTCGGAGAGGGAGCCTGGGCTTCAATATCACTGAGCCCTAATACGGCATCAATAGCGGTCTTGCCAGAAATCGGGTCTGTCATAACTAATTGAAGCAGGCGACGGAGGACTTGCTCCGGTATCCCAGGTAATGCGGCATCGACGGCGGCCTGACGTTCAGGGTCTACATGTTTCCAGGCACCACTTGGGTACATTACCCCTCCGGCATCGGTCGTGTCACCCTCTTCTGAGCCTACTATGGTGCGAACTGTATCCCAATCCGAGTTCAGAGGATCTGTCATAACTAACTGCATTACCTTACGCAACATCTCCCGTGGGACAACTCTGCTAATGGCTGGGTCGCCAGGAGTCTGCCTTCGGTCCGTGCCCAATTGCGGCTCCTGCCGGCCCTCTGCGTTTGTCCTGGACCACCCAGGAGGCCGGCTGACGGGATTCAACTCCTGGCCCTCGGCTTGTTCCTGTGGAGTTCTGTAGCCTGCTATCAAAGCTGCCACCTCCGCAGGAGTTAGATCTGTCTTATCAGTCATGCCTGGAAGACTTCTAGTCGGCTTATAGCCGCCTTGGAAGAACCAGGGGGCGAGGTTCTCAGAGTGGGGTGTCCCACCGCCGACCAACGACGGCCCAAAATAAGAATATTCACCAAGCCCCGCGTCATGCCGGGAGGAATAGTCCCAACCGCCGCCACCTGGGAGGGCATCGACCCAAGAGGGTAGATTTGTGGGAGTTTGTTCATACAGCTCCCCTCCCGGCCGGAGAGAAATAGGAAGCTCCCACAGCCCCTGGGCGGGGAGTCCTAGGGTTCTCTGTCCCATACCCACCGCGAAATCTACGGCCCCACCGAAACGACTAATCAAGAATAGCGACATACGTCCGGCGAACACCAGGGCCTCGCCAATACTACCTGCCAGGTTGCTCCCCAATGTCACTGCCGGCAGGTTGCTCTGGTCCTCGAGATGCTCCACTACGTTCACAAACTCCCCGAAAATCTCCGCACCCGTAGTGTCTTCAGTCAATGCCTTGACGAAGTCCCCAGTGTATTCTGTTAGGGGGCTGCCGAATTGGACCCCCAGCCCGACGCCACTCTCGATGAATAAGCCGGCATCAATAGCGGCCTGATCTGTAAACTGACGTGCCTTTATACCCGCCTCGGTGCCGGCTGAGGTAGTCGTAGGCGTCCATTGTCCAGGCTTAGTCAGATCGACGTAGGACTGGTCGCCTAGTTCGTTCGCCCCAGGCCCAGTCTGGTCCGGCACAGGTGCGGTGCCCCAAGGGCCGAAAATCTCTACATACTTGTCATTTATCCAGGCCTCGAAAGCCCCGGGGATGGTTCCATCCCCCACTCCCTTTACGACACTTTTAACATCAGCCACGGCTTGTTCAAGATCAACATTCGTAAGGGATCCCACCGCAAGGCCTACTAGGGTTTCAATCGCCCCCCGCCACTCAGGGGGGATCCCTTTAAAAACCTCATCGGGAATTTTCTCGATCTCTTTGTACAGAGCTTCGGCGTCTTCCCCTTCAAGCCAGTTCGTAACTACGCCTACTCCTTCCTTAGTCAAACTGCCTACTGGGTTAAATAGACCCTGCCCCAGAGCCCATAGCTGTTCTGGCGTTAGAGGTGGGAAGTTCCATGTCGAGGCGGAGGCAGGTAACCCTGCCTCCAGCGTCTCGTGAGGGTAGGTGAGGGTAGAGAAATCGGGATCCTGGGCCAAGCCCAGAGGAACTGTTTCCCCAGTAGCCTTATCCACAACCGTCGCACTTCCCTCGTAACTCACCTCTCCGGTACGGAATCCAGCCTCTTGAGTGGGTAGGTCAACTGGGGGCTCGCCACCAACTAGGGAGGCATTCGGATCGACTCCACCAGGCCATAGAGTGGACCAGACCGGTTGCCAGGCGTCACCGACAAGAACTCTCTCGTTAGTTGCCGCGTCCATCACCGTGTCCGTTGACCCTGTGAATTCGTTCTCGCGCCCTCCCCCAACCTTAGTCACATCCCAGTAGGGCAACTCGCCTGGGACTGGTACGAAGTCCGGTTGCGACACTTCACGTTCGACGACACGCTCATCCCCGGCAGAAGCCGTCTCTTGCTGGATAGTTGCTGCAATGGCCGGGGCCATCTGGACGTTCGGGTGATTGAAGCTGTAGGGGTTGATGCCTAATGCTAACTTGGAGTCCACCCAGTCATCAATAAAAGCCACCCGTTGCTCATCGGTGAGGTTCTTGGTCAGTTCATCTATCTCGTCCCGCATGCCCTGCCGCCGCGAGAAGTTAAACTGCCACGGTGCGCTGCCTGGCCCAGCCGTCATGAGCTGATTCATGCTCAGGGTAATCAAGTCATATTCAGGCGTTCCACGAGCATGCTGGTTGCGTTGCTGATCCCAAGCATCGAACTGGCGAAAGCGGCCCTCTGGGGTTGATATATCCATCGTGGTGTACCAGGGATCGGGCGTAATTTCCAGCCACTGATCCGCTGGCATGTCCCCCTCTATCCGGCTAAGGCGAGGTGCGAACTCAGGAACACTAGAATACTTGGCCCCAGGGCTAGTTAGACGCTGGCCGAGGGATTTATCCTCGAAATAGTGCCGTTGCCAGTCCTCACGAGTAATGGGCCGGCCCTCTAGCTCAACGAACTTCTGGGACCACTGCCAGTCATCGTAGTCAACTTGCCCAGCCCGCCGGCCATGTATATCAAAGAAGTCTTGCTCCCACTCAGCAGTCGCAGGGTCTTGCTGAGTGGGTGGTTTGAAGGTGTCAGTCGGCATTACTTTACCCTTCGTAATCTGGGGTTGGCCCTTTTAGCCCTCGTACTGGCCTTTCTCGAACTTGCTGCCAGTATCGCATCAGCACTCTTTTTACTCACACCGGACTTTTTCTGGATATTTTTAGATACAGCCTTAAACCCTGGGTGTTTCTTTTTGCGGGCAGTTGCCCGTGCTTTAGTGGCGGCCTTCCTGCCGGCTGCATCGTAGCTAAACTTCTTAGAACCTACCGTCGGCATCTCACGCTCCTATACTCGATTCCAGACAACCTTTCCTCAATCATCGGAATATACGGCGCTGCCGGCTAGCGAACTGAGACGGGTTCACGCCTCGCTCGAAGGGATTCAGGCGGCCAACGAACTGGTCCGGGTTAAACTGGGCAAAAAAGTTGGCAGCGCCTCCTTCACCCTCCCCCACCGGGTTCTGAAGCTCGAACGCTTCATATGCCCCCTTTACTGCACCCGGATTCCTTAGGAACGCATTCCTATACTTGCCCAGGAAGGGGGAAATAGCCTGCAACCCACGGGATGTATCCGTATTGAATAGGCTCTCAAAATCAGTCACACCTTCGTCACCAGGGAAAATTTGTCCGATACCGCCGGCACTAAATGGATTGGCCCATGTGGACTGAGGGGTGGTGACAGGTGCAGGTGTAGGTGTAGACGCGGCAAGAGCAGACTGGTGATCTAGCTGCGCTTGCCCCAGTTGCGTCACCAAACCCTGCATTTCCGTGTTCAGCGCCGTGCCTGGTCCGATTGATCCCACCTGCGCCGTTAGGCTATCTACTCTTTGTTTCAGTTCATCCAATGTAGGTGGAGCCGCAGTTGCCGGGGTATCCGTGACAGGTGTGACAGGTGTGACAGGTGTGACAGGTGTGACAGGTGTGACAGGTGTGACAGTGGGAAGCGGAGCTGGAGGTTCAATGTACTCCCCACGCTCCCTCAGGGCAGAAATAGCCTGCGGCGAAAGATCTAGGCCCAAGTTGGGGCCCAAATCCATCGTTGCATATATTGGGTTGGTCTTGCGGAGGAGGTAGCCTTCGATGTCCCGGTTAAGGTTGTATGCATCGACGTCAAACGATGGCCTTATTGCCATTATCTACTCCCCTATCGGATTGCCAGGTCGAGTTCTAACAAAACGCGAAGGTGTACCACTGTCTTATACATTCCTAACCGGGAAAAGGTGGGGATTCGTATTGGGATACTCTGACGCCTCTACAAAGCTAGGCCAGTAGCCATAGGAGTTCCGGAATGCCTGTGCATTGTCCTTCAAGGAATCTACCGTAGCTTGTGTGCCTGGGTCCGGAGAAGGCTCAGTCCAAGTACGTTCTTGCTGGGCAAGCACCTGGGCTACGCTCCAGCCCTGGATCTGGTCGGCTATTTCCGGATGCTCCAGCTGCAACCGGGCCAGGGCATCAGGATTTCTCTGGCCAATTACCTCGATATAGTTGTCTTCGGGGGACATGCCAGACTGTTGCCAGAGATTGGGATCCACATTCGTATATTGGGCAAGATCTGGTGGTAGATCCCACTCCGCAGTAGTTCTTGGAACGCCAAATATCCTCTGCACTTCACCAAAGCCTGCTTGTCCCTCTAAGCCAGTACCAAGTGCCCCGGCCTGTTCAAGTTGTCTCTGTCTCCTGGCCCGTCCGACCATAGACGTGGGGGCGGCACCTGCCTGGAACGTCTTGGTTAGCTGAGTAGGCGTCAGCCCTGATAAGTAATCCCATGCCCCTTCCCCTACACCACCGCCCCCACCTGGTTGGGCACCCAGTAGTTGTGCAACATCGCCCTTCTTGGCAAAGGGATTACCTCTTGACAGGGCACCACCCAGGTCATCAGCGCCAAGCAAAAAGTCTGTAACACTTGCCACATTTTCGCCCGCTTCAGGATCTACACCACGAGCAAGCTCTCTTAACGTCGCTCCACCAGTTAGGCCACCGTAGCCGGCCGCCCTTTGGAACTGCTGCCTGCGCCAGGGAGACAGGCCCTTACCGGTGCCCATAGCGCCAAACAGCGCATTTACTATGTCCGTTTGAGAAGCACCGCCCGTTTCCAGGCCAGACAGGTATTCGCGCAGAGATTGGCTTTTGCCTTCAACGTCGGGCTGGGTTTGGTATGTACTGAAGAAATCTGTTAGCCAACCCATCTAATAAGGCCCCCTGCCATTTGTTCCTACCTGCGGCATAGGTCGTTGCCCCTCCAACGGAGGTGGCTGTGCTATCTCGCCCTGCCCCATAGCCTCTGGCGGGACAACTTGTGCTGGAGGTTGGGGAGGTTGGGGAGGCTGAGGAGGCTGAGGAGACGGCGTTAGCTGAGTAAAGGCTTGCAGGTCGGCCATTCTGCCCAATTCAGCGTTTGCTTTAGCAATATTGACCTTCGCCACCTCTGGGTTCAAGTTCACCATTTCAGCCAAAAGCCGCTGCATGACTCCTTTGGGGTCGGCCGCAACCTCGTCGAACTGCCCTGCCGCTATCTTCAGGCTATCCTCGATGCCAGTCATCGCCACCTGTTTCGCTTGAATAGCCATAGCCATAAGACCCATCCAGTCCTGGGGCGTAATATTCGAGAGCGTGATTACCTTCTTTGTCTTTAGCTCGGCATCTTCTGGTGTAAACGGGAACGCCTTACCCTGAGCCGAAACCATCACAGCCTGCATGCCCAGTAGCGGGTTAGCCATCATCTTCTTAACTCGCATCAGCAGCTTGGTCAGATGAAGCTCCAGGGCCCGGCCACCCGGAAAGTAAGCATCATCAGAGGCCGCTTTAGCGACCTGCATGCCGAAACCGCCCTGGTTCGTACCAATCTCGCCAAAGGCAAGAGCCGGCAGCAGCCTATCCACCGCTGACTGGAACTTATTAAATAGCTGAGAGGTCTCGGCCGGCGCTGGCCTTGGGTGCAAGACATCGATCCTCTCAACCCCAGGCGGCAGATTGGTCTGCCCGCCGGGACGGGTATCTATCTCGACCGTGCGGACAACATTAGAAGCCTTATCCCAGTAGCTCACAAGCGGCGGGTCATAAGCCTTGGCGTGAGAGGAGAACGCCTGGCTCAGTATCTTATTAAACTCGATTATCCATTCAGCAACAGGGTGCAGGATACCCCGGCCTACATTCTTCACCCAGCCTATATTTGACCACTCAGTTGAACGAACCGGGTTAGAGCCAACTGGCGTAACGATCATCGGGTTAAAGCCATAGCCATGCTCTCTGAACCGTTCCAGTACGACCCCATTCTCCATAGAGACACCCATCCACTCATCGTCAAAGTGGTAATAGATGTCGTATTCGGCAGAATCGTCAATGTCATTGAGCTTGGGGGCGTCCGGGAAGAGCATCTTGATCTCGTCGCCCCGGCTACGGACTATCATCAGGATTGGCTTGCCAGCATCATCTCCAAAAGTGGGGTAGATATTGGCCCAATCGCAGGTATAGACCTTCCAGGGGAACTCGGTATTTTCAGGATCAGCGGTGATGTACTGGCAGATTGCCCCTCTGAACGCAGCCATGAAAGCAAGCTCGTACTGAAAGGGACTCCGCAGCATTTCGGAATGCAGCAAGTCCATCTCGTATATCCACCAACGATCAAAATCCTCTTCACGCTGGGCTGCATCTTCAGTAACTTCCAGCTCTGAGGCCGCCACAACCTGCTCGGTTATCTTGGCTGCCCCCAGCCGGCGGGCTATCTTGTCTACAAGCTGCTGACCATCCGGCAAGGCCACCGTCTGCTGACCAGAACCCGGCTCCGGCTCCGGCTTGACCATATCCCAGACCTCTTCAACCAGTTGCAGCATAAGCTGGCGTTCCTGGTAGCGGGGCTTGATGTGGGCAACCATGTCCATGACGGACTCTTGGGTCGGCCTCTTGCGCTTATTGCGCTTGGGGGGTGGTTCACCAGCTTCAGGGAAGTCTTCAGGGGAGAAGGCAGGAATATTAACCCCAAGGCCGGCTTGCTGTAGGTCAACAGCCATATGCAGCAATCTACCTCGTTGTAGATAAGGGGGCAATCCCCGTAGATTAACGCCCCCCTGCCTGTGGTTCAGTACCGTCTAGCGCCAGTCGCCGTGCTTAGACGGTATATAGAACCGTCTTCAGTATACCCTAGCTATCTCTTTCTTCGAGGAACCCCAATCGTCCCAAGCATAAGACTTCCTCTTAACACTTGCAATCGAGACTAATTCCTCTACATCTGCGGGGCCTTCCGTCTGATCGGCCATTACAGCGACCAGGCCGTACCTGAGAGCATCCGCAGCGTGGTCCTCGGCCTTCGTATCCACGTCTTCAGGGTTACGGCGGCTTCTGGGTAGTGCCGGCAGTGTACGAATCAGGTTCTTACAAGAATCCATGATCCGGAGTTGAGGCCCTCGGATACCACCACCCTGGTATCCACACTGTCGGCACAGGTTTCCCCACTCTTCTAGCCAGCCACGACCGCACTTCGGACAGGCAGGGGTGTCCACAGAGGCCAAGGCACGACGCACTGCGGACCACCCCACCAACCTATCGTTATTAGCTTTCGTCAATGGAACACCATGATGTTCGTAAATATCGGCTGGAGCCTGCCCGCTGTCCCCATGCTTCGACCACATTGATGGATCGGCATATGAGGTCCGATAATCCTCACCAGCGCTCATCTCATTAACAAGTAGGCCCTGATCTCTATCCACCAGTCCAGGCATGTAAGCCTCTCGGTAGACATATAGTAGCCCAGTCCGGTAATCCTTTGCCACCCAGAGAGAGCAGAAGGGGGCAGCAGTACCATAATCGACGCATCGCCACCTGTGCCAGCCTTTCGGGATATCCCAGTCGGGAATAACGTGAGCTTCGTCTGACCACTCAGTGAAGAACTGCCCTATCTGTACATTCCAGTCCCCATTCAGATAGGCCCGTCTCTGGGCCTCGTCCGGTATCGACTTCAACTGGTTGATGTAGTTGGGGTTGTTCCTCAATAGCTCTTGATTATCGTAGACGCTTGCAGGAATAAAGACCCTGGTGATCTTATCGCTCCCCTCAAACATCTCAGATTCAAGGTGCCGGCCTATCTCAAAACGCTTTTTAACCCAGGTAAGCCCAATATCCCAGGGGTTCGAGCCAGCCTTTATCTGGGGTTTCAGACCTGGAATGTTGGTTCTGAGCAGCTTCGCAGCAGCATATGTGTAGGGATATTCAGGGAATTGAGTCAACTCGTCTAGATAGATGAAAGAGAAAAGCGTTCCGTCATAGCGGTGGATGTCGTAACCCTCACGGTCATCGCAGTAACACATGTGAATCACTGCACCGTTGGTAAAAGTAAAAGTGTGGTGGTTCTCGTTCCATTTGGCTACCACTTTGGGCAGCCAGGGCTTCATAACTGGCAAGACCATTGACCGGTAAAGCTCTTCATGAGTCCTGCGGAAGATGGCTATGTGGATGCCAGGGTACTTTAGCGCCTTGAATATAGCGTCAGCACAGATAGCGAAGCTCTTCCCGCCCCCAGCAGCACCCCCGAATAGCGTCTCGTCTACCGGGCTGGCATGGAACTTCCATTGAGCCGGTTGGGGATCGTAGGGGATGGTTATATCGGCGGTTCTGGACTTAGCCATTAAACGTCAATTCCCCACTTTCTCCCACTTTCTCCCACAAGAGACCCTAAAACTCCCACATATGCGAATTAAGCGAATTATGCGAAATATCTCCTGTTATTCCTACAATATCTCCTGCGAAAAAAGCGAAAAAAGCGAAATATCTCCTGTTTCCTGCCCAGTTGTCGCCGGAACCTAACCTCCAACGGGGAGAGTCTATGGTTGGAGGTTAGGTTAAAGTTCCGTAAATCACCGACGCAGACCGACGCTTTATTCGTTTCTGCCGCCGGGTGAGGGTATAGATAGGCAGAGTGGCATAAATGAATAAGGAGATTAAACGTCCGGTTGTCGCCTCTATATCACACATGTATGTTTGGGAGTCAATATCCCAAAGTTCCCGGAAAGTTCCCAAAGTTCCCGAAGGTGCTCATTTTTTGCCGAAGATGCTCATACTTGGGGGTGAGCACCTTCGTGCTTACGCATCTGTAGAATGGATGCAAATCTAATCACAGGAGGCTAGATGGCTTTTTACATCAGGCTGCGACGCAAAACTCTTGAGAGGTTGATAGAGAGGGCCGCGCAGGAGATGCGTAGACCTCGTGACCAGGCGGCGTACATGCTCGAACAGGCCTTGGAGGTGGAACCCAGTAGGGAGGAACCAGCTTCGCCTGTTCTCAACAATCCCGAAACTGGAGATTAAACGCCCGGCCGGTACCTGTGGCAGTAGCACCGGCCGGACTAGGAAGCAGATGGGCGCCCTCTCGCGCCCTATGTAATTCTATGACAAATTGACCGTAGGGAGAACCCAGCCAACCGGGACGCTTGGTGGCGTCCTATGTAATTTTATTGAACTTCATCATATTCATACCCTAAAGGAATATGAAGGTGATGAAGTTCATTTTGTGTCAGTTTGTGTCAGTTTGATCAAGTTGACGAGTTTGGCGAGTTTGGCGAGTTTGCTCTTTTTGCAGTCTTGCAGAGTTGCCCGACATAGGAGATACAGACTCTGCAAGAACGTCATCAGCCTGTTGGCGAGTCTGGCGAGTTTGGCGAGTTTGGCGAGTTTGGCGAATTAGCCCGCACTCGTCAGATTACGACGTATTGTCTTTTGTCCATCCATACGTCGTAACTGTTGAAGGAGTTGCTATGGGGAAATATTGGAAACAAAGGTACACGGGGTACTTGGGTAACTTGGGGTACTTGGGGAAATATTGGAAACGACTTGCTGCGTTAAATTTGCTCTCGAAGGGGTCCCATCACTTACCCACCTGTACCCTGTTTTAAGGAGCCCCCCTGGGGTCTATCCACTACCACTACCATCACTATCACCACCATCACCATCACTACCACCATCACCAGTTTCTATCTCTCTTACCGGAACCTCTATCACTTCCCCCAACCTTACCTCTTGCGTACCTGGTATCTGCCCGATGAAGTTAATGCTGATCCCTGATGGCCCGGCCTCTCGCACATGTCCGAGTTTGTCGAGTATTGCCTTCTCGCTGGATATCACTCGATCCAAATACGCTGGCGATTTGTCGTCTTGCCCGGATTCTATGCCGGATTTCGCTTGCGCCAGCGCCAATTCTGATACATCTTTCAATTGCCGATAGGAATCTTCCGAACGGATTATCGAAATAGCAGATTCCCGAACTACTTGATCCGCTTCCCTCCGAATTCGTTGAACGTAAGAATCAGCAGTACCCCGGGGAATTCCCATCGTTATCGCAATTGCCGATACTCCATAACCTCTTGCCAGTAGTTTTGCTGCAATTGCCCTGCGCTGGCGGGCCATCTCGATAGTTGCACGTCTTCGGGAAAATCTGAACCTTCCCGGGCGCATGGGGGTTATGTTTTCTGTGCCGAGGTGATCCGGCTCTTTCATGTAGCACTCCGGGAGACCGTTTCCGGAATCATTGGATCTAATTGTACACGCTATTGTCAAGACGTTATGTCAATCGGTATTAACCTTAATCTGATAGTTAATGTGAGGGTCGAAATCCTGGAATCTCTTACGCCATTCTAATGCTCTGTTAATGCACATTAGCCATCAATCAGTTTGACAGTATACCACCTAGCAACGATAATACCTATAGACGAAACGAACACACACACGGAGTAACAAACCAAATGAGACGGTATGACTGGGCAAAAATAGCAGACCAACTACTCAGTCTGGAACTACCAGACAAGCCAACTAATCGACAAGTCTTCATCAACACACAAGAGAGAGTAACAAGCCAGATGATTAGCAAGGAACAAGCGTTGACCGGAAACGAATTCCATATCAATGGTGAATGTGTTCGCACAATTGGCAAGCGTGGTGGTATCAAAGAAAAGATAAAACTATATCGCCGGTCTGGTCAAACGAAACTATGGAAGACTCGCCCAGATGAATTCCGGGTACCGGTCCGTTCTGGATTATATGACAACGGATATATCACACACGAGAACGCTCACTTGGTTCATCTGGCATCAGAATGTGAGTCTGGCGGTAATCTAACAGTCATAGACAAGCGCACTCAGAGAGAGAGAGAGAGAGAATGGACCGCCTCTCAGTTAACTAGTTAGCAGACGATAGGGCCGGCCAGCTGGCCGGCCCTGCGGTCTGGCAATTAGGCCAGCACACACACACACATGGAGCGCACAGGCACTATGGAAGCACTAGCCTATACAGGTAAGGGCGAGAAAACCAAGCACGCAATAGCCACCGGGCGAACGGTATTTAGGCAATCCGTTCGGCAAGCCGGCGAATACGCAGAACATCTGCGAATACTCAAAAAAGGGATGAATTCCAAACTGGGCAAAAAAGTAACAAAAGGTATTTGGAAGGGTATGCCCATCTTTACTCTGACACTACAAGAGCGCGAAACATGCCCGTCACAGTGCTTCCACTGGTCGAATTGCTATGGAAATAATATGCACATGGCAATCAGATTTTCGCCTGATGCTATTTTCGAACGGCGGCTATGGAAAGAATTGGAAGCGTTGAATACCAAACACGCTAAAACCGGTTTCGTGGTCCGGCTTCACGTGCTAGGGGATTTCTATTCGGCCGACTACGTCCGGCTATGGGCCCGGGCAATCAAGGAACTGCCCGCGCTCCATGTCTACGGATACACGCATCGCCACCCGGGCCAGTCTGACGGAATCGGTGATGCTATCAGCGATACACGCGATACATTCGATCGATTTAAAATCAGATTTTCCGACCTGCCCAGTGATCCACTGTCTGCCAATAGCGAGGATTTTGTACCGGCCGGCCATGGGATAGTTTGCCCGCACCAAATCAAGAAAACGAAAGAATGTGGCACCTGTGGCCTATGTTGGACCATTGACAAACCGATCACCTTCATCACGCACTGAACACCGCGCGACTATGTCGCATTCAATAAGAGGGAATCAGAATGAACGAATCGCAGTTCCTACTCGGTGAGCTTGGGGTAATAGATACCTCGGATAGCTACCGACCATGCCCAGATTGCGGACGTGCTACCGCCTATTGGTTACTCGGTGGCGGTGACCATTGCAGGGAGTGCTTCGGCAAGCGGGCCCGGAAACTTGCAAGGCGCACCGGTGACCGGCAACTGACCCGCCTGCTTAAGGCGTCTGACAAATTCGCAGCGCAACTAGACTAAGCCAACAGGAAAATGGGAGTGCAGTAAATGGAATGTGAAATGTGCGGCGGACTTATGGGCCTACTAGGTACGCTCGGAAACTTGGTGCACTTGAACTGCCGGGACTGTGGCATACAGCACAGCATGCCTAACGAGGATTTTCGAGAAATGATGTCTATTCTGGCTGAGGATGCCGAGTGTAATCCACCGCTGGCGTACCAACTAGATTACCTGACGGAGTAACAGCGATGAAACATGTACCCAATTGCACCAGGGTTTTCAAGCGCTACGATAGCGCTTGCCCCCGGTGCCGGGAGCTTCAGGCCGGTGCCCCGGCCCGTAGGGGCTGGGGCCACTACCACACGGTGCAGAGAGCATGGCGCACATGCTCCCACAACGACCCAAACCCCGGCGGGTACTGCTACTCATGCGGTGCCGGCCGGGATCATAGCTAAGGAGGCAGGCAGGCAATGATACACGATCACTCAGACCGACCGGCCGCCGCTCATCCTGAGCGGACGGGCCCTAACGACCGGCTCATCCATTGCCCGGATTGCGGGCAAATGGAGTGGTGGACCGAGGAGGAGACGGTCGACCACGGCTATTGCCGGTCCGGCCAGGCTGACTACAGGCGGGAGGATTGCCCCGCCTGCTAATCCGACAGACACACACGGAGGAAGGCATGAAGATCATGGAGGCACTCGCCCGATACGTCGCCGCCGTCGTGGAAGATGGCGACTACGTCAACGACTGGCTCACCCACATGCCGGCATGGTTGCAAGGGTATGTCATGACCGCCGGCTACTGGCTCTCCCGACTGGTAGAGCTGGTTCATTCGGTGCTGGAGGTGATTACCTAAGCTGACAATATGGCTCGCCTATGGTATGATTAACACACACACACACACACACACACACACACACAGAGAGGAAGACCCATGTCGATGGATAAGCAACTCGTTAAGCTCGGATTTACCCGGATGGTGCTGCCAAAGCTGGCATTCATTTTGGTGCAGACCGGGATGCTCGATCAAGTCCCCCTGGTCGAGCGGTTAATCGCTGAGGTCGATGGGCGTATAGCCCACCTCAGAGATCAACGACTAAAAATCTTAGGCGAGCTCACAGCATGACCTCGCCTATCTTGTATTGCCCAGGGGATTGCTTGTCCCCTGCAACCCGGCACCAGGTGGAGCGTGAGTTGATGGAGGACGACACGCTACAGTCCCTCAACTGTTACTACCAGGCGAAGGACGGGGAGCCGGTTATTTGCTACAGCACCGACTGGATCTACCTTCGGTACGGCGGTGAGATCACCGCTATCCCACGAAATCCGAGGTCAGTGATGACCATACCCTGGCTGGGGAACCAGCCAGGAACGAAGAGAGGTATCTAGTGATTACGCTAACTGATGTGGCGCATGCATTGCAGACGGCTCGTATCGTCCTGTTACGGCCCAATCGGTACAGAACCCAGCCGCTTGTCCGGGTAGCAGCCATGCTACCGGGAATAGCGGGCCATCCGGAATGGGTGGCATTTGGCGATAGCAAGGCTGCGGCTACACGAGCCCTTGCCGCCAAACTATTATCGTCCCCGCCAGAGCGGAGGATTGCATCGAAGGAGTTGGCGGACGGGCTCGGCGTCACAGTCGAGCGTGTTAAGGACATGGCCCTACGGGGCCAACTGGTGGAGGACGGCTCCATCAGGCAGGCACGGGCCTGGACTGCCGCCTCCGTCTGGGCGGTCGTCGAGAAACGGGGGGCACAATCCGCTCCTCATAGGTTTCGCGAAGTATGAGCATACAACTGGTCGAATCAGATTCAACGAGAGGACATTTCTATGACGTGGACCTGGGGGCAGGGGTCTGTACCTGCCCGGACTTTACGTACAGGTCAGAGGGAAATCCTGACCACCAATGCAAGCATCTACGGAGAGCAAAAATGGAAAACGGAGAACCAACCAGAGAAATAGTGCGGGCCCCAATCATGTCTCAGGCCCCTGCCCCCCGCCTCTCGGCAAAGGACACGATGATCCTGGCAGAGCAGTTCGTGGCGTCTGGCTACTTCAAGGACCTCAAGGACGTGGCGCAGGCCGTAGTGAAGATCAAGGCCGGCGAAGAACTGGGCCTCGGCCCAATGGCAAGCATCAAAGGCATTTATATAAACCAGCGCTCAGGCTCCCCGGAGTATCACGCTGGCATTATATCGGCCATAATCAAGCGGGGGGGCAAATATAACTACACCGTCCTCCAGCAGTCTGGCGAGATCTGCGTCCTAGCTTGGCATGAAGCGGGCCGGGAAGTAGGGCAGTCTGAATTCACAATTGGGGAGGCGAAGAAGGCTGGGCTCGTGCGCTCAGGTGGGGCCTGGGAGCATTACCCATCTGACATGCTCTTCGCCCGTGCCCTGACCCGTGGTGCCCGTCGCTTTGCACCCGACGCCTTCCTCGGAATGCCGATCTATACCGTTGGCGAGACCGGGGACGACCAGTCCAGGCCACCACAGCCTGAATCCGTCACAACGAAGGCTGCTGAGACAACGCCAGTCGTGGTCGAACAGTCCTATGGACACTCGTACCCGGTCAGAGCAGCGGAGCTGTCCTACCAGGAGCAGCAAGACGAGGACGCCAAGGCTCCAAGCAACGCGTACGGATACTACAAGTATCTTCTGGGGTTGCAGCCTGAGGATGGGCCGAAGTTCCAGGAGGTGGGCAAGCCAACTCCAAAACACATTCAGGCCCTGCAAGGCAACTTCGACCAGCGTGGCATCGAGTACGCCATGTTTAACGGCAACCTGGCAGAAGAGATGGGCAAGTGAACATGATGATGCTGGACCGCTGCCACTCTTGCACCCTGATACTCCCCCTGCTTCAGATGGGGGAGTATCAGTTAGGCCCAGCTATGCTCTGCAAGCTCTGCTGGGAGGCGTTGCCGGTTGACCGGTGCCTTGCCTGTGAGGAGCCCCTGGAGGCAGGCAGCACCCAAGTCATGGCAGACGGCGACTTCTGCACCGCCTGCTACGAGTACCGCACCAGCGGGGAGGCTTGCGTACTGTGAGGTGGAGAGGCTCAAAACGCCTGGAGACTAATTTCACGATGTACCCTAACGACCTGCTCGACGAGGTGAAACCCACGCTCACCAGGGCTGAGGCTGCTGTCCTCGACCGGATCGTCCGGCATACCTACGGATGGCAGAAACCAGAAGGCGCCCGCATAGCCCTCAGCATCCTGGTCAGAGAGACCAGCCTGAACGAGAGTAGTGTTACCAGGGCCATCGTCAAACTGATTGATGCGAACGTTATCCAGAGGCACCGTATCCAGTCCCCTGAG
>Ga0310342_100001029_pt1 | contig 16896 bp, 12 predicted proteins | sample S15DNA20500_MG_FD_206155 | JGI IMG/M metagenome (GOLD analysis project Ga0310342, IMG submission 206155) | Marine microbial communities from station ALOHA, North Pacific Subtropical Gyre - S1503-DNA-20-500_MG | ecosystem: Environmental > Aquatic > Marine > Oceanic | place: Pacific Ocean: North...
GGCGGGAAGACCGAACGCGTCGTATCCGATCGGGTGCAGCACGTTGTCGCCGAGCATCCGACGGTAACGGGCCACGATGTCGGTTGAGGTGTAGTTCAGGGCATGGCCCATGTGGGCCCCGGCTCCGGAGGGGTAGGGGAACATCGCAAGAACGTAGTACTTCGGTTGCGCAGGATCGAAGCCGGGATCGTTGGGATTCGGTGCGGCGAAGGTTTTTTCGGCCTGCCATCGGGCCTGCCACCGTTGTTCGATTGCGTTGAACGCGTATTTCATGCCAATGTGCTCAGAAGGTGATCATGAAACCGCCATAGACCATGGGGGCATCGTGGTTGAGGTTATGTTCAGGTCCTTTGATGTCGGCGTTGGAAACGTGATGCCATCGCGTGCCGACCATGAAACGCGTCTTTTCGTTGAGGTGCCAGGTGGTGCCGATCCCGGCCTGTGGTGTGAAGTTGAAATGGGTCGCATTCGTTCTAAAACTTTTGGCGGTATAGAGAATACCGGCTCCACCGTCGACGTAGAGCGACCAACGATCCTGTCGCAGCAGGTGCCAGCGCAACAACAGATCGAACCCGACGGCCGTGCCGGAATCATCGCCGTCTGCGAACCCGCTGACACCCTCGAAGCTCGCGGCGAAATCATCCTTGAGGTAGTAGCTCACGCCGACATGGGTCAGGTAGAGTTCCCCGGGACCGTAGCCGAACGTGACTGAGCCATAGACCGGCACCTCCCAGGAACCGGCCGCGAACCGCCCTGGACCCGCCACGGCCGGACCGCTGTTCTCCTCGTCCACGGGGTTGCCCGACAAGGCTTTGGGTGTCGCTGTGGCGACAGCCAGCGTGGAAAGGTCCGGCACGGGTTCCGCGGCCCAGGCCAACGCTCCGAAGACAAGCATGATGATGAGGACCGCGGCAGCGTGCTTCATGGGGACTACCTTTGTGACAGGAGGAAACGCAGCATTGTAAAATGAATGTAGACCGCGCGCAGGGTGTCGTCCTGTCCGGCTGGCACGCGGTTTCCGCGATCCCCGCGGTGTTCAAATGCGGATCCCTTCTCATGCTCAATGCGTCGACGATTCGCGACTTGCTCAGTGAGGTCGCCACGGGCGCCGTTTCCGTCGATGGGGCGGTGGAACGGCTGGCTCGCCTGCCCTTCGAGCAGCTGGACGTGGCCACGGTCGACCATCACCGGCATTTGCGCGATGGATTCGGGGAGGTGGTATTCAGCGAGGGCAAGACGCCGGCGCAGGTGGCTGACATCCTCGCGACGCTGGCCGAGGCCAGCCCCACGCTGCTGGCCACGCGGGCCAGTGAAGACCATTACGAGGCTGCCCGCCAGCGGGTGCCCGATCTGGCGTATCACCCCGCAGCCCGGGCGATTTGGCGAGGTCGCCCGCCCGTTGAGAAGCGGCGGAACGGGGTCGTCGTGGCCGCGGCTGGCACCAGCGATCTGAATGTGACGGAGGAAGTCGTATTGACATTGGAACTGATGGGCCATGCACCGAGGCGGTTGGTCGACGTCGGCGTGGCGGGAATCCATCGGTTGTTGGCGCACCTCGATGAACTGCGGGCCGCCAACGTCGTGGTTGCCGTGGCGGGCATGGAAGGCGCGTTGCCCGGCGTAATCGCGGGGCTGATCCAGGCCCCGGTCGTGGCCGTGCCCACCAGCGTCGGGTACGGCACCGGCACGGGCGGGATTGCCGCATTGCTGGGTATGTTGAACGCCTGCGCGGCTGGTGTCGCGGTGGTGAACATCGACAACGGGTTCGGTGCCGGCTACCTGGCGGCGATGATCAACGCTCGGTGCACACGCGGGGAAAAGGGTTGACGCCATGGACCGCATGAGGAGCACGCAACTCGACCGGCTGCGGGCGTGGTTTATGCAACACCGATCCGTCCTGGTCGCCTACTCCGGTGGCGTGGACAGCAGCCTCGTGATGGCGGTGGCGCACGCCACGCTGGGTGCGCAAGCCCTCGCCTGCATCGGCGTGTCTCCCAGTTATCCGGACCGCGAAATGCGAGAAGCGCTGAAGCTGGCTGAGTCGATGCAGGTTCCGTACCGCCTGATCGACACCGAGGAACACCTGGATCGGCGCTACGCGGCAAACGACGTTCGGCGCTGTTTCTTCTGCAAGGACGAACTCTATGGCCGGTTGCGTACGATCGCCTCGAACGAATCATGGGGTGCCGTCGTGGACGGGACGAACGCCAGCGACCTAAACGACGATCGCCCGGGTCTGGACGCGGCGCGTCAGCATGGCGTCCTCGCCCCGCTGGTGGAGTTGGAGATCACCAAGGCGGATGTTCGTGCGCTGGCGCGACACCTGGCACTGCCGGTGTGGGACAAGCCGGCCATGGCCTGCCTGGCCTCACGGGTGCAGCGGGGCACGCCCATCACCCCGGCGCTTCTGGCCCAGATCGAAGCGGCCGAAGACGTCCTTTTCAACGCCGGGTTCCGACAATTTCGTGTGCGGCACCACGGCACCGTGGCCCGCATCGAACTGCGTGCCGCCGACCTTGTCGCGGCGCTGAGGCATCGGGCGGTGCTGGTGGACGGCATCCGCCGGGTCGGCTACGGCCATGTCTGCCTTGACCTGGCCGGCTATCGCAGCGCCGAAGAGGCGGCGGACAGCGACCCAGTACCTCTGACCGTCGAGGGGCGGCCATGATCGGTTATCTCGATCTGCCCGCGGGCCTTTCGGGCGACATGTTGCTCGGTTGCCTCGTCGACGCGGGGTGGCCGATCGCGCGGCTGCATGATCGCATCGCGGCGCTGGGGTTGCCGCGCGAGGCATACGAACTTCGGGCCGAGGACGTTACCCGTGCCGGTCTGCGGGCCCTGCACGTGTCGGTGACGACGACCGAAGGTCATGCCCACCGCCATCTGCGTGACATCCTTGCCATCATCGATGCGGCGGACCTGCCCGAGCGAGCTCGGTGCCTTGCCGCGGAGGTTTTCGGTCACCTTGCCGAGGCCGAGGCGTCGGTGCACGGCACGACGCCGGACAGGGTGCATTTTCACGAGGTGGGAGCGTTGGACGCCATCATCGACATTGTCGGTGCGGCATGCGGGATCGTGGACCTGCAGATCGAGACCCTGTTTGCCTCGCCCGTCCCCACCGGTAGCGGGTGGGTCTGTTGTGCTCACGGTCACATCCCGGTGCCGGCGCCGGCGACGCTGGCGCTGCTCCGCGCGGCGGCGGCGCCGATCTGCCCTTCTCCAGGTTCGGGCGAGATGGTCACTCCGACGGGGGCGGCGCTGTTGCGCACGCTCTGTCGATTCGAACAACCGTTCATGCAGCTTCAGTCGGTGGGTATCGGTGCCGGTTGCCGCGATGATCAATGGCCGAACGTGGCCCGCCTCTGGCTGGGGACCGCGGGGGCTGCCGGGCCCATGGTGGAGATCGAAACCAACATCGATGACATGAACCCGCAACTGTTCGACGCGGTGCAGAAGCGACTCGTCGCCGAAGGCGCCGTCGATGTCTGGATGACCCCGGTGCAGATGAAAAAAGCGAGACCGGGGGTGATCCTCAGTGCACTGGCCCCCGCCTCGCTGGAGTCGGACCTGGCCGACGTGATGCTCCGTGAGACCACGACGTTGGGCGTTCGGGTGAAGTCCGTCCGCCGCCACGAAGCGCGGCGGGCGCTGCGGCAGGTCGCCACGCCCCACGGCGAGGTGACCGTGAAACTACGCTGGCGAGGCGACGAACTGATCGGCGCCAGTCCCGAATACGACACCTGCGCCGAACGGGCTGCTCACGCCGGCGTCCCGGTCCGCGTTGTTTACGAAGAGGCGGTGGCGGCGGCGCAGAACCTCTTGCCGGCGCCGGCCGACGACTCCCGGACGGGAGGATCGGCATGAACGATGTAGGGGCGACAACACCGGCGTGTTGCGGCCCGCGGGGCCGAGATGTCGAGATGGCCCGGGGGGCGTTCGAGGCGGTGCCCGGGTCCGAGTTGGTGGTGGAGACGCAGGCACCGATTCGCTTCGCTGATCGCGGTTCGACCGATGGGATGGTGTGCCTTGAGGCGACGTCCTTCCGCATGGGGTCCGAGGCGGCGGATGTCTGGACCAAGGACGGGGAAGGACCCGTTCGCGATGTCGAGGTCGGCCCCGTCTACCTCGACGCCCACGCCGTGACGAACCGACAGTTTGCCTATTTTGTCGAAGCCACCGGTTACGTGACCGATGCACAGCGGTTCGGATGGAGTTTTGTTTTTCAGGGTCACTTGGCCACCAAGTACGCCCGGCGGCTCGCCGCGACGCGTGCCGTGGCAGGGCTCGAATGGTGGTTGGCGGTGCCGGACGCGCGGTGGGACCGGCCGCGTGGCGACCGATCGAATCTGAAGGGACTGTCGGACCACCCGGTCGTTCACGCAACGTGGAACGATGCGGTGGCCTACTGTCGCTGGGCCGGCAAGCGTCTGCCGACGGAGGCGGAATGGGAGTGTGCTGCCCGCGGTGGGCTGGAGCAGGCCGCCTACGCTTGGGGCGACACCCTCACGCCCGGCAGGATGCACCGGTGCAATATATGGCAGGGAAAGTTTCCCGATCAGGACACGGGCGACGATGGTTTTCGAGGGACCTGCCCGGTCGACGCCTTTGCGCCGAACGGCTTGGGGCTCTACAACTGTTGTGGCAATGTCTGGGAGTGGACCCACGACTGGTTTTGTCCGAACTACCATGTCGCGGCATGCCCCGAGACTCGGTGTCAGCCCGAGGGGCCACCGGGCGGTGACCGCAAAGTGCAGAAGGGCGGGTCCTTCCTGTGCCACCGTTCCTACTGCAACCGCTACCGCGTGGCCGCACGCACGGGCAACACGCCGGACAGTTCCGCCGCCAACGCGGGGTTCCGCTGTGCACGGGATGTCTAGGCTCGGTCGAAACCCCTGCCTGCCGTCGCTGGCTGCATGGGCCGCGGGCCGGCGTCGTGTCGCGGACAGGTTTTCCACCGCCGGTGGGGGGGGTTGTCCGGGGGCGTCGGCGTGCTTACTGTAAGGGCATGAGCACGGCCACCTCGCGACCGCGGTCCGACGCCAAGCACTTCGACCTGGAAAGACTCTTCGACAAGCAACCTCCGCAAGCCCGCGAGGCGGAGATGGGTCTGCTGGGGTCGATGATTCACGATGCGCAGGTCATCGGCGACGTGGTGCAGATTCTCCAAGGACCTGACGATTTCTACGTGCCGGGGCACATGGCGATCTACACCGCCTTGGTGGAACTGTACGACCGTCACGAATCGGCTGACATCGTGCAGTTGAATCAGAAGTTGGAGGATGCCGGGACGCTCAACGACGTCGGCGGGACCGACTATTTGATCGAACTAGTTGAATCGGTGCCGTCGCAAGCGGGCGCCGAGTACTGGGCTCAGATCGTTCGTGACAAGTCGGTTCTGCGCCGGTTGATTGCCGTCTCCGGCACGGTGTTGCATGAAGCCTACACGGGCAATTCGCCGGCGTCGGAGCAGGTCGAGGCAGCCGAACAGGCGATTTTCCATCTTGCAGAACAGCGCGGCCAGGAAGACGCCTCCGAATTGAATGTACTCCTGCAGGAGCTCTACACCCAGTTGGAGTCGCAGGAGGGGCGACACGTCACCGGCCTCGATACCGGTTTCCTAGAACTCGACGAGAAGACCAGTGGTTTGCAGAAAGGAGAGATGATCATTGTGGCCGGGCGGCCCAGCATGGGAAAGACGGCGCTGGCGCTGAACGTGGCCGAACACATTGCGGTCAACCGGCAGATGCCCACGGTCATCTTCAGTCTGGAAATGAGCAAGCAGCAGTTGGCCCAGCGCCTGCTGTGTTCAAGAAGCGGAGTGGACGCCCACCGCGTACGCCGCAACATGATCCGGGACCAGGATTGGGACAAGCTGCAGATGACGGTGGGGGAATTGAGCGAGTCGGCGCTCTACATCGATGACTCCCCCGGCCTTTCGATCACGGTGCTTCGGGCCAAGGCACGGCGAATGGTTGCGCGTCACCAGATCAAGTTCATTGTCGTGGACTACATGCAGTTGATGAGCGGCCCCGGGGACGCGAGGCAGCAGGAGGTATCGAACATTTCTCGCGGCATCAAGGCGCTGGCACGGGAATTGGAGGTGCCGGTCATGTGCCTCAGCCAGTTGAACCGTTCACCGGAAAGTCGCGAGGGGCACCGCCCTCGCATGAGCGATCTTCGCGAATCGGGCAGCATCGAGCAGGATGCCGACGTGGTGATGATGCTGCACCGGGAGGAGTACTACCACACCGATCGCGAGTGGGCCGATTCCAATCCGGACAAGGTCGGTATCGCCGACTTGATCATCGCCAAACAACGCAACGGGCCGACCGGCACGATCACCCTTCAGTTCGACGCCGAGACGACCCGGTTCAACAACCTGACACACCAGGGGCAGCGTCAGGTCGATGATTTCTGATTCACGCCGGCGGTGACTCGCCGCCACGGGGCGTCAAACGTCGTTGTCGGTTTCGAAGTCACGGAGATGTCGGCGGATCAGGCGGAAGGTCCGTTGGCCTGGCCTGTGTTCTTGCCGTCTACATGCGGAAGCCGTTCGATCGTCCACAGTGCGGCGTACTTCAACTGGGCGCTGACCGCAGCCTTTTGGGCAATCATGAGGCCGAAGGTGCCGTCGCGGAATCCTTGCTTCAAGAGGAAGAACTTCCAGAAAGCGAACGGTGGGCGCAGGACCAGGTCCCACCAGTGGCATCGCTTGCCGGCCGCGTGCATCTGGCGGGCCACCTCCATCAGGCGACTGTCCATCCGCTCGCCGCTGAAGTAATCCTTGAACCCGGCCGCGCTGTGTCGTTTGTGTTCGATGGGGTATTTCAATGGGTGGACACGCTTTGAATCACCGGCGGTGCGCGTGTCGTGCAGCACATGCTCGTCCCAGGTGCAGCGTTGCCGATGGAAGATCCGTGTCAGGCGATCCGGCCACCATGCCCTGACGCGTCGGTCCAGCACGTAGTTGCATCGTGGGACGAGCAGCATGTCCATGCGGTCGAAGAAGATGTCGTCCAGCGATTTCAGTTCTTCGGCCAGGGCAGTGGTGCAGGCTTCGTCGCCGTCGAGAATGAAAATCCAGTCGTTTCGGGCCAGGCTGACGGCAAACTGCTTCTGACCGGAATGACCGCGCCAGGGCTCTTCGATGTAACGATCGGCATAACGGACCGCGATGCGGGCCGTGTCATCGGTGGAGCCGGAATTGACGATAAGCAACTCGTCGGCCCATGCGACCGACCGGCAGGCCGCCTCAAGCGTATCCGCGACGTTGGCACAGCAGATCACCACCGATAGGGGGGGCATGGGCGTAGAGCGTAGACCGAGTCCGCGGGAAAGTCACGGCGGGCTGCCGATGTTGGCAAGCCCGTGTTACCGGTATGGCGTGGTGGGCACCCTCAGGATGGGGCCGGCCAACCTGGATCCTTGAGATCCGGTCGCGGCCGGGTATGATCCGCACTCGTTGCGGCAGGAACTCGAAGATGGATGACACATACGCAATCGAAACGGTCTTCGCCCTCGACGCCGTCCGTGCCGCGTCCGTGGCGTGCCGCGCCGTGCAAGCGGACCTGGTTACCGAACAGACGATTCAGAAGAAGGATCGCAGCCCCGTCACCGTGGCTGACTTCGCCTCCCAGGCCATCGTCTGCGCCCGGCTTGCCGAACGGTTTCCCGACGATGCGATGATCGCCGAGGAGGACAGTGCCCAATTGCAAGGGGATGAACATGCCACCGTACGGCATTCGGTGGTCGGCCACGTGGCGACCGTACTCGCCGCAGATCCGTCGGAACAGCAGGTGCTCGACTGGATCGATCGAGGCGCGTCGGAAGTCGGGGCGAGCCGTTTCTGGACCTTGGATCCGATCGACGGCACCAAGGGATTCCTTCGCCGTGGTCAGTACGCCATTGCCTTGGCGCTAATCGAAGAGGGTCGCATCGTCCTTGGTGCGCTGGGATGCCCGAACCTCGGTGTCGATGGTGGTGCGACCGGGGCGCTGTTGCTGGCATCTCGCGGGGCTGGCACGACATTGCGAGTGCTGGACAATGTCGTGGCCGAGGGGCACGCGGTTCAAGTCAGTGACCTGGCCAGTAGCGATGCAGCCCGCTTTTGCGAGTCCGTCGAATCGGGACACTCCGACCAGGGGCATTCGGCCAAGATCGCCGCAAAACTGGGCATCACGACCGAACCGGTACGGATGGACAGCCAGGCGAAGTATGCGACCGTCGCCCGTGGGGAAGCATCCATTTACATGCGGCTGCCGACTTGTGCGGACTACCAGGAAAAGATCTGGGACCACGCGGCCGGGGCCATCATCGTCGAGGAAGCGGGCGGACGGGTATCCGACATTCGTGGCCGTCCGCTCGACTTCACGCATGGCCATCAGTTAGAAACGAATGAAGGCGTCGTTGCCACGAACGGATGTCTTCATGATCAAGTTCTCGACGCCATTGCGAGTACGCTGCCCTAGGTCTGAACGGACGTCCCCGCCCGCGGGAGAAGTGAAGGGCCGGCCGGGTCAGAAACAGTTTTTCAGGCGTCGCCTTGGACACGAACAACCCCTCAGAACAGGAGTTGGAACTGCATCCGCCAGACAACCTGCTGGCGGTTGCTGGCGTCATCGAAAAGTAGTCCGGTCAGGGACAGATCGTTGCCACTGAGACCCATGGATGCCGCCGTGGGAATGGCGTCGCCTGCGTACACGAAGTCCGTCGTGAACTTGGCGTTGTTCCGGGCGATGAAGTAGTTGAAGCCCAGCGTATAGAGGTTGATGCCGTTCTGGGACGGCCCGCTGGGGTTGCTCAACTTTAGGTATTCATACCGGAAGTAGGGTTCAAGCTTGTCGGGGATGATCTGGTAGCCGACCTGCGCGGTCAGACCATAGTGATGCCGATTCGATCCCACCGTGCTCCAGTCCACATCCGCCATGTTGAATGCACCGAAGTAGGTGAATCCCATGCGTTCGTAGGAGCTGTCGACCGTCCACGTGAGGAAATGGCCGTTGCCTTGCGCGTTGCCGGTTTCGCCCACTTCCCAGTGAACGGCGGCACCGATGATCAGGGACGTGTCCTCGCCTGACCAGGCCTGAAAATCGTCACCTTGCGACCAGTCACCGAAAACGCGGCTGTCCAGACGGCCGGTCAGGGCGAAGTCGGTGCTGTCCTGGTCGAACGCCTTGTTGTTACGCGTGGGAACAATGACGGCACCGCTGGTCTGCTGCACATGCAGTGACGAATCGCCCGTCAGCGATCCCGGGAAGGTGCCAGGTTCGGCCGAGCGGAATCCGTCATTGATCGACATTCGGAGCCGCAACCGGTTGGTCGTGTCCCTATCCACCCACCAGTCAAACCCGATGCCCTGTACCCGGCCGGCGGTGAAGACCTGGTTGACCAGCGAACGATCGATAACCATCTGGTGGTAGGATTCGACCAGTTCTTCCCGCAGGAAGGGGGCCTTCGCCTCACCGATCCAGACGTTCAGATTGTCCATCAAGTCGTAGCTGATCAGGATCTTTTCGAAGTCGACGCTGTTGTCGTCACGGTCGCCGACAAGCTGTAAAGCGTAGTGCAGACGTGGCGAGGCGATGTTGCCCTCGAACCAGACCTTGGCCCGTGGAATCTCGAATCCGCGTTCGTCGGCGTCCGGGACGGCGGCCAGATCGTTCGATTCCCGCTGGCGGAAGTTCCAGTTGTGGCGGATCTGGAGCTGTCCACCGATCTTCATGAGGAAGCTGCCGTCCGCATTGGCGAGGAAGAAGTTCTTGCCGTTGTGGCCGGCGGTTCCGCCGCCGACCAGGAGGCTGGCGCGGGCGTCGGCATCGGCCATCACCTCTCGCACGAGGGCTTTGACTTCCTCGGCCCGGCGCTCGTTCAGCCAGGTGTCCTGTTCGGCCCGCTCAAGTTCGGCAATCCTCGCCTCGGCGCGTTCAAGCCGAGTCTGCAGATCCGCATTCGGCTCCGCCCGAATCTGTGCGGCAAGGCTGACGGCCAGCACGCCGGCCATCAGAAAACGTTTGCTGTTCATGGGCCATCGCTCCTTTGGAATGTCCTGCGAACACCACTGCCCGAAACTGTCTCTGATCGTATCCACAACGCCAAAACCAGAGGTCTCCCTGCGGCACCGCCGAGGTTGCAAATGGGGAATCAATTTTCGCCTAAGTCATCAATGGCGAGCCCGTCCCGAACGTCTTCGGGTGCTGGGCCAGGGTCCTCATCCCCATCGACATCCATGGCGGGGTCGTCATCGGGCCCGAAATGGCGAGTTGCCAAGCGTTGTCGCTTTCGCGCTGCACGCTGCTTGGCACGGACATGCGTGGCCTCGTCCGGCCACTCGTAGGCTTCAGGGTCATCCACAGGGTCGGCGGCAGTGGCCTGGTTCTCCGTATTTGTCCGCTGTGCCGGTTCCTCCTGCTCGTTGCGCAGGGCAAGCCTGATCGTGTCGCCGGGCCGTTCCTGCTGCACGAGGATCCGGTTCTGGCGTGACAGTTCCAGCACGGCCAGGAAGAGCCCGATCATCTCGCTGCGAGAGCGGCGGCCGAGGAAGATCGACTGGAGCGTCATCGCACCGTCCCGGCCCAACCGGTCCACGATGTCGGCGGCATGGAGCGTGATCGGCGTATCGTCGTAAACAACCTCGTGCCCGCCATCCGAGCCGATGGTGGCCAGGATCTGGGCGAATGCGTGGCAAAGATCGCTGAGGTCGACATCTTCGAGTTCCAGGTGCAGGCGGTCGTCTTCGGCTTCGCCCTCCGTGAGGCCATTGGAAGCGATGCCGGGCCGAGCGAATCGGCTGGCCCATTCGGCCTTGCGATCATGGAGATCTGATGCCGCATCCTTGTATTTCTTATAGGCCAGCAACTGCCGAACGAGCTCGTAGCGAGGATCCTGGGTTTCCTCGTCGCCCTCGTTGCAGGTCTCTTCGTCGACTTCCTGCGGCAGGAGCATGGCGCTTTTGATTTCCAGCAGGGTCGCAGCCATGACCAGGAATTCGCCCGCGTTATTGACATCGAGTTGCTCGAACTGTTGTACGTGGGCCAGGTATTGATCCGTGAGCGTGGCGATGGGAATGTCGTTCAGGTCGATTTCGTGGCGGCGCACGAGATAGAGCAGCAGGTCCAGCGGACCGCTGTAGTTTTCCAGGTCGATTCTGTAACAGTCGTCCAAGATGGGCATGGCTGCCATGAAAGCCCTGCGGCCACCGTTTCAGGCCGTCTGCATGGTAAGTTCTGTTCCCACGGCGTGCGCGTGGTCTGGCAAGGTTCCAGGCCCCGTCTGCCGAGATTGCCGCTGTGGGGACCGTGGCTTCCCGGCGCACCGGACCCGCAAAAGGTCGCCCCGGCGTCGCGATCCCCGCTCGAATCGGTCGATGACGCCGGCCGTGGCGGGGCAACATGCCACGGAACGCCCCGCGTGGAGGCCTGGTTGCGGGCGACGTGCCTTGGCCCCGCGGCACCGCCGGTGGCAGACGCGGGCTAGACGGGTTATCGCGGCTGACGGATAATTCACGGCACGCCGAGACCCGTGATCGGCGATACCGAAAGGCCGGAGGTCACTACATGGAAATCGACAGTGCGACAGCCGGGCAGGGGGAGGATCAAGCCGCCTTCGCCCGCGGCGTCCTCGAAGCCGAAGCCGAAGCGATCCGGCGCATCAACATTGACGGCGCTTTTCACGAAGCTGTCGACTGCGTCATGGCCTCGGCGGGTGCCGTGGTCGTCACTGGCCTGGGAAAGAGCTTTCTGATCGGGCAGAAGATTTCCGCCACCTTCGCTTCCACCGGAACGCCCAGCCATGTCATTCACCCGACAGACGCCATGCACGGAGACCTAGGACGCATTCGGCGGCAGGATCTGGTCCTGGCGCTGTCCTACAGCGGCAGCACGGAGGAAGTGGTGGCGTTGGCCACCATTCTCCGCCAGGACAACGTGCCGATCATCGCCTTGGTGGGAGTGCAGGACAGACCCTTGGATCACCTGGCCACCGTGACGCTGCGGGTCGGCGACGTCCAGGAGGCCTGCCCTCTGAATCTGGCCCCGACCGCCAGTGCCACGGCCATGCTGGCCTTGGGCGATGCATTGGCCTTGGCGGTGAGCCGTCGTCGTAACTTCGGCGTTGAGGACTTCCAGCGATTTCATCCGGGTGGCTCGCTCGGAAGGCAACTGATGCCCGTGACCGAGGCGATGCGTTTTCACGCCGATCGAAACTTGCCGCTGGTCGCAGCCGACGTGTCGGTGGCCGACGCGTTTCGGCAGGTCGACATACCGGCACCGGGCGTACGTCGCAGCGGTGCCGTGCTGATCGTCGATCCCGAGGGGCGGTTGGCCGGCATCTTCACCGACGCCGATTTTCGACGTGCCGTCATTCGGCAGGGGGATGCGGTGTTGGACAAGCCGATCGGCTCGTTCATGACGCGGGACCCCCGATGCTTGGAAGGGCATTGCCGTGTGCGTGACGCGGTGCAGATGGTGCGGCAGTGGCGGATCGACGAGATCCCCGTCGTCGACGCCGAGCGACGGCCGATGGGCATGATCGACGTGCAGGACCTGATGGCGCTGAAGGTCATCGATCCTTGAGCCGGGGCAACGCACGTTGCCGTGGCGGTGGCACGGGTGCGTGCAACCCATTTCGACGTGATACGGTGCCCATGCTGCGGCGCTAAGGCCACCCTCTTCCCCACCCGCACCCCTCCGCAAGGTCACGCCCACGACACGGGGGATGAGACATTTTAAATAGCCGACTGGAGAAGCGGGGTTTTGGTAGGATCACCCGAGTCGAACGAAAGGCAGGGCCCGACGAGGAAGCTGTGCCGAAGGTTCGACCCGTATGAAAGTTGGCGTGATCAGCGATAGCCATGATCTGTTGCCAGCGTTTCGGCGGGCCAGTGGACGGCGCCGCTGTGCCGCGTTCACGGCAACAACGACGGCCTGCGGGAGAGATTGCATGCCGTCTTGCCCGGGGCCGTGGACGACCAGCAAAATGGCCGCCTCACGCTGAATCCCGCGAAGTGCTGTGGTTGGGTCACCGACCGTTGCACGGTGGTCTTACTCAACCTTGCGGCGCTGTCCGCCCAGATCATTGAAGTAAACGATTGAACGACCGCGAATTCAACACGATTCTCATCATCGGGTCCGGCCCGATCGTCATCGGGCAGGCCTGCGAGTTCGACTACTCGGGCACGCAGGCATGCAAGGCGTTGCGAGAGGATGGTTATCGCGTTGTGCTGGTGAACTCGAACCCGGCCACGATCATGACCGATCCGCAGGTGGCCGATCGGACCTACATCGAACCGATCACCGTGGAAGCCGTGACGCTGATCTTGGAACGGGAGGCCGCTGGGCCCCACCCGGTCGACGCCCTCTTGCCGACCATTGGCGGCCAGACCGCCCTGAACACCGCCTGCCAACTGCAGGATGAGGGCGTGCTCGAACGCTTCAACGTCACGATGATCGGGGCGACCCGCGAGGTCATCTACCGGGCCGAGGACCGGGAACAGTTCATGGAGACCGTCGCTTCGGTCGGCCTGCGGTGCCCTCGCAGTGGGGTTGCCGGGTCGGTGGAGGAGGCCGTCGTGGTCCTCGACGGCACGCCCGGGGGGGAGTCGGGCGTGGGATTGCCGGCCATCATCCGTCCGGCGTTCACGCTGGGCGGGACGGGCGGGGGGATTGCCTACAACCGCGAGGAGTTCGAGGACCTGATTCGACGAGGACTCGACGCCTCGATGAACCGGCAGGTGCTCATTGACCAGTCGTTGATCGGTTGGAAAGAGTACGAGCTCGAGTTGATGCGAGACGGCGACGACAATGTTGTGGTCGTCTGCGCCATTGAAAACTTCGACCCGATGGGCGTGCACACCGGCGACTCCATCACCGTGGCACCCTCGCAGACGTTGACCGACAAGGAGTATCAGCACATGCGGGACGCCGCGGCCGCGATCATGCGTGCCATCGGCGTCGACACCGGCGGATCCAATATCCAGTTTGCCGTGAACCCGGCCGACGGGGATCTGGTGGTCATCGAGATGAATCCCCGCGTGAGCCGGTCCTCGGCCCTGGCGTCGAAGGCGACCGGTTTTCCCATCGCAAAGATCGCCGCCAAGCTGGCCATCGGGCACAAGCTCTGGGACCTGCGCAACGACATCACCGGCCAGACAGCGGCCTGCTTCGAACCCACGATTGACTATGTCGTGACGAAGATCCCGCGCTGGACTTTCGAGAAATTCCCCGAAGCGGACGAGACACTGACCACGCAGATGAAGAGCGTTGGCGAGGCGATGAGCATCGGTCGTACCTTCAAGGAGAGTTTCCAGAAGGGCATCCGGTCCATGGAGGTGAAGCGGTTCGGGCTTGGCCTCGACGGCCAGGACGCCTGGCTCGGCTCGCTGCGGTCAATGGCGCGGCAATTGTCGTCCGAAGACCCCGGCCGCCTGGCCCGGGCCGTCGAACTGATTTCGGTCTCCATGGGGGTGTGCACCCCACTGATGGCCGTGGCGGCGCTGCTCGGGGACGACCTGCAATTGGCGGGTGTCGACGCCGACACGCGGGAAGCGTTGGAGGTCTTGGGCCGGGATCTGCCGGCCGCGGCGGACACGGCCGATGGCACTGTCCCCGAATGGCCGGTCGACGCGGAGAAACTGCAACGCAAAATCGGCGTGCCTTCGCAGGGGCGCTGCTATTACATCCGCTACGCGTTGCACCAAGGCTGGAGCGTGCAACGTATTCACGAGGCGTGCGGGATCGATCCCTGGTTCATCGACCAGATGCAGCAACTGGCCGCCTTCGAACACCGGCTGATCGGCTTTGAGCGTCTCGAAGACGTGCCGGCGGATGTCCTGGCCGAGGCGAAGCAGTACGGGTTTTCCGACGCCCAGTTGGCCTGCCTTTACCTGGGGCGAATCGACAGCACCACCATCCTGGCCGTGCGGAATCACCGTGAGACGCTGGGCATCCGACCTGTCTACAAGCTGGTGGACACCTGCGCCGCTGAGTTCGATGCGGTCACGCCGTATTACTACTCGACCTACGAGTCGCCGACATGGCAATTGGCCGCCAATGGTGGGGAAGCGACGGTGCAGTGCGATGACGAAATCCGTGTTTCCGATTCCCCCAAGATCGTCATCCTCGGCGGCGGCCCCAACCGCATCGGGCAGGGCATTGAGTTTGACTACTGCTGCGTGCAGGCTGCGTTCGCTGCCCGCGAGATGGGGTTCGAGTCGGTGATGATCAACTCGAATCCCGAGACGGTCTCGACCGACTACGACACGTCTGACCTGCTGTTCTTTGAGCCACTGACGCTCGAAGACGTGTTGAACGTGTGCGAGCGTCTCAACGGCCAACCCTTCGATGCCGACGGCGGAGGGTCGGGCGGGCGATTGCACGGCGTGATTGTGCAATTTGGCGGCCAGACGCCTCTCAACCTGGCCCATGGATTGCGCTGTGCCGGTGTGCCGATCATCGGTACGGACGTCGATTCGATCGATTTGGCCGAAGACCGTAAACGTTTCTCCGAGTTGTGCTCGCGGCTGGATATCCGGCAACCGCCCAACGGGATCGCGTACTCGGTGGACGAAGCCCTCGTCGTGGCGAAGCGGATCGGTTACCCGGTCCTGGTACGGCCGAGTTTCGTCCTCGGCGGGCGGGCGATGGAGATCGTCTACGACGACAGTGCGCTGCGTCGTTACGTGGAGATCGCCCAGCATGCCAGCGACCTGCCGGATCAGCCGATTCTCGTGGACCGATTTCTCTCCGACGCGATTGAATGTGACGTGGATGTCGTGGCGGATTTCACTGCGGGCCATGACGCGACATCATCGGACGGGAACGGTCTCGAGCGGGCCATCGTCTGTGGGGTCATGGAACACATCGAAGAGGCCGGCATCCATTCCGGCGACAGCGCCTGTGCTATTCCTCCGCATTCTCTACCCGAACCGGTGATCGTACGCATCAAGGACCAGGCGAAGTGCATGGCCGCGGCCCTCGGCGTGCGGGGCCTGATGAACATTCAATTTGCCATCAAGCGAGCGGATGACGAACCCGACGGCCACGCCATCTACGTACTGGAGGTCAACCCCCGGGCCTCGCGTACCGTGCCCTTTGTCAGCAAGGCGACCGGCGTGTCGTGGGCCCGTATCGCGGCCAAGATCATGGCTGGCACCTCGCTTGACGCCCTGGGATTGACCGAGACGGTCGACATCGCCCACACCTGCGTGAAGGAGTCGGTCTTCCCTTTCACGAAATTCCCCGGGGTGGACGTGATCCTCGGCCCGGAGATGCGTTCCACCGGGGAGGTCATGGGGATCGACACGGCGTTTCCGCTTGCCTACGCCAAGAGCCAGATGGCGGCGGGAACCGTGTTGCCCACCGAAGGGACCGTCTTTCTGTCGGTACGCGACGCCGACAAGCCAGGCATCGTGGACGTGGCGTGTCGCCTCATCGCGATGGGCTTCGACATCGTCAGTTCAGCGGGGACGCATCAGTTCCTGGCCGAACAGGGTGTCAAGACGACGCGTCTGAAGAAGATCAGCGAAGGGCGGCCGAACGGGATCGATTTGATCAAGGATCGTGCCCTGTCCCTGATCATCAACACGCCGACGCGTACCGGTTCGGGCAGTGACGAGGGGCGTCTTCGCTCGACGGCGGTACGATTCGCCTTGCCCTACATCACCACCGCCACTGCGGCGGCGGTGGCCGTGCGATCGATCGAGGCGTTGAAGGCAGGACAGTGGTCGGTACGCTCGCTCCAGGAATTCATTCCCGAAGCCGTGGCGGCGACGTCGTGATTCGGGAGGCTTGTGCCACCGGGCCCGGTCGGGGTGCCGGTTCGCAGGACAGATCGTAGAATAGGGGTTGGCACTGCTGCCCTTACGAAGCGGACCCATGCCCACCATCACCACGTTTTCAGGCA
>Ga0310342_100001030_pt1 | contig 16894 bp, 12 predicted proteins | sample S15DNA20500_MG_FD_206155 | JGI IMG/M metagenome (GOLD analysis project Ga0310342, IMG submission 206155) | Marine microbial communities from station ALOHA, North Pacific Subtropical Gyre - S1503-DNA-20-500_MG | ecosystem: Environmental > Aquatic > Marine > Oceanic | place: Pacific Ocean: North...
CGCTGCGAACGCTCCACCGAGGTGGGCGGTCGAGCAATCGAGGCGGGAGAGCGCGTCTACATTGGCCTGGCGTCGGCCAACCGGGACGAGGCGTTCTGGAAGGATTCCACCCGCTTCGAGATCGACCGGGCGAACGCAAACGACCACGTCGCCTTCGGCGCCGGACCCCACGTCTGCCCGGGCTCGTTCCTCGTACGCCTCGAGGCAGAGGTCGCCTTCAACTCGCTTTTCGACCGCTACGAACGCATCGAGTTGGCCGAGCCGGGCGACTTCGAGCCGCTGCGCACGCCGATGTTCTATGGCCCGGCAACGCTGCCGCTGCGCTTCACGCCCGCTTGAGCGCGATCGCGCGTGAGGGCATCGAGCGCCCCCACCCACGGCGGAAGCCGCGTCCAGGACTCCACGATTCCGGCCACTTACGGCGATTTTTGAATCCACCGTGGGAACCTGGGAGATCTCCGGACACACCGTTCACCGGTGAGGGGTGCCGAGAAGTCCCGGAATGGGGGCCCGCGTTCCGTGTACGCTCCCGAGTCGACCGAACTCCGGTTTATCGGCCCTAGGGTAAACGCAGCGGGAAACCCCTATTTTCCCACCCCCAACCGTGGTTCTCGTCCAACGAGCGACGCCCACCCCCTAGAGCGAAAAGGGTGCCTTCATGAACTTCGATTTTTCCGAGGAGCAGAAGCTGCTCCAGCACTCGGCAAGGGAGTACCTCGGCGAGCATTCGACGTTGGCGCACGTTCGAGAGGTCTTCGAAACAGACGCCGACTACAGCAGGGACTTGTGGAAGGGAATCGCCGAACTCGGCTGGCTGGGTGTCGCGATTCCCGAAGACTACGGTGGTGCGGGCTATGGCTATCTCGAACTCGCGGTGATCGCGGGGGAGATCGGGCGGTCGCTGGCCCCCATTCCCTTCGGCTCAACGGCGTACCTCGCCGCCGAGGCGATCACCCGGGCGGGCAGCGAAGAGCAGAAGAAGAAGTACCTCGCCGGAATCGCCGAGGGCGATCTGATCGGGACACTCGCCACGACCGAGAAGGCCGGCATGCTCAGCCAGCAATCCGTCAACGCGACCTTCACCGACGGCGTTGTCTCGGGCACGAAGGTGCCCGTTGCCGATGGCACGGCAGCCGACTTCGTCGTGGTGCTCGCGAGGGAAGGCGACGGTCATTCCCTCGTGATCGTCGATCTCGACGCGGCCGGTGTCGAGCGCAAGAGACTCGGCGCCCTCGATCCGACGCGGCCCCAGGTCGAACTCACGTTCAAAGGCACTCCGGCCACGCGCCTGGGTAACCCGGGCCAGGGCTGGAAGCTCACCCAGGACATGTTGACCCGGGCGGCCGTGCTGATGGCCTTCGAACAGCTGGGAAGCGCCGACCGCGCCTTTCAGGTCACCTTCGACTTCACCATGAGCCGGTATGCGTTCGGACGGCCCGTCGCGTCCTTCCAGTCACTCAAGCACCGCATGGCGGATCTCTATGCCGACCGGGAGATCGCGCGCTCCAACTGCTACTGGGCCGCGTGGGCGCTCGAGAACGACGACGCCGAACTTCCGATCGCTGCAGCCAGCGCAAAGATCAGTGCCAGCGATGCGCTGGAACACACGACGGTCGAGATGATCCAGATGCACGGTGGCGTCGGATTCACCTGGGAGTACGACTGCCACCTCTTCTATCGGCGCGCCAAGGCGCTCTCGCACACGCTGGGAACCACCGACGAATGGCGTGAAAAGCTCGTCACGCGGCTCATCGAACAGGTAGCCTGAGCGGATAGCAGGACCAGGAGACGAACATGGACTTCAACGATTCTCCCGGAGAAGCGGCCTATCGCGCGAAGGTGCGCACCTGGCTCGACGCCAACGCCACCCTGCGGGATCCCGATGCGCCGAAGGGCAACATGCTCGACGAGCCCGACGGTGACCTCATCGAAAAGGCCAAGGCGTGGCAGCTCAAGAAGTACGAAGCCGGCTGGGCCTGCCTGCGCTGGCCCAAGGAGTACGGCGGCCAGAAGGCCAGCGCGATGGAATCCGTGATCTTCAGCCAGGAAGAATCCCGCTACGACCTCCCGCCCTCGATCTACGGGATCGGCCACGGGATGCTCGGCCCCACGATCATGGCGCACGGCACCGATGAACAGCAAGAGCGCTTCCTCCGCAACATGGCGATGGGAGACGAGGTCTGGTGCCAGCTGTTCTCGGAGCCGGACGCCGGCTCCGACCTTGCGGGTCTCAAGACGAAAGCCGTGAAGGATGGAGACGACTGGGTCATCAACGGCCAGAAGATCTGGACCACCGGCGCGCAGTACTGCAGGTGGGGCATGCTCGTCGCGCGGACCGACCCCAACGCGGCCAAGCACGCTGGGCTCACCTACTTCATCGTCGATATGGAAGTCCCCGGCGTCGAGATCCGACCGATCAAGCAGATGAGCGGTGCAAGCGGCTTCAACGAGGTCTTCTTCACGGACGTTCGAACCCCGGACGAGAACCGCCTGGGTGCGGTGGGCGACGGTTGGGGCGTCGCCATCACGACTCTGATGAACGAACGCTCCTCGATCGGGAGCAGCCTCGGTGGTGGCGCGGGCATCAGGGACCTGATCAAGCTCGCCCAGCAGGTCGAACTCAACGACAAGCCGGCGATCGAAGACGGCGGCGTGCGCCGCAGGATCGCGGACTTCGCCGTGCGCCGCAGTGGGCTCAAGTACACCGGCCAGCGCGGGCTCTCGGCCCTGTCTCAGGGCCAGACCCCGGGCCCGGAGGCTTCGATCGGCAAGCTCGTCGCCGCCATATCGGGCCTCGAGATGGGTGCGTTCGGGATGGAACTACAGGGCGCGGCCGGTGTGCTCACGGGCGAAGACGGCCCGGCCGATCCCGCCTGGCAGCGCACGTACATGGGCATGCCCGGGTTGCGTCTCGCCGGCGGCACGGACGAGATCCTGCGCAACATCATCGCGGAGCGGGTGCTCGGGATGCCCGGCGAGCCTCGCGTCGACAAGGGGAAGCCTTTCAAGGACATCCCGTCGGGCACGACGCGCTAGCGAGACCGCGGGTTGAGCCTCCTCTGTGCACCGACCGCGTGGACGAGTACGAGAAGTCAGGTCGATACGCCCGTTGGAAGCCGCGGAGACGCCTGATGCGCATCTTGTTGTCCGGCGAGGTCTTCCCCGACTCGTTTACCGAGAACGTGGGGTCGGGATTCGAAGAACTCGGGCACGATGTGACCTACAGCGCCGACTTCTTCAAGCAGATGGGCTACGCGAGCATGGCACGCTTCGCCCAGATGGTCGCCACGGCGCTGCCGCAGGTGGAACAGAGGGCACAGCTGACCCTCGTGCGCGCCGCCGTCGACCTCCAACCCGACCTGGTGCTGTGCATCAACCAGCCGCACCCCAACGTGATCCGCAAGCTGCGGCAGGCCGTGCCGCGGGCGCGCGTTGCCCACTGGATGAGCGATGCGGTTACGGGCTTCGGCCGTCAGTACAACCTCGCGAGCGACTACGACGTGATGTTCTTCAAGGACCAGTACATCGTCGACTTCGTGCGCAAGAAGCTCGGTAAGCGCTGCTTCTTCCTGCCGCAGGCGGCCAACCCCAAATGGCACCGGCGCACACCGCTCAGCGCCGCCGACCAGGAGCGCTACGGATGCGACCTGACGGTTGCGGGCAACCTGTACTGGTACCGCGCGCTGATGATGGAGCCCTTCCTGGATTACGACATCAAGCTCTGGGGTGAGAACAGCCCCGGCTGGATGAACTCACCCGTGCGCGACCGTTACCCGGGACGCTTCGTCGCGCGCGAGGAGAAGGCGAAGGCCTACGGCGCCGCCAAGATCGTCTTCAACGTGATGCACTACGCCGAGTTTCTCGGTTGCAACCTGCGCTTGTTCGAAGCGGCGGCGTGCGGCGGGTTCGTGATCGTGGACCACCGCCCGAACATCCACGAAATGTTCGAGCCGGGCAAAGAAATTGTCACCTTCGAGAACCGCGACGAACTCAAGGAAAAGATCGACTACTACCTCTCCCACGAAGAAGAGCGGCGCACCATCGCCGACGCCGGTTACGAACGCGCGCAGCGCGACCACATGTACCCCGAGCGCCTCACCAAGATGCTCGGCCACATTTTCAACGAGGAATCTACCGCGTCGTCATAGCCAGCCGTCCGGACCCGACGCTCCCCGATGCATTCCGCGGCGGCCTTGCGGGAAGGTGGGGGTGGTTCCTTCACTGGCCCCCAGCTGGCAGAATGCCCACAGATCGGACGACACGGGAATGCGGCTCGAAGCCCGGGCCTGCGGGGTAGATATGGCGATCGACATGAAACACCAGCCTCCGGCAGGCCGTCGGGAGGCGATCGCGACCGCGGCGCTCTCGAGCCTGCTCGCGGTGGCCCGCACGGGCGGAGAAGCCTCGGAACGGGCGCTCTCGTTCATGAGGGCGATTCGCGACCACCTGATGCGGGTCGATGTCGATCTCGAAACGCTCACTCCGCTCGCTCCGGACGCCCTCGCCGAGGCCGTTCCCGAGAAGGAATGGCGCGAACGGATCCTCCGCGGCATGACCCTGATCGCGCTTCTCGATGGAGAGCCGTCCCGGGAACGCGTGGATCTCCTCGACGAGACGGCAACGGCGCTCGAGATCGATGCCGCCCCCGTGCGGACCTTCCGCGAACTGCTGAACGACCGCATCCAGCTGATTCACATCGACCTGGCGCGTCGTAGCTTCGTGCGCCAAGCAGCCAAAGCCTACGTTCGGGACGAGGGCCCGCATGCGCTGCTGGACATCGCCAAGGGGGTGCTCGGCAAGACGGACGCAGCGCTCGCCGCGCGCTACCACGAACTCGACACCTACCCCGAGGGCACTTTCGGTCGCGCCTACGCGGATTTCATCGCGCGAAACGGCTTCAGCTATCCGGGAGAAATCGGCGGACCCCCGCCGCCGGTGATGCGCCACGATTGCTGCCACGTTCTCGGGGGCTACGGGACCACCCCGGCCGAGGAATGCGCCGTGGTCTCGTTCCAGGCGGGCTTCGAGAAAGCGGATCCGTTTTTCGTGCTTCTCTTCGCCCTCGCGCAATTCGAGATCGGCATCGGGGCCTCGCCTTTTCTGCCGGGGATGAAGGGGCAAGCCGACCCGGAGCGGATGTTCGAAGCGCTAGCGCACGGCACGCACCTGAATACCGACCTCATCGGGGATCCGGCCTTCGACCCCTGGAAGGAATTTGCACGCCCGCTGGGGGACGTCCGCGCCGCGTACGAGATTCCGCCTCGGGGCCGCCCGCCGGAATATCCGACCGCCGACGACTGACCCACCGCCCGGCCGGCTCGGTGGCGCGCGACGGCCGGCGCGGGAGACGGCAGCTCATGCGCTGGACGACCGGGTAGAATGATCGAAGCGGAGAAGAGAAGCCCATGAACGGACAAGCGGTCGTCGTCGGAATCGGAGAATCGGCGTACTACAAGCACGGCGAGGCTCCCGACACGGAGTTCCAGCTCGCCTGCACGGCAATCCGACGGGCGGCGGAGGACGCCGGGCTCGGGCTGAGCCAGCTCGATGGATTGGTCTCGTACATGGACTACCGCAACAGCCCGCTGCGCATCGCGGCGGCGCTCGGCTTCGACGAGCTGCGCTGGTCGGCAACCCCGTGGGCGGGAGGCGGCAACAACTCCTCCGCCTCGATCCAGTTCGCCGACGCGGCCATCTGCGGCGGCTACGCGAACTACGTGGTCGCGTTTCGCGCCCTGGCCCAGGGCCAGTTCCAGCGCCTCGGCTCGGGCACGGGGCTGCTATCGGGCGCCGCACCGGAGGGCCTCTCCTGGGGCCTGCCCTACGGCCTGATGACGCCGGCGCAGGAGTGCGCGCTGCAGACGGCGCGCTGGATGCACGACCACGGCGTCTCCCAGGAGGCGCTCGCGAGCGTCTCGCTCGCCTGCTACGCGAACGCCCAGCGCAATCCGCGCGCCGTGCGCTACGGCAGGCCGCTGACCCGCGAGGCGTACCACGCTTCGCGCTGGATCGTCGAGCCCTTCCACCTCTACGACTGTTGCATGGAGAACGACGGCGCCGCGGCGCTGATCATCACGACGCCCGAGCGCGCCAAGGATCTCCCGGGCAAGGCGGTGCCGATCCTCGCGACGGCCCAGGGCCTGGGACCGGACATCGGCATCACCGCCTTCCAACCGCGCTGGTTCCCCAACATGTACTATGAAAACGTCGGCCGTATGATCTGGGATCGCGCGGGCGTGAAGCCCACCGACGTAGACGTGCTGCAGCTCTACGAGAACTTCACGGGACCCGTGGTGATGGCGCTCTGCGAGATGGGCTACTGCAAGCCCGAGGAGGTCGATGCCTTCGTGGCCGACGGCGCCCTCGAGGGCCCGGACGCGCGGCTGCCCTTCAACACGAGCGGCGGGAACATCGCCGAGGCCTACATCCACGGGCTCGAGATGGTGGTCGAATCCGTGCGCCAATCGCGCGGCGAGTCGACCTGCCAGGCCCCGCACGTCGAGCTCTCCCTCGCAGTCGGCGGGCCGGGCTACGCGCCCGGCAGCGCCGTGCTCTTCGGCGCGGCCACCTGAGCACACACCTCAACCGCGGAGACACCGGAGAAAAAGCATGAGCCGTTATCTCGGGGACGACTGGATCCTGCCGACGCTGACGCCGAACAACACGCCCTTCTTCACGGCGGGCAACATCCAGATCCAGTTCTGCGAGGGCTGCGGTCACGCTCAGCACCCGCCCGACGACCTCTGCTACGCGTGCCAGGGAACGAACCTCGTCTTCGTCGCGTGTCCCGGAACGGGTCGGGTCGAGAGCTGCGCTCTCGTCCACCACCCGGTTCACCCCGTCTTGAAAGACAAGCTGCCCTACGTGATCGCAATCGTCTCCGTCGATGGTGCGCCCGGCTGCAGCGTGCAGGGAAACGTCGTGGGTTGCGCGCCGGAGGCGGTGAAGATCGGCCAGAAAGTCCAGGCAGTCTTCGAGGAGGCGGAGGATCCGGCTTCGAAACGCAGGCTCCTGATTCCCCAGTGGGAACTCGCGCCCGACGAACCACACCCGTGACGCCATTCCATCCAGAACAGGACTGAGGAGATCCTGGTGCAGCTTCAAGTCGAAATCGACCGCGAGGGGCCCCGTTGCCCCTTCCAGAACGAATCGATCCGAATGGAGTTGGGGAAGGGGGAGTGCCTGTGGCTCCAGGGAAACTCGGGTGCGGGAAAATCCTCGATCGCCCTCCACCTGCTCGGATTGCGGGAACTCGCGGATGCCCGGGTCGAAGTGAAATGGACGGACGTCGAGGACGGACGTGCCGGCTTTGGCATGGTATTCCAGCAGGGTGTCTTGATCGACAGCCTGAACGTCGGCGAGAACATCAGCCTGGCGCTGCGGACCGCGGGCCTTTCACCGTCGGATCGAGCGATCCGGAAGGCGCTCACTGCGGTAGGCCTCGCCGAGAGCGACGCCACGAAAATGCCCGGGCAACTCAGCGGGGGCATGCTGCGCCGGGCTTCGCTGGCCCAGATCCTGTCCCAGGGGCAACCCGTAATCATCCTGGACGAGCCCTTCGTCGGGCTCGACGAAGACAGCGCCCGGGAAATCGTCGCCCTGATCCAGACCCTGATGGAGCGCGGCCACAGTTTCATCCTGATCTCCCACGAGACACAGTTCGCGGAGCCCCTGGCGACGCCGGGCCGCGAGATCCAACTCGTTGCTCGTCCCCCGGGAGAAGTGACGACGCGCAAGCGAGCGACGCCCCACTGGAAGTTCGCCGTACGCACGGGCGTTCGCCTCCTCGACTACCTCGTGATCTCCGCTCCGATGATTCTGTTCGCCTTCATGGCCTCGGGGATCGCGATCAGCATGCTGTTCTCGGACCTCCTCCAGGCCACCAGCGTCGATTCCCTTCGGAAACAAATCATCGATCCCAACCCGTCCCTCATCCAAAAGCTGCTGGGGATCGAACTCTTCAAAGATTTCGTGGGAAACGAATTCTCCAAGATCGTCGGAGAGCATCTCCCGGCCATTCGCCGCCGGATTTTCGCGCTGGGAATCTCACGCGGATTCATCATCGAGCTCGGACCTCTGTTGACGGCCCTTCTGCTCGCCGGCCGCATCGGTGGATCCTACGCCGGCGAAGTGAGCATGATGCAGGCCACCAACCAGAACCAGCTCCTGCGCACCCTCGGTGTCTCCCCGCGGCGCTGGACCCTCGGCCCGGCGGCAATCGCCGCAATGATCGCGGCGCCGCTGCTCACGGCGCTCGGGGTGGGGACCAGCCTCGTGATGGCGCGGCTGGTGGCCCTGAGCGACAACTATCGACTGTTCGACAGCAGCACGCAGTACTGGCAGACGCTGGCCGTCAACGCGCTCGACTACCAGATGCTCTGGACCTTTCCGCCCTTCGTCTGCATCTACCACAGCCTCGTCTTCATGTTCTTGATCCTTCTCGTGGCTGAAATCTCAGCGCGCATGCGACCGGACATCCAGCCGCGCGATGTTCCGCGAGCGATCACGTGGGCCGTGGTGGGCGCGAGCCTCGCCATCATCATCGCCGACTGGGGTCTTTCCCAACTGCTGGTCTACCTCGCGCCCATCCACAATCTCCTGGGCTGAGGCGGGAGAGCACCGGAGCGGGACGGGGCATCCATTTCGCCTGGGCGCAGTGCGCCCCGAGACGTACGCCGCGCGTCTCGGCTACCCTGGGGCTCCTCGTTTCCCGCCAACTTGCTTCGCAGGAGCCTCCATGCAGATCGACGGCCAATGCCACGAACGCTTCGAACCCGTCCGCGCGGCCTTTGAATCCAACTTCCGCGAACGCGACGAGGTCGGCGCCAGCGTCTTCGTCACGCTCGAAGGCGAACCGGTCGTCGACCTCTGGGCCGGCGACGCGGGGCCGGACGGAAGACCGTGGCAGGAAGACACCCTCGTCAACGTCTACTCGACGACCAAGACGATGGCGTCGCTCTGCGTGCTAATGCTCGCCGACCGCGGAAAAATCGAGTGGGACGCGCCGGTGGCGCATTACTGGCCGGGCTTCGAGCAGAACGGAAAAGACGGCGTTCTCGTGCGCCACGTGATGAGTCACAGCGCGGGGCTTTCGGGCTTCGACCCCGCGGTCACAGCCGAAGACCTCTACGACTGGGACGGCATCACAGCGCACGTCGCCGCCCAGGCCCCCTGGTGGGAGCCCGGCACCCAGTCCGGCTACCACGCCGTCACCCAGGGCGTGCTCCAGGGCGAGATCGTGCGCCGGGTCACCGGGAGGAGTCTCGGCACCTTTTTCCGCGAGGAAGTCGCCGAGCCCCTCGGCGCCGATTTTCACATCGGGCTCGACCCGGTCCACGACGCACGCGTGGGCGAACTCATCCCGCCCAAGTTCCCCGTCGGAGCAAAGAACACCACCAGCGGCACCGAACTCAGCCAGCGCACCCTCGCGAGTTGCCAGATAACGGGCCGGGAGCCCCGGACGAGCGCCTGGCGGCGCGCCGAGATTCCCGCCGCCGGCGGAATTGGCAACGCCCGCAGCGTGGGCCGCGTCCACGCGGCACTGGCCTGCGGGGGCGAAGTCGACGGCGTACGCCTGCTCTCGCCCCGGGGCGTCGAGACGATCTTCGAGGAACAGACGAACGGCACCGACCTCGTCCTGGGCATACCGGTTCGCTTCGGAATGGGTTTCGGACTCAAGTCCGACGTGTTCCGCCTCGGCCCCAACGAACGCGTCTGCTTCTGGGGCGGCTGGGGTGGCTCCCTCGCGGTGACCGACGTGGATGCAAAGCTCACCGTCTCCTACGTGATGAACCGGATGGAAGCGAACCTGGTGGGCGAGATGCGCGGCGGCATCCTCGTGATGGCGGCCTACCGGTCGCTCAGCGGCTGAGCCGCTAGAACCTTCGGCGCCGCGCGAGCATGCTAAGGTAATCGCCGTTCTGCGCACCGCAGCACCGAACGGGAGCCCCCCCCGATGTCGATCCTTCCCCCGCAGCCTGGCAATGCCCCCGTCGGCGTGAGAACCCTCGAGCTCCGCGACGAAACCCAAGAGGGCCGGACCCTGCCCGTCGAGGTCTGGTATCCCGCCGACGAGGCGCACCGGGGCCAGGACCTCGACGCAGCGCTCCAGGACCGTTTCACCGTGGTGCCCGGCTTTCCCGAAGTCGTGCAGCCCGCGGTTCGCGACGCGCGACCCGCCGCGGGCCCCTTCCCGCTCGTGGTATTTTCCCACGGCGCGACGAGCCACCGGCGCTCGGCCAACCACCTGCTGACGCACCTGACGAGCCACGGCTACATCGCCGCCTCCGCCGATCACGTGGGCAACACCCTTGGCGATCTCTTCAACGACCTGACGACCGGCGCCGCACCCGGCACGGGCCGCTTGGCCGATATGTTCCAAGCCGCCGCCGACCGGCCGCGCGACGTCGTGCGGGTCCTCGACGCGGTGCTCGGCGGAGCCGACGCCATCCTGGCGGGCCTCGCCGATGCGGAGCGCGTGGGCACCTGCGGCGTCTCCCTCGGTGGCTGGACGAGTCTCCGCGTCAACTCCATCGACCCGCGACCGCGCGCGTGCTTTCCCATCGTTCCCGCCTGGGGCCCGGGGCCCCTCAAGACCGAGCGGCTCTCGGACCTGGCGCGCCTCGACGACTGGAGCCGCCAGGTGCCCACCTGCGTTCTCGCCGCCGAGCGCGACGCACTGATCATGCTGCCCGCGCTGCGCGACCTCCACGCCAAGCTGGCGGAGCCCAAGCAGCTCGCCGTGCTCAAGAACGCGGGCCACGTGCACTTCGTCGACGACCCCGAGGCGCGCCACGAACAGCTCCGAACGATGTGGTCGAGCGACCAGTTCCCGAGCGACGATCCGAACGTCGACTTCCCCGCCATCGCCGAGGCCTCGCGTCCGTTTTCCGAGCTGTGTCCCGGGGAGCAGGCGCACGAGGTGGTGAAGGCGCTCTGCCTCGCACACATGGACGCGCATCTCAAGGAAGATGCCGCCGCCGCCGCCTGGCTGGCCGGAGATCCCGCCGCCGACTTCGCGGAGCGGGGGATCGACGTCGAGATCGTCTAGGCCCGGCCCGCCGCGGGCTTTGCCTTGAAGCGGATCGGAAGCCGCTTGATCCCGCCGATCAAGTTCGAACGCAGCCGGTCGGGCTCACCCACCAACTCGACTTCCTCGAGGCGGGGCAGCAGGTACTTGAAGGCCATCTCGAGTTCGAGGCGCGCGACGTGTGCGCCGGCACAGAAGTGCTCGCCCACGCCGAAGGCCAGGTGTCGGTTCGGCTTGCGTTCGACGCGGAAGGAATACGGATCCTCGAAGATGTCCTCGTCGCGGTTCGCCGACGGGTAGTAGAGCGCCACGACGTTGCCCTTCTCGAACGTGTGGCCGTTGAACTCGGTGTCCCGAGCCGCCGTCCTGGCAAAGTGGATGAGGGGCGAAGTCCAGCGCAAGACTTCCTCGACGCCGGTTCGCAGGTTCGCCGGATCGGCGAGCTTGCGCAGCTCGTGCTGGTGCTCGATGAGGGCGAGCATGCCCCCGCTCGTGGCGTTTCGGGTCGTCTCGTTGCCCGCACCGACGATCACCTGGCAGTACGAGAGCACGTCGAGAAGCGGGAGCTTTTCCCCGTCCACTTCGGCGTGCGTGAAGAGCGAGACCAGATCATCCTGCGGCGCCGACCGGCGGTCTTCGACCAGCTCCGTGAAGTACGTGAAGAGCTCGACCATCGCGCGCGTGCTGTCACTCTCGAGATCCGTCGGATTGAACTCTGGATCGTCGAAACCGATCATCCGGTTCGTCCAGTCGTAGAGCTTCGGCCAGTCTTCTTCCGGCACGCCGAGCAGCCAGCCGATCACGGCGATCGGGAGCGGCGCCGCGATCTTTGCAACGAAGTCGATTTCGCCCTCGCCTTCGGCGAGCACGTCTTCAACGATCTCGCGCGCGATGCGATCGACGTTGGCGTGGATCTTCTTGAGCGCTCCCGGAGTGAAGCGCGAGCTGATGATCTTGCGATACGCCCGGTGCTGCGGGTTGTCCATCTCGATCAGCGTCGGCGGGCGCTCGAAATCCGCTTGTCTGGACTGCAGTTCCTCCGCTCTGAGGTTGACGAACAGACGCGGCCGACTGAGAAACAGGTCGGGTTGCTTGCTGATCGCCGTGATGTCCGCGTGCTTGGTGATCGCCCAGAACGGGACTTCGGCGTCGCCGAAATAATGAACGGGAGACTCGCGGCGCAGACGCTCCCACGCCTCGTGGGGATAGCCGTCGCGCTGGAACGAATCGGGAGTGATGACATCGAGTTCGTGGAGCGGAAGCTCGGCAGCTACTGACATGTTGTATCCCTGTCTTCGAGCCTTGCGGGTCCTGGCCCGCGGATGGTGGTAGCGCGCGGTGTGCCCCGAGAGTCTACTCGATTTGCTCCCCGGATCCCCGGTAGCACGCGGAGTAATTACGCCTCGAAACGACATCGCGCCCCGCTTCCCAGCCCCCGGAGAACGACGATTCCAGGTATGATGCGCGCGCGAAGCACGAACCGGCGTCCGGGCGGTTGTCGAGGATCCGACGTTGAGAAAGACCAACCGAATCGCCCGGTTCGTGGTGGAGCATGCGGTTGCGATGGCCGTGCTGCTCGGCCTCGCCACCCTCTTCTTCTTCTACCCGGTACTGAACGCCGCGCTGTCGGCCTTCGGGCATCCGCTTCCCGGACCCGCGGTGCGCATGGACACCAACGCCCGGGATCTCTTCCCGGACCACCGCTTCATCGACACCCAGGACAAGTTCGAGGGCTTCTTCGGCAATGCCTCGCCCGTGGCGCTCGCCCTCGTCGTGGAAGAAGGCACGATCTTCGAGCCCGAGACCCTCGCCAAGCTCAAGCGCCTGACCAACGCGATGGACGGTTGGGGCTTCGACAGCCACACGGATGAACGCGACGCCCTGCGCGACGAACTCGAAGCCGCCGGGATCGAGGACATCGGGGAGATCCGCAAAAGGCTCGATCGCGTCTACCCGCCCTACCCGGTGAACCACGACCAGACGCGCTCCCTGCTCCACCGCAGCGCCACCATGTCGATCACGGATTCCGATGGAGCAACCCAGTTCGAGCCGCTGGTAACCGCGATGCCCACGACGCAGGCCGAGGCCGAGGCGCTGCGCGATCGCGCCCTCAGCTACCGGCCGGACCTGCTCGGGCAGCTCATCACCCCGGACACGAAGGCCGCCCTGGTGACCGTGCAGTTCGTCACGGATCGACTCTCGAATACGGAGGTCTACCGGGCGGTCTTCGACCACATCCAGCAAACCATCGAGAGCGAACAGGACGCGAACCACCGCATCTACGTCATCGGCCAGCCCATCATCACCGGCTGGCTGCTCCACCACGCCTGGGAAATGGGCGCCTCCGTGGTGGGCGCCGGGCTGCTGATCTTCGTTCTGCTCTGGGCCTACTTCCGGCGCGCTCACGGCGTACTGATTCCGCTGGTCGCGGCCGGCGTCACGGTCATCTGGGGCACCGGCTTCACCGGCTGGATGAACATCGCCTTCGATCCGCTGGTGCTGGTGATCCCCATGCTGATCACCGCGCGCGCCATCTCGCACACGGTGCAGATGGCCGAGCGCTTCTTCGAGGACTACGAGCGCCTCCAGGGCCAGTTCGACGACCCCGAGCAGGCCAAACGCGAGGCGGCGAAGAGCGCCATGGCGGAACTCATCGTTCCGGGAACGCTCGGCATCCTGACCGACGTGGCGGGCCTCCTGGTCATCCTGGTCACCACGATTCCGCAGATGCGCAACCTGGGCATCTTCGGCGCGTTCTGGGTCGCGGCCATCGTCTTCACCGTCGAGCTGCTGCACCCGGTCTTGATCACGCTGCTGCCGGCCCCGCGCCAGGCCGTCCACTACACGCCGCGTTGGATGAACCGGCTCATGAACGCCGTCGGCCGCGCCGCGACGCACGCCACGGGTCGCTGGGTCATCGCGCTGGGAACGGTGCTGATCTTCGTGTCGGCCATCTATGTCGTGCTCACGCAATCGGTCATCGGAGAGTCCCGCCCGGGTACGTCGCTCTTCTGGCCGGATCACCCGGTGAACGTCGCCGTCGGGGTTCTGGACGAACGTTTTGGCGGCGTCGACACGCTGGTGGTCTATGCGGACGGAGACCGTCGCCAGGCCGTGGAAGACCAACGCGTGCTCACGACCATGGAGGCGCTCGAACGGAAGCTCCGCGCCGAGACCGGGGCGTCTCGTTCTTTTTCGCTGGTCGATCTCGTCAAGACCGTGAACCGGACCTTCAACCACGGGGATCCGCGCTTCGCCTACATCCCATCCGGCTCCTTCACACGCACCTGGATCTTCCAGGTCCGACAAGGCGCCCCACCGGGTACGTTGCGCCCCCTCCTCACAGACGACGGGCGCGCAGCGTCGCTCACGCTCTTCTACCCGGACCACAAGGGCGAAACCATCCGGCGCGCCATCGCCACGGCAGAGAAATTCATCGAAGAGAATCCCATTGGCGTCGTGTCGATCCGCCTCGACGAAGCCCACGGAACGCCCGAACAGCCTTTCTACCACCCGGAGCGCCTGAAGGACTTCCTGTACTACATGATCGGGCCCCTGCTCCCCGTGCGAGCCCATTCGCTCGAGGTGCGCGTCCAGAGCGACGGCGCCTTCGAACCCGTGGCGACACGGTCGGTCGCCGAAGACGGCCTGCCGCCCTGGCTCGAAGACTTCCGGGAAGAAGCCCACTACGCCTACAGCGATGCCGAAGAAAACGCCATCAACGGCCGCATCTTCACCTGGCCCGAGCACCTGGAAGGCTGGGAGCCCGAGGACGTCGACGAGTGGTGGGAGAGCGCAGATCTCGGACTGCACGCCGTGGCGGTGGGCGAAGACGCGCTCGTCGTGCACGACCTGCGCCAGCCCGACTCCGTCCCCACCTACCAGCCCACCCAGGCCTACAGCCGCGGGGTGCAGTTCGTGCTCGCGGGAGGCCTGATGGGCATGCTTGCGGCCGTGAACGACGAGGTGGAGCGGGGGCACCTGGCCAACATCTCCCTCATCTTCGCGGTCATCTTCGTGCTCCACTCCGTCACGTACCGCTCCACCCTGAGCGGCGGGATCATCCTGCTCCAGATTGCCACGGCCACGCTGCTGTCCCTGGCCTACATGGCGCTCCGCGGCGTGGGTCTCAACGTCCACACCCTGCCCGTGCAGGCCGTCGGGGTGGGCATCGGTGTCGATTACGCGATCTACATCGTCGACCGGATCCGCCAGGAGTGCGCCGCCGGTAGCGGCGTGGACGAAGCGATCCGCACCGCGATCCGCACCACGGGCATGGCCGTCACGTTCACGGCCACCACCATCGTGGGGGGAATCCTCTTCTGGGTGTTTTCGAACCTACGCTTCCAGGCCGAGATGGCCCAGCTGTTGATCGTCCTGATGGGGATCAACATGTTGGGCGCGATCACCGTGGTGCCCGCCTTCTACGCGATCCTGAAACCGGGTGGAATCGGTCGGCGGGACGGGGACGGCCAGAACCGGCGCCTTCAGCGCACGCGTTCGAAGTCTTTCAGCACGCGCTGAAAGCGCTCGGCGAACACCTCACTCCAGTCGTCGGTGTAGATGTACGCCGCGTTGTCGCGAATGCCGTCGAGCACGAGCGCGCCCACCGCTTCCGGCTCCATGCCCTCACGGATGTACTCCCAGAGGGCCTGGGATTTGCCGCCGGCCTGTTCGCCCGGCGCCCGCAGCCGGTCGGAATCGGCCAGGTTCGTGCGAATCGGGCCCGGGCACAGCGTCGAGACCCCGATGCCATCGGGCTCGAGGTCCGCCCGCAGCGACTCGCTGTAGGCGACGACACCGAACTTGCTGGCTGCGTAGGCGACGGCGGCGCCGTGAGCGAGGAATCCGCCGATGGACGCCGTGTTCACGATGTGACCGCCGCGGCCCTGGTCGCGCAGGAGTTTCGCGAAGCACTGGCCCACCCGGAACACCCCGTCCAGATTGACCGACAGCACGAAGCGCCAATCGTCCTCGGTCGTGTCGCGCATCTCCCCACCGAGGTAGACGCCGGCGTTGTTGCAGACGACATCGGCGCCGCCGAGTTCGTCGACGACGGCGCTCGCGAGGCCCGCCACCGAATCGGTCCGGGTCACGTCGGTGGTCACGGCGAGACCGCGCACACCCTTGCCGTTGACCTCTTCGGCCACCTTGGCCGCGTTGTCGGCATCGATGTCGGCCACGGCGACGTTGGCGCCCGCTTCCGCGAGCGCGAGGCAGATGGCCCGGCCGATGCCGCTCCCTCCGCCCGTGACGACTCCCACCTTGCCTTCGAAACTGTCCATCGTGTTGTCCCCTTTTCGTCGCTCGCTGGCCGAGCCCGGCTAGGCACCGCCGTGGCGCAGCAGCGCGCCGGCCTGCGTGTTGCCCGTCTGCTCGTCGTTTTCGATCGTGACCTGGCCGTTCACGAGCACCGCCTCGTAGCCCGACGCCTTCCGGATGCGGCGCCAGTCGCCACCGGGCAGATCGTGCGCCACCTGCATCGGGTGGAGCGCCAGGTTCTCGAGGTCGTAGACGACGATGTCCGCGGGAGCGCCCTCCAGGATGACGCCGCGGTTGCGGAAGCCCGCCGCCATCGCGGGGAGAGCCGAAAGCTTCCAGTGCGCCTCTTCGAGCGAAAGCATCGCCTCGTCGCGCACGCAGCGCGTCAGGAATTCCGTGGGATAGGTGCCGCCCGTGAAGAACTTCGTGTGGGCGCCGCCGTCCGACACGCCCGGAATCGTGAACGGGTCGTTCACGAGCTCGCGCAGCGATTCACTCGGGGCGACGTTCACGCCGTGGAGGAAGAACTCGGTCTGCAGCCCGTCGGCGAGCGCGATGTCGAGCATGGCGTCGACGACGTGCTTGCCCTGCATCTCGGCAACC
>Ga0310342_100001031_pt1 | contig 16890 bp, 15 predicted proteins | sample S15DNA20500_MG_FD_206155 | JGI IMG/M metagenome (GOLD analysis project Ga0310342, IMG submission 206155) | Marine microbial communities from station ALOHA, North Pacific Subtropical Gyre - S1503-DNA-20-500_MG | ecosystem: Environmental > Aquatic > Marine > Oceanic | place: Pacific Ocean: North...
TGAGTCCGGGCCGAGAGCTCGCGAAGATCGATGTCTCGCAGATAGCCGTGCCGCTCCTGGAGAGCGGTGAGCTCTTCGATGAGATTCATCGATCGGGAGCATACGACAGGTCCGCGAGGCGAAGCAGGTCGGCGTACTCTTCAGGGGTGTCGCAGTCCCGAAAGCTGAGAAGTTTGGGATCGACCGTGACGAGTTCGGCCTCGCGGACCACGCGGACGCCCGCTTCTTGTACGAGCAGCCGCGGGCGCAGTTCGCCCCGGTCGAGGAGCCGGACCGCTGCGGGCAGGATCGACTTCGCGTAGATAGCGGTCGTCGGTACGTAGTGGCCGTCGATGAAAGGAATCGCGGCGTGGTGTCCGCGCGAGAGTTCGAGCAGGTGCGAGACCAGGTCCGGCTCGAGAAGCGGCGAGTCGCAAGAGACGACGAAACCGCGCTCCGCCTTCATCGCGCGGACGCCCGCGATCACGCCCGCGAGGGGGCCTAGCCCCTCTGCGGGATCGCGCGCGACCGGAATCTCGGCGCCGACCGGGAGCACCTGTCCTTCCCGGGCCACGAGCCAGACCTCATCGACCTTGGACCGGACGATTCGAACCACGCGCTCGAGCAGGCTCTCGTCACCGAAGGGTAGGCCGGCCTTGTCGCGACCCATCCGTCGGGAGCTACCTCCGCAAAGTACGAGCGCGGCTTCGCTCACCGCTCATTCTCCGAGACACGGGGGCTCAAGTGGGGGGCCCTAGACTCGATTCTTCGCCACATCGTCGAGCCCTCCTGTAGGGTTTTCCGATGTTCGAAGCAAGTCAGAGGCTCGGCAGGCTACGCGTGGCAGCCTCGATGGCCGGTCTGCTGGCTAGCGTGGCCTGTACTCCACCCCGGGTTCTGGTCGTCGGACTCGACGGCGCGAACTGGCAGGTGATGGAGCCGCTCATCGAAGCGGGTCATCTTCCCACCATCGGCAGCATCGTGACTTCCGGCGCCCGCTTCGACCTCGACTGTGCTCCGGCCTACCCGTTGGCTGCTTGTTTCTGCCCCCCGGTCTGGACGAGTATCGCCACGGGCAGGCCTTTCTCGGATCACCGCATCGGGGGCTTCTATACGCCGTCCTACGCACGCGGGGTCAAGGCGCTCTGGAACGTGCTGCACGACTACGGCGGGCGCAGCACCTTGATCGGCTACCGAGGAACCTGGCCGCCCGAGGGCGACGCAGACCTCGTGATCACCGAGCCCGCCACGCAAGTGGCGGGTGGCGAACTCTATGCTGCGTTTCCGGTCTCGGTCCACCCCGGTGCTTCGATGAGCTTGACGCACACCAGGCCGCTCGGTTTGCTCGAGGATCTCGGTCTGCTCCCGAGCAGCGTGCCAGAATCCGAGCGGCTGCCTGCATGGCTGCCGTTTGCAGAAGACCGGGTCTCGATGCAGGCACTGCTTCGAATCGAGGCTCGCCGGGCTGGCGAGCGGTCGCGGGCGAGGGTGCCGGATCTCACGATGATCCTGCTGCATGCAATCGACCGCTCCGAGCACATGATGTGGGGCTCGATCCAGAGCGAGCAATGGGCGCCGATCGATGTGGAGGGTTTGCTCGATCAGGCAGATCTCTATACGGGTCCGGCCTTCAGTCCGCCGCCGATCGGATGGAGCCGGGTTCCAGCTCAGTACCAGGAAGCCGACGAGTGGCTCGCCGAGTTGCTCGCCGTCACTTCCTACGACTACGTGGTCTTCGTCAGCGATCACGGAATGACGCGTGGAGAGCCGGGTGCACTTCCCGGTGCACACGGCTTCGACAGCCCGGAGTCTCATCTCGGAATCCTGTCCATCACGGGCTCGGGCATCGTCGCCAATCAACACCTGGGGGAGGCATCGGTGCTCGACGTCGCGCCCACCGTGGCGCACCTGCTTGGCCTTCCCATTGGACGCGACCTGCCGGGCCGAGTGCTGAGTGAGTCCTTCGGTGACTCACCGCTCTTCTACCTCTCGGCTCGCGAGGTCGCGAGTTGGGAGTGACCCGCTCATCCCCACGCGTGGGTAGAAAGCAGCTGCCAGCGCAGGGAGATCATCCATGCGACGGTGCTTGCCGTTGCCAGGGCGGTGACCCGTGCGGCGCGCGAGGCATCGCGCCAGGCGTCTGGCCCCGTGCGAATCAGCCACGCTGTTCCGATGATGGCGACTGTCATCGCGGCCAGTCGAAAGCGCGAGATCGCGAAGGTCAGGATCGTGGGTGCAAGCTGAGAGAAGACGAAGAGCAGGAGCAGTTGCCTCGATCGCGAAGGAGGCATCAGGGCCATTCCGACGGTTCCGAGCAGGACGATTGCGATGTAAGTGCAGACCGTGAGCACGCCGGCTCGCGAACGAAACGAACGATTGTCCACTTCGTGGAAGCGGAAGCGATATCCCCAGGCGCGGTTCATCTTGCCGGTGCGATCGCCCAGGGTCTGGAGCCGGCGAACCGCGAATGACTTTGGGCCGAAGAAGCTGGGAAGCTCGCTCGCGATCTTCTCGAAGGGCCAGCCGGGCAGGCGATCCCAGATCGTTTCCAGGACGATCGTGCGGGCCTTGGTCTCTCGCTCGGTCGTGGTGTCGCCCAACTGCCGGTAGCCCATGACGGGATGCCTGTCGGGAGGCTGTACGTTTCCGAGGTACAGGTTGTGCCAGGTGGTGCGGGTGATGGCCGCGAAGGGCTCGCCTTCGCGATTGAGGCTGGCCGTCCAGGGTGCGATTGGAACGATCACAGCAGCGAGCAGGCAGGCCGGGGCAGCCAGGGGTCGAAGAGACCGCCGCAGTTCGCTGCGCGAGATCCACAACAGCCAACCGGCTGCCAGGATCGGGAACGCGAGACCGACGACACGGGCGAGTGCACTCAGGCCGAGCGCGACACCCGCCAAGCCGAGTTTCCAGATGGCTGGCCGTTCGAGGTGGGACCCGAGTAGCGCGATTCCCCACAGCACGAGAAACATGTAGATGGTTTCCGACCATAGGTAGTGGCTGAAGGCGATGAAGTTCGGATACACGGCGGCCAGCACGGCCGCCACGCGGGCCGTTGTGAGGCCCCCGAAGCGGCGCGCGATGTCATGGAGCGGCACCAGCAGAAGCACGCCGATCATCACGGTCACCAGCCGGGCCACCGGGATGCTCGGGCCGGTCAGACGAAAGAGTGTCCCGTAGAAGAACTCCATCAGCGGCGGACGGAACCCAACGTCCTTCGGCACCATGTCCTGTGCCCGCTCGGCCGCCCGCCAGAAGTAGTCCATCTCGTCGCCCGCCAGCGGTGTCGGGGACACGACGAAGAGAACGCCTAGCCGTATTGCGAGTGCGCCGCCGAGAATCCACAGCAGCGCCGGGTCCCAGCGGACGGGTGCAGGCGCCCCGTCATCAGCGCCGCTCACGTGTGTAGCCCTCCCGGACGCTGCGGCCGATCGCTTCAGCGATCAGCGCGTTGCCTCGATCGTTCAAGTGACAGCAGGCATCCGTGTACAGGGGCTCGCGCATTCCCTGGAATAGTGTCGTCAGGTCCGTAAACTCGACGCCTTCATTTGCGAGTTGGCTGCCCGCGGCGACCAACTCGCCGTAGCCCACGATTGCAGCCTCTCGGTGGAAATAGTCGTCGGGTCTCGCGAGGGCGCGCTCGTCCGCGCTGAAGATCTTGCTGCCTTCCACCCATTGATTCGGCTGCAGGAAGTGAAAGTATCGAAAGTCGCTCGAGCGAGAACGCTCGGCGAGCAGGACGGTCGTCCGCTTCCAATGGGCGGCAAGGTCGCGGCTGCGTGCTGCCAGATCTGCATGCGTTCGGGTCGGGCCGGTGGCCTCATAGCCCTGGCTCAGCGGGCCGAGAAGAAGGCTCCGGTTGAGTCGAGCACGCAAGCCGTCGAGACGCTCGGCCAGGAGGTCGTCTGTCGAACGTTGGATCACGTTCGCCGTGATGGAGAGACGAGCGAGCGAGTAGGAGAAGCGCTGCGCTGCGTTTCTGCGAAGCGACTCGAGGAATCGGATCTCTCCCAGCAGCGACGTGTCCTCGGCGCGTGGCAGGCCGGCGACCCGGGCTCGCCAGCGGCGGGGGTAGAACGGGTTGGTCCCCTGCATCGCATTCTCGCCGGCCAGGACGATCTCGTTGAAGCCGTCTAGGTTGATGACGATGTCGAAGCGCGCGCCCAGCGAGAGGAGCCAGTCGATCGCGATGAGTTGTTGCGGTTGCTTCATCCCGCGCAGGGCGAGTAGGCTCAGTTCTAGCCTGCGTCCGCGGAAGGCGGGGATCTTCGCGATCTCCTCGAGTAGTCGCTGGCCCGCGATGATCCCCAGGTTTTCTGCGACGCTGCCCCCCAGCAGCGCAACGGACACCGTCTCGGGTCGGTCGTCGCCGAAGGGCGGCGGCTCGCCCAGGAACCCGTAGTCGTTCACGGCCCAGTTTCCGCTCCGCCGAGGGTCGAGGACGTATCCGATGTAGGGGTGTAGGGACTGGAAGTTGTTTTCGTCCTGCTCGGTGGGTGCGCGCACCACGTTCGCCGCCGGAGGCTCCCCGGCAACCGAGAGGCGAGTCGCCTGGGCGTCCGCATAGGAGAAGCCCGTTCCAAAGGCGATCCGGTGGACGCCAAGCGATACGACTTCGATGGCGACGCCGACCAGCAGGCTCGCCACAAGGGCGAAAGCCGCGCTCCGCAGCCTCATCGGTCATCTCTCCCGGTTTTCAGGCCCGCTTGATGTCGGTCACGGGAGGGCCGGAGTGTAGTCGCTCGGGGCTTCCCAGCGCGGCTTACATTGCTGTAAGTTCTCTGGGTCGTTCCGTCGGAGGTCCCGAGTTGTCCGAAGCTGCACACAAGCCCCGTCGTCGTCGGCGCACCGCTGAGGAGGCGCGGCACGCCATCCTGGAGGCCGCTCAGAAACGACTCGCCGAGCGCGGCCCCGAGGAGATTCGACTGCAGGACATCGCCTCGGACCTGGGGATCTCGCACCCGGCAATCCTCCACCACTTCGGCAACCGCGAATCGCTGATGCGCGAACTGTCGAGGCACGCTTTCGAGAGCCTGAATGCCGACATGGTTGCGGCCCTCGTCGAGCGCGATGGAGACGCGACCGCTTGGTTGGACCGGGCCTTCGAGACCCTACGCGATCGAGGGCACGCCCGGCTGCTCGCGTGGGCCACGCTGACCGGTCGCCTGGGGGCGGCCGACGGCAGCGAGGGCGAGCCGTACCTGATTCGGAACCTGGCTTCGGCCGTTCAGGCGCGACGGGAGGCGCATGCAGAGCGAGCGGGCGAGGAGCCTCCTACGTTCGAGGAGACGGTCTTTGCCGTGCAACTCGTCTCCGCCGCCTTGCTCGGGGACGCCTTGATGGGCGGCGTCCTGCGCCAAAGCGCGGGAATTTCCGCAGATGAGGTCACGACCGAACGCTACCGCCGCTGGTTGGCCGAGCACCTCAGTTCGTTTCTGCTTCCGGGCCGGCGTCGTCGAAACTCGGATTGAGCTTCGGTGCATACCACCGCCGGGCGCTAGCCGCGAAGGCGACCCTCATCGCTGCGCTCAGATGATTCCGAGCATCCTGCCGGCGAGCGCGACGACCGAAACGGCGAGCACCGGTCGGATCAAGCGCTCGCCCCTCTCCACCGCCAAGCGCGCCCCGACGGCTCCGCCGACCGCGAAGCCGGCCGCCAACGCGATGGCCGCGGGCCAGGCCACCTGTCCGCTCAAGATGAAGACCGGCACCGCGATCAGGGTGAGCGCGGCGATCAATACCACCTTGACGCTGTTTGCCTGGACGAGGTCGTAGCCCCCGCGCGAGAGCGCGAAGAGCACGAAGATTCCGACACCGGCCTGGATCGCTCCGCCGTAGAGGCCGACTGCGAAGAAGATCGTCGCTCGTAGAGCCGGGGGCCAGGGAGCCCGAGTCGGTTCGTCCTCGGCCAGGGCAGCTTCTTGCGGACGCAGCATCGGAATCAGCAGCAGCAACATCACCACTCCGAAGAGGCGCTCGAACGATTCGGGAGTGACGAGCGAGATTCCGTAAGCGCCGATCAGCGAGCCGAGCAGTACCGGAAGCAGAACCGGAGCAGCGATCCCAAAGCCAGAGACCCCTTCGGCACGGAAGCGCCACGCTGAGGCGATGTTCTGCACCAACACGCCCACCCGGTTTGTGCCATTGGCGAGGGTTCCCGGAAGCCCGAGGAATACGAGCAACCCGACGGTGATCAGCGAGCCGCCTCCCGCCAGCGTGTTGACCAGGCCGGCTGCGAAGCCGCCTGCCACCAGCATCGCCAACTCGGTCGTCTCCAAGATGCTCTCCGTGCAGTCGGTCGGGCACTCCGGTGTGCCGAGGATGCGCCAAGTCCCTGCGTGGAGCCATGGCGAAGCCGGTCGAGGCCCGCGAAGCTAGGCGCGATGACGCCTCCCAAGCAGGTACTGCCTTTCGGAAGCTGGCCTACCGAACTCAGTGCGGAGCGCATTCTCGCGGGTGCCCTGCGTCTGGGCTTTCCGCAGATCGATAGGGGCTGGGTCTACTGGCTCGAGGGCCGTCCGGGCGAGGGCGGGCGGCAGGCGGTGGTGCGGTCGAGGCCCGGCCAGGCGGCAGAAGATGTCACGCCGTCCGACGAAAACGTTCGCACGTTGGTTCACGAGTATGGCGGCGGCGACTTTCGCGTGCAGTCGGGCTGGCTGGTCTACGCGGAGATGGCCGAACAGCGTGTGTGGCTCCGGGCTCTGGACGACTCCGCTGCGACGCGGCTGCTCTCCGAAGGCGGGCCCCGCTACGCCGACTTCGCGTTCTCGCCCGACGGTCGCTGGATCGCTGCAGTGGAGGAGGCCGCCCGCCCGGCCGGCGAGCCCGAGAACACCATCGTCGCGTTCGATCTAGAGGGCTCGGCACCGCCGGTTCCTATCGCGTCTGGACACGACTTTGTGAGCTTTCCGCGCTTTTCCCCCGACGGCAGCCGACTCGTCTACACGGCCTGGAACCATCCGAACATGCCGTGGGACGGCACGCGGCTCTTCGAGCAGCCCTTTGGCCCGGAGGGGCCGGTCGGCGAGGCGGTGCTCGTCGCCGGCGGTGACGAAGAGTCGATCTTCCAGCCCGGCTTCTCGCCCGACGGCGTGCTGACCTTCGTCAGCGATCGCAGCGGCTGGTGGAACATCACCCGGATAGACGGCCGCGGGCGACTCGAGAGCCCGTGTCCGCGCGAGGAAGAGTTCGGGAAGCCGCAGTGGGTCTTTGGGATGTCCACCTGGGCGTACGCGGACGAGCAGTCGTTGCTCTGCAGTGTCGGCTCGCGGGGCGTGGATCGCATCTGCCGGCTCGATCTCGCGAGTGGCGAGTTGCTCGATCTCGGGCTTCCGTACTCCAACGCCGTCGGCCTCGCGGTCGAGGGCACGACTGCTTGCCTCGTGGCCGGTGGGCCCGAGCGGCCGACCGCCGTCTGTCATTTCGATATCGGCGCCGGCAGCCTCGTCGAGTTGCGCCGCAGTATCGATCTCGAACTGCCGGAGACCTCGATCTCGCGACCGCAAGCGATCGAGTTCGAGACCGAAGGGGGGCTCGCTGCCCACGCGTTCTTCTATCCCCCGGTGAATCCCGATTTCACCGGGCCGGCCGACGAACTCCCACCGCTGCTCGTGAAGAGTCACGGAGGGCCCACTTCCGCGACCGTGCCGGTCTTGAACCTCTCCATCCAGTACTGGACCAGCCGCGGCTTCGCGGTGGTCGACGTCAACTACCGCGGATCGTCGGGCTACGGCCGGGTCTATCGCGAGCGCCTGCGCGAGAAGTGGGGGATCGCCGACGTCGAGGATTGCGTAAACGCGGCCCGGCAGTTGGCGCAGGAGGGGCGCGTCGACCCCGGCCGCCTGGCGATCAGCGGTGGCAGCGCGGGTGGCTACACGACCCTCTGCGCGCTGACGTTTCACGATGTCTTTCGAGCCGGAGCCAGCCACTACGGGATCGGCGATCTCGAAGCCCTGGCGCGCGATACCCACAAGTTCGAGGCGCGCTACCTGGATGGGCTGGTGGGACCCTATCCCGAGACCGCCGATCGCTATCGGGATCGATCGCCGATCCACTTCACCCACCAACTCGCCTGCCCGGTGATCTTCTTCCAGGGTCTCGACGACAAGGTCGTCCCGCCGAACCAGGCGGAGGCGATGGTCGAGGCGCTCTCGAAGCGCGGAATCCGCTACGCCCACGTGACCTTCCCGGGCGAGCAGCACGGCTTTCGCCGCTCGGAGAACATCCGCACCGCTCTCGAGGGCGAACTCTACTTCTACGCGCGCGTCTTCGGCTTCGAGACCGACGTCGATCCCGGGGGCGTCGAAATCGTTGGCTCGGGGTAGGATCGAGCCATGGCCGCAGGCGACGAAGTCGTCCCCGAACTCATCGAGGTTCGTTCCGACGAGCGATTCGACGAGGCGCGTCTGGCCGAGTACCTGCGTGACCGGCTCCCGGGGGGCGATCGCCCACTCGAGGTTCGCCAGTTCGGCGGCGGACACGCCAACCTCACGTATCTACTTCGCTACGGAGGTCCAGAGGACGAGCCTCTCGAATACGTGTTGCGGCGTCCGCCCCTGGGACCCGTCGCAAAGGGTGCTCACGACATGAAGCGGGAGCACCGAGCGCTGTCGGTGCTCTGGCAGTCGTTTCCATTGGCCCCTCGTGCGTTCCTGTACTGCGATTCGCCGGACGTGGTCGGAGCGGACTTCTTCGTAATGGAGCGGCGCCACGGGGTCGTGGTACGGCGCGTGATCCCGCAGGAGTTCGGTGGGGGGCGTGACGCGGCAGCGAACCGGAAGCTCTCGGAGGTGCTGATCGATACCCTCGCCGCGTTCCACGATATCGACGCAGAGGAAGCAGGACTCGGTGATCTTGGCAAGCCCGAGGGTTTCCTGCGCCGGCAGGTGGAAGGCTGGGCGAGTCGCTTCGAGCGGTCGAAGACGAGCGAGATCGCAATCGCCAACGAGTTGCGGGACTGGCTGCTCGACTGCCTGCCGACGTCGCCCGCGCCGACGTTGCTGCATAACGACTGGAAGCTCGACAACATGGCGGTGGCCGCCGACGATCCAGGCCGCTGCGTCGCGGTCTACGACTGGGACATGTGTACTCGGGGCGATCCCCTGTGCGACCTGGGTAGCTTGATGACGTCCTGGCACGATGCAGAGGACACGGTTCTCTCGATGCCGAGCACTTCGGTGGGCTTCCTGCGCCGGGCCGAGGGTATTGCCCGCTACGGAGATCTCTCGGGGCGCAGCCTGGACGAGATTACCTACTACCTCGTGTTCGGGACCTTCAAGAACGCAGTCGTGTTGCAGCAGATCTATTCCCGCTACGCCCAGGGACAGACTGTCGACGAGCGTTTCGCCGGGATGGGCCAGGCTGCGGTTGAGTTGTTCCAGCGTGCTGCCCGCCTGCGCGACTGAGCGCCCGAGATGAGCGCGATGCGCGGGGCAGGGGTGGCCGTACTCGTTGCTCTTGGCTGTGCGGGAGGGCCGCACGGCTGGGACCCCAGGGATCTCGAAGCGCGTTACCCGGCACTCCTCGAGGTGCCTGGGCACCGGCTCGGGGATGCGCCTGCGTACTTCGCGCGCGGATCTGATGGTGTCGCGCTCTTCGTGTGTCGGTGGTCCGCACAGCAGCCGATCCCGGTGTGGCTGCCTGTCAGCGCGACTCCCGCCGAGGCAGCCGTGATCGAGCGGGCGTTGTCGGCCTGGGAGGGCGCAAGACTGGGCGTGCGGTTCGAGATCGGCAGATGGCGCGAGGCTCCACCGCTCGCGGGCATCGTCTTCGAGTTGCTGGATGCAGGCGCAGCGGACGAGCCCGAAGGGGCAGCGAGCACCGTCGCGGACTGCGCGATCCCTCTGGAGGTGGCTCGGGATCCGTCCGGAGGAGCGGCGACGCCCGTGGCTGCCGAGTTGCACTACGCGTCCATCCACCTGCGACGCTCGCTCGCCGATGTGATCGGCCGGCCGGTCCCGCTCAGCGAAACCGAGTTGCTCGGTGTTGCGCTTCACGAAGTGGGCCACGCATTGGGATTCCCGGGCCACGTGGCCCGGGGAGACTCGGTGATGTCCGCTCGCCTGCAGGGCGATGCAGCGCGGCGTTGGGGGCGCCGGGTCGAAGCGGGGGAGCCCCTCGAGGCTCCGACTCTCGCCGCACTCTATTCGGTTCCGTCGGGAGGGCGTGTCGGTTGGCTTCCCCTGGAGTCGGGGAAGCTCGTGCCGCTTGCCGAGTTGTCCGGATTGGCATCTGCGGCAGGTCTCCGGGGGCCGTGGGTGCGCGTGAACTCGCGCTCGGCGCGGCTCTTCTTCCGGGACGATGCAGAGGAGAGCTATGCAGCCGTGGTGCTGGACTGGCTCGAGGTCCAACGAAGGCCGGCAGCTTTCCGGGTCCTCTTGAACCGGCGATCGAAGCGGCTCGTCGACAGGGCACGCGGGCCCTGAAGCTCAGCGACTGCGCTCGATGAGGCCCTGGCGGAATCGGGCAACGGCGTCGTCGGGATTGAGCTGCAGGGCCTTGTGGATGTGCTCCAGGGCGGGTTGGGGCTCGGGCGGCGACTTCTTGTAGTAGCACCACGCGAGGTCGCTGTAGTAGGCCGCCTCGTCGGGATACAGCTCGACGGCGTTCTTCATGTAGTCGAGTGCCGCGCGGAAGTCGCCCATATTGATGAGGATCGCGCCCTTCCGGTAGAAGATCTCGGCCTGCGCGATGCGCGTGACGTCTGTCTCCGAAACCCCGCTCTCGAGCGATCGATCGTAGGCGGCCCGGCGCGTCTTGTCTCCGAGCACCTCGTTGGCCTCCGCGATTTTCGCGAAGAGTTCGCCCGTCTGGTTTCGAATGTCCTGCAAGCCCAGCCGCGCGATCGCGTCTGGGTGGTAGCGTTTTGCCGCAGAGATATAGGCCTTGCGCAGGGTCGCCGAATCGGCGCTCCGGGCGACCCCCAGCAATTCGTAGAAGTCGAGCGAATCGAGGCGCTCCTGCCGGTCGAGAACCTCCGCGCGCATCTTCTCCGCACTCGGATCGTTCGCGTGCCTCGCTGCTGCAGCGGCAGGCATCCTCGCTCGCTTGCCAGCTGCGGATATGGGGGCTCGCTCCTCTGTTTGTGGTTCTCGAGGCGAGTCGCAGTACTCCATCGCTCCAGCCGAGTCGAGCAGCCAGAAGGCGGCCAGGGCGGCTCGAGAGTTTGCGGCCACGCCGATCGCAGCAGAGAGGGTTTGGCGGCCGTCGAGGCCTGTGATCATCCGGTCGACGGTGGCATCGAGCGCGAGTCGTCGCGTCACTTTGGCGATCCGCGGAGTTCCACGCGCGATGCGATCGAGTCGGGGCCCGAGGTCTTCGAGCATCCGCTCTACGCTCCAGTGAGCTTGTAGGCCCTCGTGGACGAGCCGGTACGGATCGATGCGGAACGGTTGGATGGCCTGCCTGCGCTCTGGGGTCTCGTCGAGCTCGTAGCTGCCGTTCATCCAGCCGAAGCAGTCGATCATCCTGTGGCGGACCTGCTCGCGCAGTCCCTCGAAGAGTTGCTTCGGCTCCATCAATTCGAGAGAAAGGAGAGCGATGCCTTCCTTGCAAGCGTTCTTCCTCACGTAGGCATCGACAGCCTGGCGGTCTGCAGCGTCGAGAAGGCCGGCATCCTCGAGAACACCAGTCAGGTGTTCGGAGGGCAGGTTCGACTCGGAGGCGACCGGAGCGCCGTCCTGGAGGTGGAACACTTTGCGGGTTCGCGTGCGTGAGAGGTGCAGATGGCCGGTGAACCGGCTCCGATAGAGTTCGATCAGGAGGCGGGGCAGCGGGGCCTCGGTCAGGGTCCCGCTCTCGGGGATCTGCGCAGCCGCCGAACTCACAACAGGTGACGCTGGGCCTCCGCGATCTGGAACGCGTAGGCGATGGCCTGGGGAAGGTCCTTGCGGCAGAGGAGCGGGCTCGCGCACAGGCCCTCGAGGCTGTGTTCGGAGAGCGGCGAGATTCCGGAGAGTATGACCTCGGCGTCCTGGGATTGGATCTTCTCGAGGAGGCTCTCCAGTGCGGCCGTGTCGAATCCCTCGTCCAGCACGGCTCCGCACAGGTCGAGCACCACCACCCGAACCGCGCGCATCGCCTCGTCCTGGCTCATCAACTCGATCGCGTGATGCGAGGCTTCGGGCCCTGCAAAGGGCATCACCATCACCGGGCCCCAGAGGTGCACGGCCGGGTCCTCGGGATTCAGGAGGCCCGGTACCTCGGCGATGAGGCTCGCCGCCGACTCGTGCGGGTGCACGGTTTCGCTCTTGCCGGACGCTTCGTATGCGACGGCCCGCAGTGTGCCGAGAGAGAGCCTGTGGCTGTCGTGGCCTTCGCTCCCCTCAGACCCGCTGGTCTGGTCTCGCGCGACGAACGAGCAGCGCGCGCCTCCGGCGGCCCGGCAGGTCGTTTCGACGGCGACCACGTCACGGCCCAGGCTGCCCGATAGCCAGCCGGACGTGTATCCGGTGGACAGGGAGCAACTCGGGTGCGCGCTGGCGCCGAGCTTTGAGAGTCGGGCATCGGCTTCGAAGTGATCCGGCCAGCCACCGGCTACCTCGATCAGCCCGTCCCTCGCGGTCTGGCCCCCGAGATCCATGACCAGGGGCGAGTATCCGACCATCGGCTCCAGCCCGTCTCGCCCGGGCTGGCTGTCGTCGATCCGGCGTGCGTCTCGCAGTCCGTGGATCGCGCCGATGTGGAAGAACGCGCGCGCGGCACCTTCGGCCCCCAGTTCGTCGAAGAATTCGCGTTGGAGCCCGGCCAGGAACGCCGAGTCGATGAGGAGCTTGGGCTCGTTCATCAAGGTGCTGTCGAGGCCGAAGCCCAGCGCCGACAAGAGTTGCAGTTCTTCGAGTTTCGCGTTGGCCTGCATGATCCCGTCAACCCTCGATAAAGGCATAGATGTCGAACTTCTGGTTCTTGGAGATGAACGCCTCGCCCTCGCGCTCGAGAAGTCGCAGGAACGCGTTCACACAGACGGGATCGAATTGGCTTCCCGAGTACTTCTGGAGTTCTCGAACCACCGTGTCCAGCGGCAGCGCCTTCCGGTAGGGCCGATCACTCGTCATGGCTTCGACGGTGTCGCACACCAGGATCAGGCGGGAGGGCAGGGGGATCTTGTCGCCTTGCAAGTGGTCCGGGTAGCCGCGACTGCAGCCATCGAACCACTCGTGGTGGTGACGCACGCAGGGCACGATGTGCCGCAGGAACTCGACCGGCTCGAGGATCTTCGCACCGATCTCCGGGTGCTTCTGGATCTCGAGGTACTCCGCCTCGGTGAGGCGGTCAGGCTTCGTGATGATGGCATCCGGGACGCCGATCTTACCGACGTCGTGAAGCAGGCCCGAGAAGTAGACGCGCTCGATCGTCTCCTTGTGCAGACCCATCTCTCGAGCGAGCCGGGAAGCGTAGACCGCGACCCGCTCGGAGTGGCCACGCGTGTAGGCATCCTTGGCATCGATTGCCTCTGCGAGCGCCCGGATCGTCTGGATGTATGCGGTCCGCACTTCCTGGTGCTTGTCGGCGAGTTGCTTCGTTCGCTCTCGGACCTTCCCTTCCAGGTTGCGGTTCATGTCCTGGAGTTTGAAGTTCTGCTCCCGGGTGACCAGGTTGAGGCGCTTGATCTCGGCCTTGAGGTCGTAGTGATCGAAGGCCTGACGGAGGGTCGCCTTGAGTTCGTCGTCGCTCCACGGCTTCGTGATCAGCCGGTAGATTTCGCCGCGGTTGATGGCCTCGACGGCAATGTTCATTTCGGTGTAGCCGGTGAGCATCATGCGGATGACGTCCGGCTGGATCTCGCGGATGGTCGAGAGCAGGTCGACGCCGCTCATGTCGGGCATGCGCTGGTCCGAGACCACCACCTCGGCAGGGGTGTTCTCCATCATCTCGATGGCTTCATGCGGGTCCGTCGTCGTCAGCACATTCAGCGGTTCGTTGCGCAGCAGTCGCTGCAAGGCCTTGAGGATGTTGGCCTCGTCGTCGACGAAGAGAACGGTGTGTTGGTGCACGGGTCTTCTCCCTGCTTCCCCTGCTCGCGAGCCTGTTTCCCGCCCGCAGCCTGGAGGAGGCGAAGCCATTGACTGATCGGCATCTTGGAAGGATTCCTGCAACGTTTTGTCGCGTCTGGCTGTTGCAGGGACACGGGACGCCACGAGGGTGGTGAGCGGCGCGCAGGGAGCCCGTGAGGCGCCTGCGCGTGGATCTCGGGCCCCTGAGCCTGCGGTCAGGCGGCCCCCCGGACGCGATGAGATGCGTCTGAGGCGGGCGGCTCAGTTGTCGATCGGGAGCCCCAGGCGCTCGCGCTGGTAGCTGCCCGAGAGGACTGCCTCCCACCAGGCGGGGTGCTCGAGATACCAGGCAACCGTGCGGGCGAGGCCGCTGGCGAGATCGTGTTCGGGCTGCCACCCGAGTTCCCGCCGAATCTTGCTGGCATCGATTGCGTAGCGCCTGTCGTGCCCCGGGCGGTCCGACACGAAGGTCTTGAGGTCCGTGTATGCGGTCTTGCCCTGTGCGCGCATTGCGGGGTCGTCGGCAGCGGGTCTCCGCGCTTCGAGTTCGGCACACAGGATCTCGATGATTTCGAGGTTCGTGCGTTCCGAGTCACCGCCGATGTTGTACTTCTCGCCAACCGTACCCGCCTCGAGAACTCGCAGGATCCCGCGGCAGTGGTCATCGACGTAGAGCCAGTCCCGGACGTTTCCGCCATCGCCGTAGATCGGCAGATCCTTTCCATCCAGGGCGTTCAGGATCATCAAGGGAATCAGCTTCTCGGGAAACTGGTAGGGCCCGTAGTTGTTCGAGCAGTTCGTGATCAGGGTGGGCAGGTCGTAGGTGTGGAGATAGGCGCGGACCAGATGGTCGGCGCCGGCCTTCGAAGCCGAATACGGCGAGTTTGGCGCGTAGAGGGTCTCTTCCGTGAAGGATCCCTCGTCGCCCAGTGAGCCGTAGACCTCGTCGGTCGATACGTGCAGGAAGCGAAAGGCAGCCGCCTGGTCGGAGGCAAGCTCCGACCAGTAGGCGCGCGCCGTATCGAGCAGTTGGAAGGTGCCGACGACGTTCGTCTGGATGAACGCCTCGGGCCCCTCGATCGAGCGGTCTACGTGGCTCTCTGCCGCCAGATTCAGGACCGCGGTAGGCCGGTGGTCTCGGAAGATCTTTTCGATCGCCGTGCGATCCGTGATGTCGGCGTTGACGAAGTGGAAGCGCTCGCTCTCGGCGCAGTCGGCCAGGCTCTGGAGGTTGCCCGCGTAGGTGAGCTTGTCCACCACGATCACGTGAGCATCGGTCACGCTCAGGATCATGCGCACGAGATTCGAGCCGATGAAGCCTGCGCCGCCAGTGACGATCCATGTGTTCATCGAAGCTCGGTCCTAGAGATAGTTCCCGCCGTCCGGGATTTGGATTCGCTTGAGGGCCTGGCGGAATCGGTCGACCTCTTCCTTGAGATCTTGCGTGGTCACCGGCGCGACGCTCTCGCCACCGGCTTCGCAGCGGGCCTTGCGCCTGAGCACGGCGTGCAGGATTCGAACCCAGTCGCCCGTGGAGGGTTCACTGATCTGGCCTACCACCCGTTGCCAGTCCACGTCCTCGAGAAGCGGTCTGCCGGCTCGCTGCTCCGCATCGCTGGTGTGAATCTGAAGGGTCTCTATCACGTCTGCGGGGAACCTGGGAATTACTTCGACGACGCGCTCGAAGCGGCCGGGTGCCACGAAGGCCCGGCGCAGCGTGTCCGGATGGCTGGTGGCTCCGAGTACCAGGTGGTTCTCCGAGGCGATCGTGCGACCGACCAACTCGAGCAGGAAATCCATGATCGGGCCGATCGGCAGATCCGGTCGCTGGTGGCCGATCTCCTGCGCTTGTGAAAACTCCAACTCGCTGAAGAAGACGGTCAGCGGCGGCATTTCGTCCAGTACCTCGGTCCAGGACTGGATCAACTCGCCTACCTTGCCGCCACCGTGCACCACGTCGAGGACGACTCTCGGCACGTCGACGGTGAGGAAGGACGTCTCGGTGCGGGTAGCGAGGGCCCTGGCCAGCAGGCTCTTTCCGACGCCCTGCTGCCCGATCATCAGCACCGCGGAGGGCGGAAAGGTGCCCCAGTGTTGGTAGACGTCGGGGCTCGTCGCCGCGCACGCGTAGGTGAGGATCTCCTCCTTGGCAGAGGCCAGACCGCCGATTTGATCGAAACCGAAATCCGGGTCGGGGAGTAGCTGCGCCCCTCTGGCTAGTGGATCGACCTTCCGCAAGAAACTCGACCACAGGTTCTGGGCTCGTTCCTGTTGAATCGGCAGGGATCTCATGGAAGAGAAAGCCTAACTGCTCGGGCGCGGGGCTGCCCGATCGAGCGTCGAATGCGAGAGATGGGCTGGCGTCCCCAGCGGGAATCGAACCCGCCTTATTGGCTTGAAAGGCCAATGTCCTAACCGATAGACGATGGGGACGCGGAGCGCGGCGAGTATGACGCAGCGCGCTGGAGCCTGCACGGCAGCCCGTCTCTCTCTCGCCGGCTGAGGTGGCCGTCCGAGCCGAAGGCTCGGGCAATTCGTAGTCGAGCCCCTTTAGCGCGAGCGCCAGCTCGAGCTTGGCGGTGAAGGGGTTGATGCTCTGGGTGTAGAGCCTGATCTTGGCCATGCGCGGGGCTTCAGGGAGCCGGGGGAGAGATCTCGTCGATTCGGGTCACGACCTCGTCGGGAAGCGACACCCCCGAAGCTCTGCAGTTCTCCTCGAGTTGGGCCAGCCGGGTTGCGCCGACGATGACACTGGCCAGTTGCGGGATTCGAAGGCACCAGCGCAGGGCGAGCTGCGCGGGCGAGATGCCCAGGTCGTCTGCCAGGGGGAGCAGGGCTCGGACGGTCTCGAGCTTCTCGGCCTTGAGCAAGTCGCCCATGAAGCGGTTTCGCTGTTCGTCGGCGGCTCGGCTGCCCGGCGGAG
>Ga0310342_100001033_pt1 | contig 16862 bp, 18 predicted proteins | sample S15DNA20500_MG_FD_206155 | JGI IMG/M metagenome (GOLD analysis project Ga0310342, IMG submission 206155) | Marine microbial communities from station ALOHA, North Pacific Subtropical Gyre - S1503-DNA-20-500_MG | ecosystem: Environmental > Aquatic > Marine > Oceanic | place: Pacific Ocean: North...
ACTTTGGTAATAGTCGTCGAGCAGCATTGCGATGAGTGCTGACCCGTCTTCATTTTCCCCGAGCCTGCGGGCGAGCGCCACGAAGCGCTGGCTACGCTCAGTCTTCAGCGTATCTCGCTCGCGCAGTCGTGCTTCAAGGAGCGTTGTCACACGTTCGGTGACGACAGCGGCAACATCGGCATCGGTCGGCAACGGCCGCTGCTGGAACTCGACGCCGTAGCGCTTGGTAACCTGGTCGAGGCTGAGCGTCTCGGCTTCACTCACGAGTGAAAGCGCTACCCCCGACGCGCCCGCGCGGCCTGTCCGGCCAGCACGATGGACATAGTCCTCCGGATCCTCCGGCGGCTCGTACTGGATGACGTGCGTCAGTTCCGGAATGTCAAGACCACGGGACGCCACGTCGGTAGCCACGAGAAATCGTAGATTGCCCGCCCGTACTCGTTTCAAGATAGCCTCACGGTCCCTCTGCGTTCGATCGGCGCTCAATTCGTCGGCATCGTATCCGAACCGCTGCAACACCACCGTCACGTAGTGCACGGTCGACTTCGTGTTACAGAAAATGAAGGCGGACGATGGGTTCTCGACCTCGATGGTCCGCACCAGCGCCCGATCTTTCTCCATCGCCGGCACGACACAAAAAATGTGCTCGGTGTCGGTCACGTGCACGTGGTCGCGGCTAAGCGTCAAGAACTCCGGCTCGTGAATGAACTCGCGTGCCGTGCGCATGACCGAGAGAGGGAATGTGGCTGAGAACATGCTGGTGTGGATCGGGCGGTCCGGAAGGTAACTCTGTACTTCCTTCATGTCGGGGTAGAAGCCCATCGATAGCATGCGGTCGGCTTCGTCGAAGACGAGCATCGACAGGTGCTTGAGCGAGAACGTGCGGCGTAATAAATGGTCGAGCAAACGACCTGGCGTGCCGACTACAAGGTGGGCTCCCTTGTGCAGGGCGTCGACCTGCGGACCATACCCGACACCGCCGTACACCGCGGTCGTTCGGAACCCGGTATCACCCCACAAGGTCTCGGCATCATGTTGCACCTGGCGGGCGAGCTCCCGCGTCGGCACCATCACTAGTGCCTGGCACTGCGACTGGGCCTGATCCAGGCGGTGGAGGATCGGTAGCAGAAACGCCGCGGTCTTGCCACTCCCGGTACGAGCCTGGATGACCAGGTCGCGACCGAGCAGGAGATACGGGATAGCTCGGGCCTGGACCGGCATCAGCGACTGCCAGCCAGGTCGCGCCACGGCGGCCCGCAGGCGTTGCGGGAGTGTCTCGACCGTCACTTCGGGCAGCGGATCGTGAGGTTCGTCGATAGTCGGCTTTAAAGAGGTCAGCGTTTGTTCGGTCAACTGGCGTCCTAAGTAGCGTAACGTTTCCGTCATTCTACACATCCGTTGGTGCGATGCGAACATGGGGATTCCGCACATGCTCTCGTCACCCGATGTTTACCGCTGCCGCAGTGGCGCAGGAACCCCGCGCAGAGCAAATCGTTTGCCATCGCAACGGCGATCTTCAACGGTGTCATCACAATCGGCCCAACCGGAAGTGAGAACGGCTTCAGTGGGTTTGCACGTGGTTCTTACCTCGACGATGGCACGTCCGTCTTGAAGTTCAACACCGTAGCTGAGCTGGACGAGCCGCGCGCCGACACGCAGACCGAACCAGGCGACAAAGCAGTTGGATGCGGTGCCCTCTGGTCGCTTTTCGGATTGGAATCAGACAACGCTCACCTGTAGGTGTCGGATTCGAATGCCGTGCCAGATTTCTGGAAAGAGGGCCGAAAAGGAGACAGCCTCTATAGACCGATCGTCGCACTCGACTCACTCACCGGCGCGCTGCAGTGCCATTACCAAGCAATGCCGCACGACATCCACGATTGGAAATAGACGCAGGCCACTTCACCCTACACTTCGATCAGTGGTAACCCGCGTTCATCGATCACCCTATAGAGATCGACCTCTTTCAAGCGCTGTTCCGACACGTCCCGCTTATCCACCATTGGCCGAAATCCTTGTGCTGGCGTGAGACCGGGCACCTCTGGAGCCAAGTCGTTGCGTAGGAAGAAGGCGTTAACACCAGCATCTTCGCACAGGACGAGCCGGTAGTTCTTACGGCGCGCAAGCTTCTCAAGCGCCGCGAGCGATGCTCCAGAGTACCCTTTCGGCGCGTCGGCCGGTAACGATCCATTGGGTACGGTGACCATACGTTCTGGTCCGAAGTGCGCGTTGTACTCTGTAACCAACACGCGTGGAGAGCAGACAGCGAGCGCGTCGAGCAGCCAGTAATCGACGCTGTCAATATCGATCGACAGGAAATCGATCTCGCCGGTCATCCCATAGTGGCTCAGGAGCTCGTTCAGCGTGTCCGGAGCCACCCTGGCTCGAACCGCCACCACACCGGGATTGGCCCTGAATGTCTTCTGCAATGATGCGATCGCTTTGCGGCTTGCATCAACCATCAGACCGCTCCACCCGAGTTCGTGAGCGAGCATGGCGGAATTGCCACCACTTCGGCCACACCCGATCTCTACGAACCGTCGTCCGACAACCCCAGCGGCCTGCAGCAAGACTAGAATGATGCCGTCTTCCTCATTCTGAGAGCGAAGGCGAAAGCGGTGAGCAGCGAGGGCATTCGGTGCCGGAATGTCGCTACCGGAAATGTAGAGATGGCGAATCACGGCATTCAGCTGACGTCGGAAGATTATCCGCCACTTCTCGTCCTGCTTTTGATTCGCAAGCACCCTCTCGACGAGGCGTGTGAGATGACCGATCCGTTTCTGCTGCTCAGATCGACTGAACCGAAGGAAGAGTGCGCGTGCAATTTGCCGGACACGACTGATCTGTGCGGGAGACTGTCCGGACACCACAGGAGTTTTTTGCGACACTGTAACGATGGCGGAACACCTGCTAAGTTTAATTTGAGGGGTGCCGACGCCCATCGCGTGCGGCCTGTTTCTCCGGCGAACACTCACATGGCGTCGCGGGCAACATCTCACCCTGGCTGCACGCCACCGTCCACAGGATCCACCTCGTCTTCGTAGTCCCCTCCGAGGTGCGTTCGTCCGACATTCATGCTACCCCAAAAAGATCCCTAGGCGGCTCACGCTTGGTCGCAGTATCCTGGAGCCCCCCAACAACGGAGGATCCTGTATGGCAGTGGCTCGTATCTATTTCGTTGTCATGGCAACGGTAGTTTGTCTTATTGGCACCACATCCCCTGCGGCGGCACAGGAGGAAGGCACCTCGAACGGCGAATGGCCAGCCTATGGCGGCGACGTGGCCAACACACGCTATTCACCGCTCGATCAAATCACCGCTGAGAACTTCAACCAACTTGAACTCGCATGGCGCTTTAACACCGACAACTTCGGTCCAGTACGGGAGCGCGCTTTCCAATCGACGCCGCTGATGGTAGATGGGATCGTATACACGACAGCTGGGTCACGTCGCGCGGCCGTCGCGCTCGATGCCAAAACCGGGGAGATCCTCTGGCTGCATCGTCTCGACGAGGGGGAACGCGGCGCCGGCGCACCGCGGCGCCTCTCCGGCCGCGGGCTCGCATATCGCGACGACGGCGGGAACGGACAGATCTTCTACGTGACGCCTGGCTATCGTCTCATCGGCCTCGACGCCTCCACGGGCAACCGCTTGGTGGGGTTCGGAACCGACGGTATCGTCGACTTGAAACTTGAACTCGACCAGGAGATTGATTTGGTCACCGGTGAGATCGGTTTGCATGCCACGCCGATCGTTGTAGGTAACACGATCGTTGTCGGCGCAGCACATCTGCCGGGAGGAACCCCGAAGTCGATGGAAAACGTCAAGGGCTTCGTTCGTGGCTTCGACGTGCGCACCGGTGCGCGGAAGTGGATCTTCCACACGATCCCTCAGTCCGACGAGTTCGGTAACGACACATGGCTCGGGGACTCGTGGCGCTATACAGGCAATACGGGTGTGTGGGGCCAAATCAGTATCGATGCTGATCTCGGAATGGCGTATCTCCCAGTCGAGATGCCGACAAACGACTACTACGGCGGGCACCGCCACGGCGACAACCTCTTCTCCGACAGTCTAGTCGCGGTCGATCTTGAGACAGGCGAACGGGCGTGGCACTTCCAGATTACACACCACGATGTCTGGGATTGGGATCTGCCCGCAGCACCGATCCTCGCCGACATCACGATCGACGGACGCCCCATCAAGGCGGTTGCGCTGCCGACAAAACAGTCATGGGTCTTCGTTTTCAATCGCGAGACAGGTGAGCCAATCTGGCCGATCGAAGAGCAGCCCGTGGATCCGTCTGACATCCCGGGTGAAGTGCTTGCCCCGACACAGCCGATTCCGACGAAGCCACCTGCCTTCGACCAGCAAGGGATCGGCCCGGACGATCTAGTCGACTTCACGCCCGAGCTACGAGAGCGCGCACTGGAAATCCTCAACCGGTACCGCTACGGTCGCTCGCTTTACACACCCCCGTCGGTTGCCACGGCAGACGGTACGTTCGGCACGCTACAGGTGCCAGCATCCACCGGTGGGGCAAACTGGCCGGGCGGGTCGCTCGATCCGGAGACCGGTATCTACTACCAGTACTCGAAGACCGAGGTGACCGCGCTCGGTCTGATCAACGACCCTGAACGTTCTGACATGAACTTCATCCGTGGACGCCCTCGAGAAATCGACGCGGAACAAGCAGCGCTGAACATCGAGGGTATCCCGATCATCAAGCCACCCTGGGGACGAATCACAGCGATCGACCTTAACGAGGGCGAGATCCTCTGGCAGGTTCCCCACGGGGAAACTCCTGACAACATTCGGAACCATCCGCTGCTCAAAGGCGTCGAGGTTCCGCGCACGGGGCAGGCTGGGCGCGTCGGTACACTCGTGACGAAAACACTCGTCATCGCAGGTGACGGCGGGACGTTCACGAATGACGAGGGACAAGAGGGTGCGATGATCCGCGCCTACGACAAGATGAGTGGCGCAGAGGCCGGTGCGGTTTTCATGCCAACGCGGCAGTCTGGCACACCGATGACGTACATGATCGACAACAAGCAGTATATCGTCGTCGCCATCAGCGGCGGCGGCCACCCGAGCGAGCTACTCGCATTTCGGTTGCCATGATCGTCGGAGTTCCCAAAGAAACGTTCCCGGGCGAGCGGCGCGTCGCACTGGTACCAACCCTGGTCCCACTCCTGTCGAAGGCATCGCTCGACGTGCTCGTCGAATCGTCGGCAGGCACCGCGGCTGGCTTCCCCGATAGCGTCTACGCCGACAAGGGAGCACGCGTGGTCGAGACACGAGGGCAGGTCTTTTCCGATGCCGATGTCGTGCTGCAGGTTCGCACGCCGGGGGCTGCGGGCGAGAGCGGGTGCAACGATCTCGCTTTGCTCCAGCAGAGCCAGACCCTCATCGGCTTCTCCGAGCCACTGGCCGAGCCGGCGACGGCACGGGCAGTGGCCAAGCGCGGCGTGACAGCATTCTCGATGGAGCTGATTCCGCGGATAACACGAGCCCAAAGTATGGATGCGCTCTCGTCGATGGCTACCATCGCCGGTTATAAAGCGGTGCTCCTCGCGGCAGAAACACTGCCGCGCATGTTTCCGATGATGATGACGGCGGCCGGCACGATCACTCCAGCACGGGTGTTCGTAGTCGGCGCCGGTGTCGCAGGACTCCAAGCGATCGCGTCGGCGCGACGGCTTGGGGCACGAGTTGAAGCCTATGACGTGCGACCAGCGGTCAAGGAGCAGGTCGAAAGCCTAGGTGCAAAATTCGTCGAGCTCCCGCTCGAAACGAGCGTGTCGGAAGATGCGGAAGGCTATGCCGTGGCGCAGGACGAAAGCTTCTACCGGCGCCAGCGGGAGATGATGGCACGGGTTGTTGCAGGGAGTGACGTTATCATCACCACTGCACTGATTCCAGGCAGGCCAGCACCAGTACTGGTTACGGCCGAGATGGTCGCCGGCATGGAACCGGGCGCCGTGGTGGTTGACCTAGCCGCTGAGCGGGGCGGAAACTGCGAGCTAACCCAGGCCGACAAAACGATCGTGCAGCAAGGTGTAACGATCCTCGGTCCAACCAACTTGCCGGCAACAGTGCCCTATCACGCTAGTCAGATGTACGCGAAGAACATAACCACGCTGCTGCTACATTTGATTACGGACGGTATGGTGGCGATCGATCTGGACGACGAGATTACACGAGGCACATTGATCTCACATGATGGCAACGTAGTCCACCCGCGAGTACAAGAGCTGCTGCAGGCCGCCGAGAGCTCTCGGTGAGCTCGATCACGCAACAGGACACCCGCCCCGGGTCATAACTCGGGGCGGTGACGAAGGGAGCGACGGCAAACAAAATGGAAGGCTTCATTCCACTGCTGACCATCTTCATGCTGGCGGTCTTTGTCGGCTTCGAGATCATCACCAAGGTGCCACCGTTACTGCACACACCGCTCATGTCCGGGAGCAACGCGATTTCGGGCATTACGGTCATCGGTGCGCTCCTATCTGTCGCGTCGCTGAACCGCCTCACGATGATCCTCGGCTTCCTCGCCTTGGTCATTGCCACAATCAACGTGGTCGGTGGGTTCCTGGTCACCCACCGCATGCTTCACATGTTTAAGAAGAAGGACGAATAGGCCGTGGTGGATGGTGTTTTGATTGACGTCAGTTATCTCGTTGCCTCGGTGCTCTTTATCCTAGGTATTCGCGGGCTGACACACCCGAGGACCGCGGTGCGTGGCAACCTGTTGGGAGCAACCGGCATGCTGGTGGCAATCGTCGCCACGCTGCTCAACGAGCAGATCTTCGGAACAGGGCTTGAAGCGTACGGTGTTCTCCTGGCCGGACTGGTGCTGGGGGCCACCATTGGTGCCACCCTTGCACTAAAGATCCAGCTGACGGCGATGCCAGAAATGGTGGCACTGTTGAACGCATTCGGTGGCGGTGCCTCGGCACTTGTGGCGGGGGCGGTGCTCGTGGGCACGTCGAACCCCTCGGCGCAAACGACGGTGGCCGTCGTCGGCTCCGGCATCATCGGGTCAGTGACCTTCTGGGGAAGCCTCGTGGCATTCGACAAGCTACGAGGACTGTTCCTACCAGACGCACCAGTGGTGTTCCCCGGCCAGCAAGTGCTGAACGCCATACTCGCTCTTGCGGCACTCGGGTTCGGCGTCTGGGTTGTGAACGATCCAGCGACAACAACGGCCTACGTCGGGGTCGTCGCCATCGCGTCTCTCCTCGGGATCCTGCTTACCATCCCGATCGGCGGCGCTGACATGCCGGTGGCGATCGCTCTCCTCAATTCTTACTCGGGCCTGGCCGCAGCATCCACAGGCTTTGTATTGAACAACAATGTCCTCATCATTACCGGGTCTCTAGTCGGCGCGTCCGGCATTATTCTCACCCGCATCATGTGCAAAGCGATGAACCGATCTCTAGTGAACGTACTAGTCGGTGCCATCGCCACCAACGAGAGTACGACAGCAGATGCCGACGATGTTTACGTGGGCAGGGTGAAGCGCACAGCAGCCGAAGAGGTCGCCATGCTCTTTGACGGGGCACGACGAGTAGTGATCGTGCCGGGCTACGGCCTGGCTGTTTCGCAGGCGCAACACCAGGTGAGAGACCTGGCAACCCTACTCGAATCGCGGAAGATCGATGTGGAATACGCGATTCACCCTGTAGCGGGACGGATGCCTGGACACATGAACGTGTTGATGGCCGAGGCCGATGTCGATTACGACAAGCTGAAGTCGATGGATGAGATCAACCCGTCGTTCGAACAGACTGACGTGAGCTTGGTAATCGGGGCCAACGACATTGTCAATCCGATGGCGCGCACCGACCCGTCAAGTCCGATCGCCGGCATGCCGATTCTTAACGTCGACCGGTCACGAACGGTCGTTGTGATTAAGCGTAGCCTTTCACCCGGGTTCGCGGGTATTCCGAATCCGCTCTTCGCTGCCGACAACACGCTGATGCTTTTCGGAGACGGCAAACAAGCAGTTCTCGATCTGATCGCCGCTGTCAAGGAAACCACTTAGCATCCACCTTTTGCCGTGGCGTATTATTTCAACCCTGGGCCACAGGGTAGAAAGAGCCACTATCTTTCACAGTGAAAGGTCCTCGAAGATGCCGGTCGCGGAAGTGTAAACAATGACGGCGTTTGACCGCTAACGCGAAAACAGCTGGACACCGCCCGCCACGTACAATCCGACGATCGGCAGCTCACCCAGCGCTACGCCCACCAGAAACTTGCCGACGTTCATCCGAAGCGTACCGGCCACATAGCAGATCAGATCGGTCGGGACAAACGGAAATGCAGACCAGCCAACCACGATCCAGAATCCTTTCGTACGTACCTGGTGTTCAAGCCAGCGTGCGCGACTCGTATGCTTGCTTTCGAACAACGTGGCGAGGCCAAGGAAATCGAAGAAGTAGTAAATCAGCGCAGCCGATCCCACGATACCGGCGAGCGAGCTGGCAAAAACGAACCAGTACCTATCGGGGAACAGCAGCGTGCCGACGATGATTAGCACCGAACTCGGAATAAGAGTGATGGGACGAACGACGCTGAGGCCCACGTAACCCAGCGCGATGTACTGGCCAGACTGCCGCAGCGCGTTGACGAGTGTCTCGGGCTCGAGCAGAGCCGGGTTCGACGCGTAGAACCCCAATAGGCTAAACGTGAGAAACAGCCAAAACCCAAGGGCGATTCGGCGTATGCCAAACATCCTCAACGCGGAAACACCTCGTCAGGTGTTAATCTATGCGTCTCCGCGCAGTTGCCGAATACCCACGCCATGCTGATACTGCGGCCATCGAGCCGGATTCTTTGGGCCATCATCAGCAACTGTCCGTTCGGATCAATCATCGGGACAACGATCGCCGTAACGATGAATACTCCAAGCACGGCGTGTGGCGCGTATCGGAACAGGACGAGAGACGTGCTCAAGCCAACCCACGCCAGCAAAAGCACCGGCGTCGGCGCGGGTTGAGCTGCAGAAAACACAGCTCTCATTCGCGCATCTTACCCCGAGCAGTACAAGACCTCCTCTTGCGCGTCCGGACTGAGCGTGCTAAAGCAAGAAAAATAGTGCCGCAACATCCAGCCTGATGGTTCAAGACCGTAGCGCTGGAACATCGTCGCCTGCCGGTACGAAACACAGCGCCACGCCGTTGTTGCAGTAGCGCTGGCCGGTCGGGGATGGGCCATCCTTAAAGACATGCCCCTGATGCCCACCGCATCTGGCACAGTGGTACTCGGTCCGTGGGAGGATCATCTTGAAATCGGTCGTAGTGCCAAGGTGACCAGGGATCGCGTCAAAGAAGCTCGGCCAGCCGGTGCCACTTTCATACTTCATGGACCAATCGAACAACGGCATGTAGCACGCCGCGCAGATGAATGTGCCCTCGCGCTTTTCGCCGTTCAGCACACTACTGCCTGGTGGTTCCGTGGCGCTCTCGAACAGCACCCCATATGCCTCAGGCGACACTAGATGGCGCCACTCCTCAACCGGCTTGTTGAGCTTCTCGGTCGCGTCACTCACTATGGCCTCCTACTTAGTTCAGCCAGCGCAGAAACCCTGCGCCACAATTGTGTGCCTCTCCGGTCGCTGCCCTCATTTTGCGAGGATCTGAGAGAATCCTGCAACTTCGTGAAGATCGTCAGGTCCGTGAGCAGCTGAGTGTCTCCGCGGCCGGTGCTAGATGCACGTGCCGGCCTGACCCGGCGACCACCGTGAGGTACAGTCTGGGGCCAGCCCGCAACAGGAATCGACTCAAACAGTGATGGGAGCGATACCGAACCCGGCGAGAGGTTCCTGTCTCGCCGCCGTCTGTGTAATTCTTACACATGGTGTAACAACAGCTAGCGTCTCGGAGGAAAACCGTAATGTTCTACAAGGTTCACGGCCGATTACGCCACCATGCCGCCGGCGCCTTTCGGCGTGCGCTCCTCGACGGCACTATCGCGCTACAAGAACCGGACGGGCCGGAGATCATCATGTCGATGAAACGCGCGGTCCTACTCGAGACCGGCGAGGTTGAGTGGAGCGAGGTGTGCTATTGCCAGATTCCGCTCCACCACGAACGGGCGACCGTCTACGATCTCTACTTCGACAACCTCACCACGGAGGTGGTCAAGGGGTACGAGGAGCATGAGGGACAGCCGTTCATGGACTACCTTCAGCGGCTCCCCGCACCGAAGATCGAGTAAGCTTTCTTCCCGATGAGGATAGTGTGGTGCTGTGCACTCCTGTTTGCCACGGCAAGCGGCGCGGCGCTTTCGGCCCAAAGCCCAAACTTCTCCGGCTTCTGGACGCTGGACCGGGACGCCAGCCAATTCACGCCACCCGCGTTCAGCGGTGGCCGCGGAGGCGCAAACATCGACCGCCTCTTCATCACGCATGGGACCAACGGCACGCTCGTAATCGGAAGTGAAACGAACGGACTGAAAGCCTGGGCCTACACGCCGGGTCGAGAGGGCACGATCCCTGTGGGTCGTGATACCACGATGGACGTCGTGTCTCGGTGGGATGGCACACGGATTGTCGCTGAGGGGCGGCAAGGCGACATGCAGATGCATGAGGTGCTGGCACTGAGTTCGGACGAGCAGACCCTCCTGATTACGGTGACCACCACGACGCCCGACGGCGACATCGTCAACACTCTCGTGTACACGAAGGGCCAGCCGGTAGGGCCATGCGCGGGCTGGGCGACTCCTTGTAAGGACTTTTCGGATCAGCAGCGCTAACGTCAGCGTGCGGCGAGATTGAGAGCGACGATCTTCTCTCGGTCGCGAGCGTAGAGCGTGGTCCCGACCAGCGTCGGGGCGGTCCACGACCTCGTATTGAAGAGCGGTACCTTCGCGAGCGTAATCATCCCGCTCGGCGCCAATCGGGCCAGGGACAGATCGCCGTCCTCTTCCAGGATCAGCGCTTTCTCGTCCGCATAGATCATGGTGGCACGACTGAATCCGCGCTCACGCCATGCTGTCTCACCAGTAGCGATGTGGGTCGCTGTCATGATCGCGGTGGCGCTCTGGCCACTCGTGCCGTACACGAAGTCGCCCACGCGGATCGGATTAAGGAAGGTGAACCGCAGCCGTGGATCGTACCAGAGCTCCTCGACCTCGGTCCTTTCGCCATTGAGGGCGAGTCGAATGGCCCGGCTGCCACCGATATAGCCCGACGACATGAACATAATGTTGTCATCGCCCCACAGCGGCACCTGGAAGTTGAAGTCGTTACCGGCGTCGTGCGGGTGTGCCCAGAGGACCGCACCGGTGTCAGGATCGAGGCCATGCACCGCCTGCCCGGCAAAGATGATAAGTTGCGGGGCGCCATCCACCGTGATCAACCGTGGCGGTGACTCAGACACCAAAAAGCTGCCGCTCTTCCAAACGACACGGCCATCACTCTGTCGAAGCGCCATGACCGCCTGTCCCGGTCCCCCGACCTGGCAGATGATGGTGTCCTTGTAGGCGAGCGGACTGCTGCCATAACCCGATTTGATCATCGATCGGATCAGCAACGGTGGTGCGTTGAAATCGGTGACGAAGTTCCGAGCCCAGAGCAACTCACCGGTCGTGGCATCGAACACATGTAACTCCTTGTTCGTGCCGATCGTAAAGAGCCGATCCCCGACGAGGAGAGGCGTCGAGTGCGGACCAGCACCCTGACCGAAATCCTGAACCTGCGAGGCATAGCTGTACTCCCAGATCGTCTCGCCAGTTGCCGCGTCCATTGCGATGACCATCTCGTCACGGCCCCAGGGTCCGCTACCCCCTTCGCCGTACGCCACGCGATAGAGCGTGAAGACCCGTCCGTCACCGACAAGGAGCGCCGAGTGGCCAGCACCGAGTGGTCGGCTCCAAACCACCGGCGGCCCTCCTGCAGACCAACTGTCGGCAAGCCCGGTGGCGTCCACGGTGAAATCCCCATATGGGCCACCCCACTGTCGCCATTCATCCACAGGGTCGTCCTGTGCGGCGAGGCGAACACCGACAACACTGGCGACAAGTACCGTAACGATGGTAGCGAGCACAATCGGGAGTATCGGGTTTCGCATCAAGAGTTCGTGCATCTTACCACCGAGCCGTACTGGCTTAGTGCCCGCGTTGGTAACAAACTTGGCATTCGACCACCAATTCATCCTCCGCAAGACAGCGCTTGACGTCGTTTCATAGGGTCCAATACCCACTCCTGCTGCGCTACCGAGACCCAGGTGTCGCAGCTGAAAGGAGCGCGGGCGTCTCGATGAGACGCTGGATCTCCGCGAGAAACTCGGCACCGATAACACCGTCGATAGTACGGTGGTCGGCCGACAACGTGCAGGTGAGACTGGTTCCAACCATAACCTCACCGTCACGCACAACCGGCCGCTGTCTCGCCGCACCCACGCCTAGAATGGCACTCTGCGGTGGGTTGACGATCGCGTAAAGGCTTTCGACGCCAAACATACCGAGGTTCGACACCGTGAACGTACCGCCGGTGTACTCCTCGGGTTGGAGCTTTCCGTCACGCGCACGCACCGTCAGCTCCCTAAGTTCTAACGAGATGACATCGAGACTCTTCCGGTCGACCTGGCGGACAATCGGTGCAATAAGTCCTGCGGGGGTATTGACGGCTACGGCGATATCGATCGCCCGGTAGACACGTACAGCGTTCTCTGTCCACGAAGCGTTCGCCTGTGGAAACTTGCGCAGTGCCAACCCAGCGGCGCGCACAATGAGGTCGGTGAGAGTCAAAGCTCGATCCGACCGCTCGGCATTCAGGCGTGCGCGCAGGTCCACCAGCGCATCGGCCACACACTCCACACGCAGGTAGAAGTGCGGAACCGTCCGTTTCGCGTCCGCCATACGGACGGCCGTAACGCGCCGCATAGCAGAAAGCGACTGATCTTCATACGCCTCTTCGGCTTCAACTCGTGCACCGCGTACGCGATCTACGTCACCCTTGCGAATCCTTCCTCCCGGCCCCGTCCCCTCGATCTCGGCAAGGTTGAGTCCTGTGACGGCCGCCATACGCCGGGCAAGTGGCGTGGCGGAAACAGTCTCCGCCCCGGTGGGCGAAGGGACCTCGACCTGGGTGGTGTCGAGGGTAACGGTGTCGGCATCATCGTCCTCTGACGCCGGTTCCATAACGGAAGACGAAACGACCGGACCAGACGACATTCCGGCATCGCTCTCATCGACAAGGGCAAGCACCCCTCCGGGTTCGAGAGCTTCAGTCCCTTCCACGACACAAATCTTCTGGAGCACGCCAGATACCGGAGCCTCGAGCTCGACAGTCGTCTTCTCGGTTTCGATCTCCGCAATCGGTTCACCGGCCACAACAGTATCCCCCTCCTGCTTGAGCCAAGCCGCCAACTTGGCATCGGTCACCGTTTCAGCGAACTCAGGAAGATGAACTTCAACTGCCATGGTCTCTCAAAAAATTAGACGGGATGCGCGACACACAACCGTGCAGCGGCGTCGACGATGGCATCCGTGTCGATTCGGTAGGCGCTATACAGGTCGGGCACGTCACCTGATTGGCCAAAACCGCTGACGCCGAGCGGGAACACGCGCTGACCGCGCACCGCCCCCAACCAGGAGAGTGCTGCGGGATGCCCGTCGAGCACGGTTACCAGGCCAGCGCTCCTTGCCAGCGGTTCCAGTAGGCACTCGATATGTGCCGGGCCCCTCACGCCGTGTTCACGCCGGCCAAACTGCTGGCCCATCCAGTCACGCTGGAGCCGTGCCGGCGATGTCACGATCAGCAGGCCGATGCCGGGAATGTCTTCGCTAATTTGCTGGTGTGCCTCAATTGCCTCCACCACCACCGGCCCGCAGCAGACGATCGCCAGCGAAGCCTCTGGCTCCGGCGGAATCATCCAGTACGCCCCGTTGATGACCTCGGCCCGTGCTTCGACGCTCCGCGCACGGTTCGGTTGCGAGATCGGCCGCGTCGAGAGCCGGAGATAGACTGCTTCGCCGTCCTCCGCCTGGATGTGAGCAAGGCTCCAGCGAAGAATCTCTGCGAGGTCGTCGACATACGCCGGCTCAAAGGAGATGAGTCCAGGCTGGCCCAACCCGATGAGCGGGGTAATGACCGACTGGTGCGCGCCACCTTCCGGAGCGAGGCTGATCCCCGCCGGCGTGCCGGCGACAATGAAGCGGGCATCTTGATAGCACGCGTAATTGAGCGCGTCGAGGCCTCGACAAATGAACGGATCATAAAGCGTCCCAATCGGCAACAGTCGCGCACCGAACAACGAGGCCGACAGCCCGAGCGCCGCCAGGAAAATGAACAAGTTGTTCTCAGCGATGCCGAGCTCGACGTGCTGACCGTCCTGTGACATCGTCCAGTCCTGTGCCGACAGCGCACGCCCCTCGTGGAAGACGTCTGTCCGCTCGGAATTCGCGAAAACGCCGCGTCGGTTCACCCACGCCCCAAGATTGGTAGACACGGTGACGTCGGGTGAGGTCGTCACTATGCGATCAGCGAGCGAGGCATGTTGGCGCGCGATGTGCGCGAGCAGACGACCGAACCCCGCCTGGGTCGACATCCGTTCAGCAATTTGGAGCTGGAACGTGTCCGGTACACTGAGACGTGGCGTGCGGTGGCGTCGTTGCTGGGGTTGATTGAAAGGTACCGCATCCAGGAATGCACTGAGCTCGTCGGCGGGCACGTCGAGACCCGCAAAGCGGTCCCACTCAGCGCCGTCGGGGATCCGCATCGCCCGCTTGAAGGTCTGCATCTGCTCCGGCGTCATGAGACCCGCATGGTTGTCCTTGTGCCCGGCGAACGGTAACCGGTAGCCCTTGATCGTGTAGGCGATGAAACAAGTCGGCCGGTCATCGTTAATCCCGTGGAATGCCTCAAGGACCGACTCCAGGTCGTGACCACCGAGATTGGTCATTAACCGCTGCAGCTCGTCGTCATCGTGGTCGTCGAGCAACTCGCGCATGCCAGAAGTGTCGCCGAGATCGTCGAGCAGCTGCTGCCGCCAGGCAGCGCCGCCCCGGTACGCGAGAGCTGAGTAGGACGGGTTGGGGCATTCGTCGATCCACCGCCTGAGCGAATCCCCACCCCGGTGCTCGAACGCCCGCTCGAGTAGCTTCCCGTACTTCAGCGTGACGACCCGCCATTCCAGGTCGCGGAAGATGGTACCCAAACGAAGATGGAACCGGTCCTCAACGATCGCATCGAGACTCTGCCGGTTGTAGTCAATGATCCACCACAGGTTTGTCACCTTGTGCTTCCACGACTCAAGCAGTGCCTCAAAGATGTTCCCCTCGTCGAACTCCGCGTCACCGGCCAGCGCGATCATGCGCCCACGCAGCATCCCATCATCGGCGAAGTCCCTGAGCCGCACGTAGTCCTGGACTAGGGCGGCAAAGCTAGTCATCGCAACACCGAGCCCCACGGAACCGGTCGAAAAGTCGACGTCGTCACCGTCTTTTGTACGAGACGGATACGCCTGCGCGCCGCCAAAGCCCCGAAACCGCTCAAGTTTGTCGCGTGTCTGCTGACCGAGAAGGTACTGGATTGCGTGAAAGACCGGGCTGGCGTGCGGCTTGACGGCGACGCGGTCCCACGGTCGGAGCACGTCGAAGTAGAGTGCCGCCATCAGTGTCGTGATCGAGGAACACGATGCCTGGTGGCCTCCTACCTTCAGCCCGTCGCGCGCCGGACGGATGTGATTCGCATAGTGAATCATCCAGACCGAGAGCCAGAGCACTTTGTCCTCAAGTGCTCTTAAGCTTTCGATCGAACGACGAACTGCGGTTGGGGTCATCTGTGAGGTCGTCACAACTGCACACCTCAATGGTGGCTCAACAACCCGTGGTAGAAGGCCCACTGCATGCGCCTCGCGATACGCCCCACTCGGGTCATCGCTGGACCTCACATCAGCAAGGCCCCGTACTGCCGGTATTCTCCCTCGCCCGCTCTGTACGATGGGCGGCTGGGCCACCCACGCAGCACATGCTACCCGAAAACAGGGCACTGGGATCTTGTTATTAAGGTTACTTAATACGTAATATGAGCAATATTATTGCTTTTATAGTCCTATTTAAGATTTATTATGCCAATTAGATCACTTGATGAGATCGATCGCCAGATACTCAAGTATCTACAGGAAGACGCCCGGATCCCAAACGCGCGCCTCGCGGAGTTGGTGGGCCTCTCACCCGCACCGTGTCTGCGTCGGCTACGTGCGCTCAAGGAAGCAGGTGTCATCCGGAAGTACGTGACTCTCGTCGATCCACGCACCGTCGGCCACGGCGTGACTGTGTTCGTCGCGATACGTCTCGATCTACAGGCAGAGGGACGGCTGGAAATTCTCGAGAGCGCAGTCCGCAAGTGGCCGGAAGTACTCGAGTGCTACCTGATGACCGGCGATGCCGACTACCTCTTACGAGTGGTGGTGGCCGACGTTGAAGCCTACGAAAACTTCCTGCGAACCAAGCTCACGCGCCTCGAGAGCGTGGCCAGCATCCGGTCGAGTTTCGCACTGAAAGAAGTGATGTACTCGACCGCGATGCCGATCACGTAAATAACCATCCTCACCCTTCCGGTCAGACACTCTGAAACCGGGGTGAGACGGAACCACAGATGCCAAGAGCACATTCATGACTCAATACGCAATCACGTAGCAGTCGCGACGTGGGTCGGCCGCCGCGAACCGGTTGCCGGATCGATCATGACCACCGGCGCGCAGCCCGACCTGGCCATGCACTATGGCTTGATCTCGGTATAATATCGGCCTTCGTTTACAAGGAATACGTCTAAATGATCACCGAGAGTGCACTCATCGCCATCGCCGGGTTAGTTGCCGTGGTGGCCCTCCTCTTCCTCTTGATCATCC
>Ga0310342_100001036_pt1 | contig 16853 bp, 15 predicted proteins | sample S15DNA20500_MG_FD_206155 | JGI IMG/M metagenome (GOLD analysis project Ga0310342, IMG submission 206155) | Marine microbial communities from station ALOHA, North Pacific Subtropical Gyre - S1503-DNA-20-500_MG | ecosystem: Environmental > Aquatic > Marine > Oceanic | place: Pacific Ocean: North...
CCTCTGCCAAGCGGAGGATCCATCGCTCGTGTTTCCTTGTCTTGGTGGTTGTTCCGAAAGATCCGTGACCTTTTGGAAAGGGAAGCCTTCGACGTTATACACCTGCATGAGCCCTTGGCCCCTATTTTGCCTCTGTGCGTACTTCAACTATCCAACACAGTCAACGTTGGGACGTTTCATGCCTACTCAGACCGGCAGCATCTCTACCGTTTCAGCCAACACCTGATAAAGAGATGGCACGAACGACTGCACGGTGGAATTGCGGTATCCCCTGCGGCGTTAAAGTACGTTAACGATACCTTCCCCAGGGACTATCGTATAATCCCCAACGGCATTGACGTAGACCATTTCTCAAATAATGGAATTCCTTGGCCGGAGTACAAGGACGGCAAGACTAATATCCTCTTTGTAGGTCGGCTGGAAAAGCGGAAAGGCCTGAAATACTTGCTGGAAGCCTACAGTAAGTTGAAATGGGATACTCCCAACACCAGGTTGATCATTGTGGGTCCTGGCAATCTGGATAGAGATTCCCACCGGATTCTCAGCGCCCACAATATCCAAGATGTAGTGTTCGCTGGTAAAGTCACTTATGAAGACCTGCCCAGGTACTATGCCTCCGCAGATATTTTCTGCGCGCCAGCAACAGGTGCTGAGAGTTTCGGTATTGTACTGCTGGAGGCCATGGCGGCAGGCAAGCCAATTGTCGCGTCAGACATAGAAGGCTACGCTGGAATAGTGAACAACGGACAGCAGGGCCTACTGTTTCCAAAAAGGGATTCGGCTGCCTTAGCGGAAACGCTGAGGCTTCTGGTGGAGAGTCCACAACTGTCCCGAAGTATGGGTAGCACTGGTCTGCGGATGGTTCAAAAATATCGGTGGAGCGTTGTGGCACGCCAGGTGGAGGATTACTACTACACTTGCCGGGAGTCCGCAGCCCAAACCCGAAGAGATAACTCCTATTCCTGGTAGAGAGCAATTTAGAGCGGCGGTTCTCCAGTATTTGGAGCTACCCGGGGCGAAGTTCCTTCGTGCCTTGGGTCTTACCCCCAACGCGATCACATTGCTAGGATTTGTGGTCTCCGTGGCGGGGGCATTCCTGGTATCTGCAGGTTGGCTCCTTGTTGGGGGAATTGTTTTTCTGCTGGGCGGTTTCCTGGATCTGTTTGATGGTGCCTTGGCACGCCTCACCCACACCGATAGCCCCTTTGGCGCTCTTCTTGACTCAGTGTTTGATCGCTTGGGTGAAGCTAGCTTATTTGTAGGATTGGCGGTCTATAGTTTCTCGGGGAATTTCAGTGTCGGAGAGACGAAGTTCTTCGTAACAGTTGTACTGCTAGCCCTGATCTTTTCCCAGGGTGTGAGTTACCTACGGGCTAGGGGAGAGGGCTTGGGTGCTTTCACTCGTGGTGGGATCATGACCCGAACTGAGCGTATCCTCATACTGGGCGGTGGCTTGATTGTGGATGGCTTGGTGGGCTTCCAGGTGATTGTGTGGGTGCTGCTGGTGATTGCGGTCGTATCCTGTTTCACCCTGTTCCAACGGATGTTCATCATCCGGAACATTCTCGATGAGGGTGGATAACAGTCACGTTCCAGTGTAAACTGGTGACGCTCGGGCCGATGATCGTACCTGGTAACTAGAATCCAACGTACCTGCGGAGGCCTGGACACACACGCGACTTCCAGGGGTTACCGGAGTTCCCTTCATGGTACAGCGATCACTAATATCCGATCAGGATAAAGTACAAATCAAGCGCACCTTTCGTAAAGACCTGAAAGCCGATGTCTACCTCGGGTTCTTTACCCACCATCCATCGCTGTTGACTGTGCCTGGCCGCGAGTGCCCATCAGGGCCGCAAGCCCAGCAGTTGCTAGAAGAACTCTCCGCACTTTCTCCAAAGCTACACCTAGAGATATTTGATTTTTTTGCTAAACGAGATGTCGCGGATCAATTTGGAGTTGATAAAATCCCTGCAGTAGCGGTTGGCCGCATGCACTCGGCCACCGTTACATTTTATGGCACTCCCAACGGTTACGAACTTGCCACAATTGTGGAGGATATCAAAACCGTCTCCAGGGGCGTTACTCCACTAAGTATGGACACACGAAAGAAATTGCGACAGCTCGAGCAGCAGATAAACATCCAGGTGTTTGTAACACCGACTTGCACCTACTCTCCGCTAATGGCTCGATTGGTCCATGCCGTGGATCTGGAAAGCCCGTTGGTGAAGTCCGACGTGATTGAGATTCAGGAGTTTCCCGCCTTGGGACAACGTCTTGGCATTCAATCGGTGCCTATGACCATTATAAACGATACAATCAGGCTAGCTGGTACGGTTTCCGAGCCCGAACTTATTGAAAAGATCCTCCAGGTCGGAACAGCCAGAATTAATGCGGAATACGAGGGCAGCGACTAGGCGGCCACCAAAATTGACCCGGGAGAAGATGCTTTGTCCAAAGAGTTAAAGGGAGATATGGACGGTAATGGCCTGAGGGTGGCGATCGCCGTTGCACGCTTCAATGATGTAATCACCCGCCAGTTGCTGACTGGAGCTGTGGAAACTCTGGCGCGTCATGGCGTCAAGGATGATGATATTTATGTAGCCTGGGTTCCAGGCTCATTTGAGCTGACAGTCGTGGCTAAGACACTTGCCGAGACCGGGCGCTACGATGCGGTAGTTTGTCTGGGGGCGATTATTCGCGGCGAAACCGGTCACTACGACATGGTGGCTAATCAGGCCGCTGCCGGTATCAGCGCCGTGGGGCGTGAAACAGGGGTGCCCACCGTATTTGGCGTGCTTACCACGGAGAATATGGACCAGGCCATTAACCGCGCCGGCGGGAAGTCTGGGAATTTAGGCAGTAACGCTGCTGCTGCGGCAGTGGAGATGGCTCGACTGCTGGAGTCCATCAAGACTGGGTAACTGCCGGACACATCCATACCAAAGCGTAATGAGGTCACTATGAAGATTGGAATCACTATACCGAACAACTGGGGTGTTGAGGATCCGCAGCAGGTTTTAGCTCTGGGCCCAGAAGCAGAGGAGTTGGGGTTCGATTCCCTGTGGGTGATGGATCATCTGTTTAACAATGGATACATCCGGGAGAGATTGGATGACAAACCCTACTACCATCCCCTAGCCACTCTCACCTACCTATCCGCCACGACCAAGCGCGTGCTATTGGGCACGTCGGTGTTGGTGTTGCCTTACCACAATCCGGTGGAATTGGCCAAGTACACTGCTACCCTAGACAATATGTCTGGAGGTCGGGTTACCCTCGGCGTAGGTGTGGGCGGTATGACACCTGAGTTTGAGGCGTTGGGTATTCCAATGTCCCAGCGTGGTTCCCTGACAAATGAGTCAATCAGGATTATGAAAGAACTGTGGACCAACGAAGACCCGGAATACCGTAGCCGGCGTTGGGACATCAAGGACGTGAAATTCTCACCAAAGCCGGTACAGAAACCCCACATTCCACTGTGGGTCGGCGGTTCCAGTCCCGGTGCTCTGAAACGCGCTGCCACTCTTGGGGATGGCTGGCACCCCTCCGGTATGTCTCCAGAAGATTTCAGCCTTGGCAGACGTGAGGTTAGGGATCTCGCCACCGCGGCAGGCAGGGACCCTGATTCCCTTATCATGTCCGCTAGAATAGAGGTGCAGGCTCATGGCGTTCCCTCCAGTGACCGGGCGGCCAGTCGCTCCCGTCTTGACGGGGGAGATATGGACCAGATGATTTCCGGCATTGGGGCTTATCAGACCGCCGGCGTAGAGCACATGATTTTAGCGGTTAACACGGGCGATGTCTCCAGAATACGGGAGATAATGCAGAACGTTGCCCAGCGGGTTATTCCTCACTTCAAGTAGCATTGGTAGGCAGTGGACTAAACCTATAAGCCTTTTGAATTTCCAGGGAGTTGGGCTTTCTAAGCCCAGTTAACCTAATTCGCGCTTAGCTTCTTCCTGCAGTTCTACTACGTGCTGGCGAATGGACGCCCAATCCCCTAGAAGTTGTTCCATTTCCCGACCTTCCACCGCATTGTGACCATAGTGAGAAGCCTGAAACGTCTCTACAATCCTGGCGACTGGTTCCGTCGGTAATATGGTGTCCACCGTGCGCTGGTGTTCGGCGGGCGTTTGAAATTCCAATCTTGGGTAACCGATTTCTCCGGACAACAATATAAAGCTATGGTATAGCTCCCGTGGGTCGCGAGGCTCTTGGTGATTGGCACCTCCCCTACCCGAGGAGTTCATCAAGGAATTCCACCACCCGCCCATCATGGCCGCGAGATCTTGATTGGCCCGCTCCCAACTGAACAACGATTCGCGGCTCTCTTCTACGTCTCCCTGGTCGCGGTATAGCCGGCTGAACTGAAACAACTTGAACAGGATCCAACTCATCACTGCTGCGCCGACAGTAAAGGCGAGGAACTTCAAGATATTTAGCAACAATGTAGGTGGTCCGCCGCCATGAACCTCCTCAAGGCTCTCGTGGAACTCACGGATCTGTTCTTGAGCGATTTCCAGGCTGCTAAGGTCACCGCCTCCGAACATGCTTACCAGCCAATTGCCCAGTGCCACCAGGCCCGCCACCACGAAACCCAGACCCAAGAGGATAGGTTTAAGTATCCAAAGACCAACAAATCCGATGATCTTCAAAATAGATCTGGTGAGGCCGTCCAAACCACCCAATCCAATGCCACTAATAACCAGTGCCATCAGGAGCACGAGTCCCACACTTGCGACGATAGGCAACACCCATTCTCGGGACATAACATGGGATTCGCCGAAGTCAGAGGAGAATCTAGACAATGATAATCCGCCCAGACCGATGGCGAAGAAGGCGATTATCAAGTAACCGTTGACGATGTCGGCCGGAGTTAGGGCGTCGATCAGAGCTGAAATAATTACGATCACTAGCCCAAATTGGAAAGCGCTGGTTATGGAATCAAGGGTCAAGTCACCTTGGGCCATAATGGCCCCCCGCCACCACAAGACAACCAAAAATACCATCGTAAGGATCAGTGTGACTACTGTGGACAAACTCCCAGCGATTAGCGTGGCCAATGGGTTTACACCGAGACCGGCACTGAAATTAGACAAAATCATGACAGAGACGACGCTAATTACTAACCCAATGGTTCCCCGAAGATTTAAAGAAAAACGGATAGTCTGTAGGTACATAGATAGCAAGAAAGACCACCCCAGGGTTAGGAAGACTAATCCCAACGGCACTTGGGAATCTGGAACCTGCATTGAAGTGCTGATTACGGTGAATAACAAGTAGAAAGAGCAGGTTTCCAGCAACAGGCCCACGCCCGTGATCAGACTATTTTGCCAGAACTGGTTCATGTTCTTCCAATACCTGGCCCATCAAGTAAACGGGCACCCCGGGCAAGTCCATATCTGGACCGGCGTCTCCGGTATATACCACAATGACCTGGTACCCCCTGGCCTTTATCTCCCGTATTTCCTCGGCAAGTGCCGTGGTCACCAGCGATGTAGCGATTACCACAGTTGTTCCTGGCGGTAACGAGTTCCTCTCGGTACTCAGCACCTCGGGCAAGCTGGCTATGGCGTAAGGTCCAACCATAGCAAGGGCCTCTAGTACCTGGCCAATTTGGGTAGAGGAACTGCTCAGGTGAACGTTAACCCATTTTCCCGAATAGACCGCGACCGCATTACTAACAAGGCCGAAACTGAAACCCCGATCTGCGCAATGCTGGGCTACCGATGCGGCCATAGTAACTGCTCGTTCAAATAGGCGCCGGTTGACTCCTTGCCAGGCATATTCCCCTGTGTTGGCGTTGAGGGCAATGAGCACATTGAGGGAAACCACCGGTTCGAACACCTTGGTTTGAAGCCACGAGCGCCGGGCCGTAGCCTTCCAGTCGATGCGTTTCATGGGATCTGTTGGGTGGTAGTCACGCAGGCCGAAGAATCGGCTGGCGTCTTCGTATATGGGTCGCTGACCTCCGGTATCTCCTAGGGGATGCTCCGATGGCAAAATCAGGTGCTTCAAGTCGACAACCAAGGGGTACACCAGGATGTGGTTGACGGTGGGGAAGCTCGTCTCCGCTGCGGTGAATCCGAACATGTCCCCGCTACGAAGGGTCGCTGGTCCGATGCGGTGGTATCCCCGGGCAGCGCAGTGTATCTTGTACTTCCAAGTCACGCGCTGATACGGCAGCAGTGAAGTGTTGATCCGGTGGTCCCGTGATATTTCGATACCTCGGCCCCTAACATTCCCTCCTGGCAACTCCAGTCCGTGGGGGAAAGGGTCCTGAATATCCACCCAAATCAAGGGCAGTAGCTTCTCATTGGACAGAGTGATTGTGTAGTCAATTGTGTCTCCGATGAACGCGCGATCGCGAGAAAGGGTACGGTCATGAGTAACGTCTCTGAAGGCAAAACGGTCCCAGAACTTGGCGGTGACCCAGATAATGAGGATCAATGAGCCGATAACCAGGAGCAATCCCTGGCTGGCTACGAGACCAATAAATAAGAGAGCAATGCTAACTATCAGCCAAAAGTCGTTAAGCACGGTAAGATCGTTCCTGGGGAAACCTTAATGGGGCATCAACTATTCACTGTTCGATAATCCACCCACGGGAGACCATGATAGGTCATGGGTGGACTATACGGGCACTTCAACTTGGTCTAGGATTTCCTCAACTATCTTCTCAGGAGTGCGCTCTCTCAGCCGCGCTTGGCTTTTTAAGATGATGCGGTGGGCCAAAGCGAAAGGCGCCAGGGATTTAATTTCATCAGGGGTTACGTATTCCCGACCTCTTATGGCCGATAAAGCTTGTCCACACCGGTAGAGTCCTAAACTTGCCCGAGGACTAGCCCCTAGCTCCACATCAGGGTGTTGTCGAGTTGCCTGTACCAAGCGCACGATATAGGTCCGCAACACCGGGTCAAAGTAAAGCTTTTGAACCTGTTGTTGGAACTCCAAAATCTCCTTGGCGTCTACAACCGGTCGCAGCGTCGACAAAGGATCTGCTCCTTCGAAGCGGAGGAGCATGGCTTCCTCCTCTTTTTCGTCCGGATATCCAAGACGAAGGCGCAGCAGAAACCGGTCCAACTGGGCTTCAGGTAAAGGGAAGGTGCCTTCCAATTCAATAGGGTTCTGGGTAGCAATAACTAGGAAAGGGGCTGGAAGTGGAAACGTGGCATCGTCGATGGTAACCTGTTGCTCAGCCATGGCTTCCAGAAGTGCCGACTGGGTGCGCGGGGTGGCCCGATTTATCTCATCAGCCAGCAGGATTTGGGTGATTATTGGCCCGGGCCGAAACTCAAACTCGGCGTTCTTCTGATTGTAATAATGGATCCCGGTAATGTCTGAGGGCATCAGATCAGGTGTACATTGGATCCGCTTGAACAGGCAATTCATTGAACTGGCCACAGCGCGCGCTAGAGTAGTTTTCCCGATGCCGGGCACATCCTCGATTAGGATATGTCCCCCGCTCAGGACGGCCGCCAACGTCAATTCCACAACATCATCTTTCCCCACGAGGACTCGACCGATGTTCTCCTTGATGCTGCTGGCAGCCGCGGCTATCTTGCCGGTCATCTCCGAATTGATTAGTGTCAGGACGGATCCTCCTTCCCTAGAATTCAATTATGCCGCAGAGTTACGGCTTTAAGTGGTGCTCTGCAAGTACTCTTCTGCTTCCCTCAGGTCTTTAAAGGAGTCGACGCTTCTCCAGAAAACACGGGATCTGAACGCGGATATTCTACCGTCCGTGGCCAATTGCGGAAACGTCTCTGTTTCGTGATCACCTAGGTCAGGAAGTTCAGAAGCGATGCGCCGGTCAAAAATATAGATACCGGCGTTAATCCATAAAGGCAACTCCACCTTTTCCCTGAAGCTAATTACCTGATCCTGGGTGCCGATATCCACCAACCCATACGGGCTGACCATGGGCACGATCATAATCGTGGCTAAGTGGGACGAGTCAGCGTACTGCTTGTAACGATAATGCTCTACGATTGCTTCTGGGGATTGAGCCGTAATTATATCCCCGTTTAGTACAATTACTGACTCCGCTTCCTCGGGAACCATGGAGAATCCCTGTTTAATCGCGCCGCCACGCCCTAAGGGCGAATCTTCAACGCTGTAATGGGCATTAAATCCAAACTCGCCACCGTCACCAAAATACTCTTTGATTATCTCCCAGCGGTACCCCGCCAGAAATACGATGTCGGTCATTCCGACTCTTTTGAGCCATTCAACTTGATGCCATAGGATCGGTTTTTCGTGCAAGGGTACCATTGGCTTGGGCAGAGTGTCGGTAAGAGGCCTCAGCCTTTCCCCCTTGCCGCCGGCCAGAATCATCGCGTACATCGTCCGTGGCCTCCATGAATTATGAGGCTTTGCCGTAGCGCTTGGATTGGAATACTATACCTGCCCGCGCCGGAAGGGGTCAATGGATCGGACTTGGTTGTGCAGAAGACGGTCTTACGGGTCTGCTTAAACGTTTGTCCCGTGCCGAAACTAATTGCTACAGAGATGGCCGTTCATACCCATGGTAAATAGAATGAGCAAGCCATATACGATTGGTATGGGTGTCAGGAAGATCATGGTTCCCAGAGGAGGAACCATGAATATGTGGCTGCCCGGCCTGGGTTCGAACCAGGGCCCACAGCTTCAAAGACTGCTGTGCTACCACTACACCACCGGGCATTGGGGATCAGGGCAATCGGTCGTACCTAGGAGTGCCCTCGACATCTATTCTCGCCCCCCTGTCCCGTTGCAGTCAAGGGGCACTGCCTGGGCAACGATGGTATAATCTCCGTCGGATAGACCTAGCCTAGACACTATCCTATTATCTCTGGTTCTTGATGTTAATTATGAGGTGGATTCGGCATGTCAAACTTGCGAGTCTCCCTGCTGCATCTAGCTCCGGTGACGGGTGATATCTCTCACAACCGGAGTTTGGTGGAGTCGGCAGTGAAACTGGCTGCCGCCCAAGGTGCAGATTGGGTGGTTACGCCAGAACTGTGTATCCCCGGATACATGTTCTTACGGGAGATCGGCTCCGACTGGATTCTACCTCAGCCCGACACATGGATGCAGGGGTTTTGTCGATTGGTGCATGAGCTTCAAGTTACCGTGTTTCTATCCCATCCCGACCGGGATCCCGATACTAACATGATGTATAACACTGTGTTCATAATCAACCCTCATGGTGAGATAATCGGCAAGCATTCCAAAGTCAAGGCTCTGCGCGGTCCCGAAGGATGGTCGACCCCGGGTAAGGTGATCTCCCCTATAGATTGTGGTGGGATAAATGTCGGAATTCTGGTGTGTGCTGACGCCTACAAGAACGAGGTCGCCCAGGTGCTGAAGGATAAAGGCGCCCAGATATTGGTCTCTCCGGCAGCTTGGGGTCCGGGTAACTGTGCGCCCGACGGGGAATGGGAACAACGCTCCTCGGATACGGGTATACCAATTATTGTGTGCAACCGTTCGGGGATAGAGGATGAGGAACTAGACTATCGGAGAGCGGAAAGCGTGGTTGCCAAGAATGGTGAGCGATTGCTTGATGGTATTTCCGATCGGTCAGTTATATTGACCTTTGATTGGGATATAGAAACTATGACTTCGCTGTCTGATGAATTCATCAGATATTACCCGGAGGATTAGGCTGTAGTTTCGCCCTGGTTAGATTCTTGGTAAAGGAATCGGCGGAGAATCAGGACTGCGGCAGCAGCATCTACCATGCCCCTATTTCGCGACGGTTGGTTTCCGGCCTCGCGTAGCAGTGCTTCTGCTTCCACCGATGTATACCGCTCGTCCACCGAAAATACGGGCAGATCGGTGCGCTTCCTCAACGCCTGAATAAATCCCTGGGCCCGTTTGGCCTGTAAGCCTACCTCACCAGAGATATGGTATGGAATTCCCACCACCAGGCCCGCCACACGCCGGCCTTCGGCCATGTCCACGATTTGTTCAATGTCATCTTTCAATCGACCGCGATTCAAGTGACCAACCGGAAGCACCAGATTCCCCACATCGTCGCTTACTGCAATGCCTATTCGGCGCTCCCCTAGATCAAGGCTCAGAAGTCGTCCGGCGGTGTAGCCATTAGTAGTCAGCTCGTGATCTCCCCGCGCACCAGTTCGACAACGCCCCGTAACGCCTCGTCCAGCTTGTTGGGCTGTCGGCCTCCGGCCTGGGCCAAATCTGGTCTGCCGCCGCCGCCGCCGCCTACAACTTTGGCAGTATCCCTGACGATATTTCCGGCGTTCAAACCCCGTGCCACCAGGTCCGGCGTGACCATAGAGATCAGTAATGGGTTCCCATCCACCACCGCGCCCAAAACGATTACCAGACTGGATAGTTTGGCTTTAAGGAAGTCGCCCATCTCTCGCATGGCGTCGGCGCTGCCTGCCGAGGTGCGCGCGGCAATCACTTTTACGCCTTCCACGTCCAGCACGTGACCCAACATAGCTTCGGATTCGGATCGTAGGGAGGTGCGTTCCATGGTTGCCAATTGCCGTTTCAGTTCTTCGTTGTCCTGTATGAAGCTGTCTAATCGTGCTTCTAGGTCTGGCACCGGCGTCTGTAGCTTGCGAGATAATTCATCCAGCTTGGTGGCTTGCTGTACAAACAACTGCTCGGCAGCCCTGCCCGTTACGGCCTCAATGCGTCGCATCCCGCCACCGATGCTGGACTCGCCCAGAACGAACAGAGTACCGACCTGACCGGTAGCTGAGACGTGGGTGCCGCCGCATACCTCCAGGCTGAAGGGTTCGCCGTTGGACATCTCGACCACCCGCACCACATCGCCGTACCGGTCGCCGAAGAAGGCCAACGCGCCTTCTCTGACAGCATCGGCGTATGTCGTCTCGTGGGCGGACACGGTCAGGTTGCCGCGTATCTTATCGTTGGCCATACCCTGGACAGATAGTTGCTCTTTGGAAGATAGAGCGCTAACGTGGCTAAAGTCGAACCGCAGCCGGTCCTGGGAGACCATGGAACCTGCTTGGCGCACATGGGGGCCCAATACTGATCTTAACGCGGCGTGTAGCAAGTGGGTACCACTATGGTTTCGGGCGGCATCCAGACGTTGGGTCGATCCCACCAGGGCGGTAACGGCATCGCCCTGGGAGACATCCCCCTGCTCAACAACCCCGTGGTGCACGATGAGACCGGCGACGGGGCTCCGTGTGTCTTCAACCCGCACGAGGCCGTTGGGACCGGTGATAGTACCCTGGTCGCCGACCTGACCTCCGCCTTCAGCGTAAAAGGGAGTCGACTGGAGCACGATCTCAACCTGATGCCCTTGAGTGGCGTGGCCCACGGCCCGGGCCTGTCCAGAGCCTCCTGTCTGGTCGACGAGGATACCCACGACTACCGTATCCTGATGTAGATTATCGTATCCGACGAATTCGGTTTGGCCCATTCCCAGGTTCTCGTAGGTTGTCAGCACCTCCATTCCGCCAGTGAAGGCGTGGGCGGCCCTGGCCCGTTCTCGTTGGGCCTGCATCTCCGTCTCGAAACCTTCCATGTCGACTTCCAGCCCGTGCTCCCGGGCGATTTCAGCGGTGAGTTCCGGCGGGAACCCGTAGGTGTCATGGAGGGTGAACGCCTGTTTCCCGGTGATCACTGACTGCTGACCTGGCGGGGTATCCTGCTTAGCTCGGGGAATAAGTTCCTCTTCTAGGAGTCGAAGTCCGGTCTGCATTGTCTGACCAAACCTCTCCTCTTCAACCCCAATTACCCTCAGGATGAAGTCATGGTTTTCCACGAGTTCTTTGAACACGCCGCCGAACCGTTGCAGGACTACCTCTACTACCTCGGTCATGAAAGCCCCATCCAGGCCTAGACGCTTACCGTGTCGAATGCCCCGGCGGATGACCCTGCGCAGTACATATCCCCGGCCTTCATTGCCTGGCACAACACCGTCGCTGATGAGCACTGAAGCGGCGCGGGAGTGTTCGGCCACCACGCGGATAGCGTAGTCGGCGTCGGTGTCAACGCCATAGGTCTTGCCGCTTAGCTCGCAGACCCGGTGCACTATTGGTTGGAACAGGTCGGTCTCATAGACGTTGGATTTCTCTTGCAGTACGGCGGCCATGCGCTCCAAGCCCATACCCGTATCCACACTCGGTGCGGGTAACGGCGTGCGGTTGTGCTGCGGATCCTGATAAAACTGCATGAAGACGAGGTTCCACAATTCGACGAACCGTTCGCAGTTGCAGTTGGGATGACACCCGGGTACCGGCTTGATCTCAGATCCATCCCGCTCTTGGATGAACTGAGCAGTAAGTGTATCCGGAGCGATCATATCAGCGCAGCCCTTTTCAGCGCCGCAATCGTAGTGGAGCTCCGAGCACGGGCCAGTGGGGCCTTCGGTACCCGCCGGGCCCCACCAATTGTCCTCGTCCCCGTAGCGGTAGATGCGTTCCAGCGGGACCCCGATGTCGTCCCGCCATAGTTCGAACGCTTCGTCGTCATCCAAGTGTACGGTTACGTACAAACGCCCCGGATCCAGTTGGTACACCTTAGTTACCAGTTCCCACGAGAAGGCTATCGCTTGCTTTTTGAAGTAGTCGCCAATACTGAAATTGCCCAGCATCTCGAAGAATGTAAGGTGTTTATGGTCGCCGACTTCATCAATGTCAGTGGTTCTGAAGCTCTTCTGGTAACTGGTCATCCGTCGGGAGGGGGGAGTTTGTTCTCCCATAAAGAAGGGCTTAAAGGGCACCATGCCAGCGCTGGTGAACAGCAGAGTCGGGTCGCCAGCTGGTATTAGCGAGGCGCTCGGCATGTGTAGATGACCATTACCCTCGAAGAACTTAATAAAGGACTCGCGTATCTGGTCCCCATTCATTTCAAATGCTACTCACGTTCTAGAATGCGATGAGAGGTTGCCTGGATGAAATTGTATTCCAACGGGAAAGAAAGCGTCAATGGAATTGATGCTACTGCTAACTTGCCCTGGGGGACTTTATGTTGGATGTTTTCTTAACGCGCCAGGGAATCTGTTCGTAGCTCGGCGTACCATGAACGGCGCTACGGTGTAAACATGTTGCCATTTGGAGAATCTTGACGGTGGAAAGCGGGGTGTGACAAACTTCAAGTATCCATACTAGCGCAAGGAGTAAGTTGTGGAAGGCGTGTTCCAGAGCGTGCTGCAGTTGGTGGGGCATACGCCGATGATGGCCCTGCAACGGGTGGTTGAAGGTGGCAGTGCCCAGGTGTTGGCCAAGTTGGAAAGCTTTAACCCCAGTGGTAGTGTCAAGGATCGTATCGCGTTGGCGATAGTAGAGGAAGCCGAGGCCAATGGCAGTTTGAAACCCAGTGGAACCTTGATCTGGGCCACCGGCGGGAATAGCGGAGCGGCCCTAGCGATGGTCGCTGCCGCCAAAGGCTATAGACTCATTATCTTCATGCCCAGCAACGCCCCTTTGAATCAACGACGATTGGTGGAGAGATATGGGGCGGATGTTCAACTTACGTCTCCAAATGCTGGTATGAAGGGTTCCCACGACGCGGCCAAACGGTTGTCAGACTCGGGTGAGAACGTGCTGTTAATGGATTTATTTCGGAATCCCATAGTGGTCAAAGCCCACCAGATGCACACAGCAGATGAGATCATAGAGGCTACTAAAGGCGCAGTCAGTGCCTTTGTTACCACTGTGGGCACAGGGGGGACCATAAGCGGAGTGGGCTCGCGTCTGAAGGAGCACAATCCGGCGGTGCATGTTGTGGCGGTAGAACCCGCGGGTTCACCGGTGATCAGTGGTGGTGCTGCAGGCCGGCACATGATACCAGGCGCGGGAGCGGATTTTGTGCCTCCCCTGCTAGATATGGCAGTGGTTGATAGGGTGTTGACGGTTACTGACGATGAGGCTAATCAAATGGCAACGAGGCTAGCCCGAGAAGAGGGCCTTCTGGTCGGAATATCTGCTGGGGCCAACGTGTTTTCTGCTGTCCAGATTGCGCGGGAACTGGGAGAGGGTCACACAGTGGTCACGATGCTTCCGGACACGGGTGAAAGATATCTGGATTCCCCCATTTGATACCAGATCTGATACCTTGCCAGGTAGCGTTAAATCTAACCTGGCGCGTGGGTAACCAGATATACTCCAGATCTGACGCCGTGTGAATCGGATAGCAAAAGCTAAGCCTTGCGATCTACTAGGGACGGCAGATGAGCACTACCCAGTCTTCCCGGTGCCGCACTTCAATCGATGCGAATCCGCTCTGTTTGACGGCATCGTACGCGTCTTGATGCTGATCTTTGAGGATGCCCGAAGCGATGAATACTCCGGTAGGTTTCAGGATGGCCATCACTGAAGGAGACCGATCGCCCACCGCCCGGGAGGATATGTTTGCCACCACCACATCAAATTGACCTTCGTTTGTCAGGTTATGTGGTACGGTTCCCTGGGCTGCATTGACATATTCCTCGATGTTGGTCAATTCGAAGTTCTTTTGCGCGGCCCGCACCGCCACAGGGTCGGTATCCAGGGCTATGATGTCCGTCGCGCCCAGTTTTGCCAGAGCGATGGTTAGAATACCCGAGCCGGTGCCAAGATCTAATGCTCGGGCTCCTGCCTGCACGAATTCTTCGAGGGCTTCAAGGCAGGAATAGGTTGTGGGGTGGTAACCGGTCCCGAACGCCAATCCGGGATCCAATTCGATCACCAAGTCGTTTGGTTCGGGCTCATATTCAATCCAAGAAGGCTTTATCACCAGATGCCGCCCCAATTTCAGCAGGCTGAAGTGGGATTTCCAGGAGTTTTGCCAATCCTCGTCGTCATCCAGAGAACGGATGTTGAGGTCTCCCAGTGGTTCCAGAATGCTGACCAACTTGATTCCGACCTCGATATGGGCCAGTTGCTGGCGATAAGTAGACGGCAAATAGGTGCGCAAGAGCACTCGGCGGTTCGGTTGAAGTTCAGTGGTTAGACCATTCCCATGTTTGTCGAACAAATAGGAAATTGGTTCCACGTATTCGAAGGGGACCTCGATGCTAATTTCATGCCATGCCATTGTCCCTCCGCATCAAAAGACCCGTCAGGACAATCTCGACGGGTCTTACGACTATCCAATTTCGTACCGCACTGGTTGGGTAAAATTTAGCGTAACCCCAGTGACCACTCAGAAGGAATCCAGGGTACATGATAAACGTGTCTCAGTCCAGGAAGTTTTTATCTAGGTCAAGACATCCTTCAATCGATCAAATATCCCTTTGTCGTGCTGTGAGTTATCCCCTTCATCGATTTCCGACTCAATTCCATTAGACGAGAATGAGCGGGCCAATTCCTCCAGCAACTTGCGCTGGTGTGCACTAAGTTTGCGCGGTACTTCCAGGTTGACTCCTACGCGTATATCCCCTCGGCGATTCGTGTTTAGCCGAGGAATTCCCTTGCCCCGAATCCGGAATACTGCGCCTGGCTGGGTGCCTGCCGGGATATTTAGGGCTTCCTGGTCGCCATCCAGAGTAGGAATTGCTCTTTCAGTGCCTAGAGCGGCTTCTGGCACACTAATAGAGAGGCCGTACAGTATATCGTCCCCTTCCCGAACAAAGAATGCGTGGTCTTCAACCAATATTCTGACGTAAAGATTACCGGCAGGACCGTTGTTTAGTCCCACATCCCCTTCACCGGTGAGGCGCACCTGCATCCCGTGTTCAACACCGGCTGGTATCGAAACTACAGTCTTGCGCCTGCGGCGTTCCATGCCCACTGCCTTGCAATTTGAACACGGCTTATCAAATGTCTTTCCCTTACCCTGGCAGGTGGGACACGGGGTGACTTGGGCGAATTGGCCGAAGAGGCTACGTTGAACGCGACGCACCTGTCCCTTGCCCTGGCAGGTGTCGCATGTGCTGATGGAAGTTCCGGGTTCATTACAGTTTCCGGAACAGTGCCGGCAGATCTCTACCCGGTTTATCTCCAGTTCCTTTTCAACCCCGAAGGCAGCTTCCTCGAACGATAAGGTGACTCTCTGCTGCACGTCGTCGCCCCGGCGGGCTTCTTGAGCCCGTTGTCCTGAGGCGCCGCCAAAGAAGGAATCGAAAATATCGCCGAAGCCACCAAACCCGTCGTGGCCATCAAACGGGTTATCAAAGCCGCTGTTGGCTGACATTCCCGAATGACCAAAGCGATCGTACTGTCCCCGCTTCTTGGAGTCGGTAAGTACCTGATAAGCTTCGTTAATCTCTTTGAACTTGTCCTCGGCGTCCGGACTTTTGTTCCGGTCAGGGTGGTACTGCATTGCCTTCTTGCGGAAAGCTTTGCGGATATTTTCTTCCGAGTCACCACGAGTAACACCCAAAAGGTCGTAGTAATCTGCCTTAGCCATATAAACCTGCCGTTAATATAGGACCTTTTCTGTCCATGATCGACTCCATTATAGTCTAGGCTATCGCTAAGCCTCAATAGCATCGGCGGTTTTTGTTTGATATTTTGGGTTCAGGGATAGGATGGCATTCCTTCGTTGAAGTTGCCGTATCGATACGTCGATAGCTGCCGGACATCGGTCAAAACGTGCTAACAGGGCGCTTCTGGGCTATGATATAATGCGCCGCAGCTAAATCGGTACTAATTTCTGAAGCATGTTTGAAGATTATTTTTGGCAATATGGGCTCATCGGGATCTTCGTTTTGGTGGCACTCGTAGTGCCCATCAGTATGATGATGTTATCTTGGATGACGTCGCGGCTGGGGATTCGCCCCCAAAACCCAACTCCTGTTAAACTGGAAACCTACGAATGCGGTATGGAGAGCATCGGGGGTAAGTGGAACCAGTTCAACTTCCGTTACTACATGTACGCCATATTGTTTGTAATCTTCGACGTGGAAGTGATTTTCCTGTATCCGTGGGCTACCA
>Ga0310342_100001037_pt1 | contig 16852 bp, 13 predicted proteins | sample S15DNA20500_MG_FD_206155 | JGI IMG/M metagenome (GOLD analysis project Ga0310342, IMG submission 206155) | Marine microbial communities from station ALOHA, North Pacific Subtropical Gyre - S1503-DNA-20-500_MG | ecosystem: Environmental > Aquatic > Marine > Oceanic | place: Pacific Ocean: North...
ATGCTCAGTTACGGGAAGTCAATCATCCCGAAATTATGGCCTCTAAGAGCAAGTTTTATAGTGTGTTTACCAAAGGGGACTCTAGACAGGCCCCTTCCGAGGGAAAGCCCACATTGCCAATTGAACTGAAACCGAACCAGACGGTCAAAGTCAATGTCACAATTGCTGATGACTTAATGCTTTGGGATCAAGAGGATTTAGTTGATGAAGTCTTACTAAGGTTGCGCATTGGAGTAAATGAACGGGATCAGTTACAGTTCCGGCTAAACGGGAAAATCCTTCCTGAATCCTCTTTGAAACGGATCAATGAAATGTACAAAATGTATGCCCCCTGTAAACGTGCTAGTGGGTATTGGTTTGTATTTAAATTAGAGCGACAACACTGGTTCAAAAAGGGGAAAAATTTTCTTGAAGTTACACTAACACATCATGATCCAGCCCTTTCCACATTAGTTCGTCTGACTGATGTTGAAGTTGAGACTAAATATCTAATGAGTCGTAATTTCTGGGTTGATGATGACCCGGATGTTGGCGCCTATGCAAAAAGGGGACGTAATTCACGACGTTAAGTTTTCGTAACAAGGAATTGGGCAAGCTTGGGTCAGCTATTTACAAGAAAATAGTTTTGAATCGGGGAATGACTTCACTTTTGAAGGTTGTAAAAAGACACGGTTCTAAAATCAGTTAGTGTCTAATTAGCTGTGTTTTACAGGACTTATTCTTGAGACGCTCTTAACAGCTATATACAATAAACATAGATTCCTCTATGCGAATTGATAGCCACCAACATTTTTGGTTGCACAAACATTTTGATTATCCTTGGATGGATAAAAGTAATCCCGTAGTGTATCGTGACTATTTACCAAAAAATTTAAACCCTCTTCTGAGAGAAAATAATATTGATCAAACCATTGCTGTACAAGCTTCACCGACGTTAGAAGAAACTGATTTTTTGTTAGCCTTGGCTAAGGATAACTTTTTCATTGTTGGTGTTGTTGGTTGGTTAGATCTGGAAAGTGAACACTTTCCAGATCAATTAGAACAATATTGCAAATATCCTGGCTTTGTAGGAATTCGCCCGGCCGTAGAACTGATTGATGATATTCGCTGGTTGGTTCGTCCGTCAGTTCTGAGAAGCTTACAAGAGATTGCTAAAAAAAAGATCCCTTTAGATTTAATTGTTTGGCCTCAGCATTTACCTTCGGTTATTGAGATGCTGACAAAGATACCAGACCTTTTAGGTGTTATAGATCATTTAGCGAAACCAAACATTAAGGATAATTGCCTTCAGCCTTGGAAAACCCATATTGCTGAGATTTCCAAATACCCGGGACTTTATTGCAAACTGTCTGGAATGTTCCCTCATGCTAATCCCTTAATTGATATATCCAAACAGGTCCAACCATTTGTCAGTCATCTTCTTAGGTGTTTTGGTGAAGATCGATTGATGTTTGGTAGCGACTGGCCAGTTTGTTTAACTTCTAGCGATTATAAAAGTAGTATTGAAGTAATAAAAAAAACTGTTCCATGTCATCTAAGTACTAAAGTTGAAGCAGCAATATTTGGAGGAAACGCAATCAAATTCTATAGGCTTGACGGAGCAGGAAAATGACGGAATATTTGAAACAAAAATTTGGACTTTGTGGGAAGAGTGCCTTAGTAACCGGTGCTAGTCGAGGTATTGGCAAGGCGGTGGCATTAGCCTTGGCGCAGAGTGGTGCATCAGTTGCAGTACATTATCAACGGTCGAAAGAAAAAGCTGAGGAGGTTGTGAAAGAAATTATTAAAATGGGGGGCCAGAGTTGGTCTGTTCCGGCAGACCTGAGTGATGCTAATGGATCTAAAGAATTGATTGACCGTGTAAAGGAACAATGGGAGCACCTAGATATTCTGGTCAATAATGCAGGTGATATGGTGAATCGAAGGCCTTTGCTTCAGGCAAGCAATAACTGGATTGAAACAGTTTTGCGAGTTAATTTACATAGTACCCTGTATGTAACTCGGGATGCTCTCCCGTTGTTGCTAAAGGGAAGACTTCCTGCAGTGATCAACACCTCTTCCATTTCCGCTCATAATGGTGGTGTTGGCGGTGTTTCCGTTTACGCGGCAGCTAAAGGGGCAATTTTAAGTCTGACTCGCAGTATGGCTAGAGAATTGGCTCCTACGGTGCGAGTAAATGCAATCGCACCAGGTGTGATTTTGACTGATCTTCATAATAGGCTTAGCACTCAGGCAGGATTGGAAAGTCTGGCTCAGCAAACCCCTCTCAAACGCAATGGTCAGCCAGAGGAATGTGCTTCGGCTGTTGTTTTTCTTTCGAGTGATGCATCGTCCTTTATAACTGGCCAGGTCATTGAGATAAATGGCGGCCTATGGATGGGCTAAATGAGTTTTCGCATAGGTATTGCCCAGATTTCATCCGAATCCAACCATTTTGTCCCGGGATTTTCAGAACTTGAGTTTTTCAGTACTACAGGCTATCTCCTTGAGGGAAAAGATCTTTTACGCTTGAGTAGTTCAGATACAGAGATCGGGGGATTTCTTTCTGTTCTCCTTAGGGATGAAGAGGTCGAAGTTGTTCCATTAATTGCAGCACGAGCTAATTCTGCCAATCCTTTATCTGATAGATGTTATAAGTATTTAAAAAATCAAATACTTAATCGGCTAGAACATAACCCCAGCATTCAAGGACTTCTTATCTCAAATCATGGTTCAATGTGTGTGCAAAGTAAATATGATCCTGAGGGTGATTTAGCGCAGTCAATCCGAAAAGTCATTGGAGCTGAGGTACCATTAGCAATTACACTTGATTTGCATGGAAATGTAACTCAAGATATGGTTCAAGCTTCTAATCTCATTATAGGCTACCGTACTTATCCTCATTGTGATGCTTTTAAGACTGGTCAGAAAGCCGCCAAGTTGTTAATGCAGGCTGTCCGTGGTCAAATTAAACCTGTTGTTGCTCTGGCCCAGTTACCCCTACTCCTCACCAGTTTTCATGCCTCAACCGAGGGAAATGGTCCCTTTGCTAAACTACGCAAAGAAGCAGATCAGATTGAACAAACTCATTTAAAGGTTCTCTCTGCTTCGGTTTTTAATGTGGGTTCTTATATTGATGTTCCTGAGATGGGCTGCAGTGCAGTAGTCATAACCAACAACGACAAAGTAGCGGCAAAGCGATGTGTAAAAAAGTTAGCTACTCAACACTGGAATGATCGGGAATCCTATGAAGTTAAGATTTTAGAAGTAGAGAATGCAGTTAGACTTGGGCAAGAAATTGAAGGTGGACCGATCCTATTTTTAGATACTGCCGATACTACCGGGGGTGGAGCAGCAGGGGATGGAATTACATTGGTCAAGCGTCTTTTAGAGCTCAAGATAATGGAATCAACTTTAGCTACGGTGGTTGATCCAGAAACAGTACATATGTGTAGAGAACACTCTATTGGATCCAAAATTAAAATAGAGGTTGGACATCGGATTGATTCTCGTTGGGGGCAGCCCCTGAAAACTAAAGGTACAATTATGAATCGGTCAGATGGTCGAATTCGATATCAGGGTGGAATTTTTGGAGGAACAGAAGTTTCTATGGGTCCCTCCGTAGTTTTAAAAATTGAGAGTATCCAGCTTCTTGTAACTAGCTACCCAACCTATGAATGGGCACATGAGCAATATGACTCAATGGGCATGCATGTGGAACAAGCTAAGTTTGTTTGTGTTAAAAATATGATGAATTTTAGACAAGGCTATGCCGACATTATGAAGGCTTTCTTTGTAGTTAACCTTCCGGGCCCCACTCCAACTAATATGCGTCTATTGCCATTTCGACGAATCACACGACCTGTTTATCCTATCGACAAAATGCCAGATGTCATTACTCCAAAGGTGACAACAAACCTATAGATCGACAAAAGAAAGGACTCTCTAGAAAAATATTTAAAACTTTATCTAGCGATATTAGCTTAGAATTCTGTTTACATCTTGGCTTGAAATTGAAGAGAAATAGCCATTTGGTTATTTAACATGACAGGATCGAACAGCTACTGATTGTCTACTAACTGGTTTCTGAGGAAAGCGTTTCTTTCTTTACGAAAAAAATTGATGAGATGATAGCCCGTCAGGTAACTAAAAGGTGGTCTGCCTCCGGTATAGTGTCCACAAGGTAGAAAGGCTTTCTGAACTTTGATCTGCTCACGATCAACCTGATCAAAAATCTGACGTGAAAGATCTGGAGGAAAAGATAAATCATAAAGGGCTGATAGCATGAGCATAGGTCTACGATTATTTCTTAGTTTTGAGACATAAGCACTTGGACTTAGCGTCAACCATGCCTCACGAAGCTCTTCTTGACTCATATTTTGTTCCACAGTTTTACGAATGTGAGATGTAGTTATGCCTCTCCAAACCACATCACCAAAGTAACTTGAAACATGATTAAAAGCTGCAAGTCTAAAACGTTGATCGTGAGCAAAAACGATCCAGCTGACGCATGAGCCTATACTAGAACCCAACAGACCAATTTGACGAATACCTTGACTTAATAGCCAATCAGCAGAACGACTTACATCTTGCACTGCCTGCTGGACGGCTTGGATAGTGCGTCCAATATTTGAGCTGACCATGTAATCTGCTCGTTCGATACCATTAGGCCGACGCCGGTCATGATAGGGGAGGCTAAGTCGAAGAGCACCAATACCAAATCGTTGTAGACCTTTACAAAGTCCAATATGTGCTTGTTCGTCACCATTCCACTGAGGTAAAACTATGACTGCTGTTTCACTTTTTGGGAAATAGCGTGCATGAACGATATTATTCTCTGGATATGGGGTTTGAACAGCACTAGGGAATTTTAACCAGAAACCGTCAAAGTGAAAATCCGAATTCTGACAGGGTGGTGGTACAAAATAAGATTTACTATCTGCTAGAACTGTTTGATTATGATGTTTAATAAACTCCAAGGGCTTACGAGTGTTTTGGCGGTTGTTTAAAAACTCTGTCCCCCATTCAAAAGGTCTAACTAATCTTTGTTCAATGTCCCGTTTGTGGAGTTTTTTTTCTCGGCTATAAATAAAATTTCGTAACAACATAACCAGTTGAATACCTCAAACTAAAAATTCAGAAGACTTTTCGGATAGAGACTATTATTCTCAAATCCATTTCACAGTCAAAAGATAGTGTACCATCAGGAGAAACCTTCTCTGAAAGCAATAACATTCTCATATTGGGTAATTAACGATCTAATAAATGAAGCTTAAGAACCATTAGGTACTATTTCAGTTTTAAAGGATTAGAAAACTTTTTTGGGATTTTCAAACTATACCCAATGATTCTCATGTTTATGTGGTGTTTAATTCACGCTTTCTTAAACTGAATGATCATTGATAAAATAAGGTCATTAACATTAAGAGCTATACTTATAGATAAATAACTGATCAAAGATAAGTGCACCACGAAAGGAATTATTCATTATCTTAAAACTAGGATCTAACAAAAACTTCGGTCATCTGTTTTCAGCTATTTTTGTAATTATTGGAGTCTACCCATTATTTTCTAAGGAAGATGTAAGATGGTGGAGTCTATTTTTTGCTGGAATACTTCTTTTAATTACGTTGGTCCGCCCCTCATTGTTTGCAAAACCCAACTACTATTGGTTTCATTTTGGGATTTTTATAAGTTCAGTGACGGTTCCAATCATTATGTGTTTGGTATATGTTGTAACATTTGTGCCTTTAGGATTTATTATGAAAGCTATTGGCAAGGATTTACTAAAGACACGGATAAATAAAAAGGCTAGTTCATATTGGATCGAAAGAGATATTCCACTACAATCTATGAAAAAACAGTTTTAATTAATTGGAGCGTTTATGTTGTCTTTGATTTTAGAACTCTGGTCTTTTATGAAGGTTCGAAAAAAATTCTGGTTACTCCCAGTATTTATTGTCCTTGGTTTATTTGGGGCACTGATTATTCTTAGCCAAGGGTCGGTTGTAGCGCCATTTATCTATACGCTATTTTAAGATTATGAAGATTCTTGGCATATCTGCTTTTTATCATGATAGTGCAGCCGTATTATTGGTAGACGGTAATATTAAGGCAGCATGCCAGGAAGAACGGTTTTCTCGAAAAAAACATGATCCGGGACTTCCTGAAAATGCCATTGACTATGTGTTGAATCAGGATGGTCTGACAATCGGTGATATTGACTATGTTGCCTTTTATGACAAACCATTATTAAAGTTCGATCGTTTGCTTGAAACATATATTGCTTTGGCACCAAAGGGGTTTCAATCATTTAGGATGGCAATGCCCATTTGGCTTCGGGAAAAGTTATTTTTAAAGGATTACCTCCTCAAACAATTCAAAAAAAAATACCAGAATTTTAAGTCTGAACAATTGATGTTTGCTGAGCATCACTTTAGTCATGCTGCAAGCGCCTTCTATCCCTCTCCTTTTGAAGAGGCGGTAGTACTTACCTTAGATGGTGTTGGAGAGTGGGCTACTAGTACAGTTTCTATTGGAAAAGGTAACAAACTTAAAATTGTTAAAGAATTACATTTTCCTCATTCCTTGGGTCTTTTATATTCGGCCTTTACCTACTATCTTGGTTTTAAGGTTAACAGTGGTGAGTATAAAGTGATGGGATTAGCACCCTACGGAGAAGCGAAGTACAAGGATCTTATTCTTGAGAAAATTATTGATTTTAAAAATGATGGATCTTTTCGACTAGACCAATCATTTTTCAGTTATGCAACTGGTTTGACTATGATTAGCAAGAAATTTGTCGATCTTTTTGGGCAACCTGTCCGCAAATCAGAGTCAGATCAGTTAAGTCAGTTCCACATGGACATTGCTGCTTCGATTCAGGCAGTGATTGAAGAAGTTGTCATGAGAATGACTACAGACTTAGCCAGAGAATATAAAATTCCCAATCTTTGTATGGCTGGAGGTGTTTCTCTTAACTGTGTTGCTAACGGGGCGGTTCTTAGAAAAGGAGCATTTAAGGAGATTTGGATTCAACCTGCTGCAGGAGATGCTGGGGGGGCACTGGGAGCTGCTCAAGCCCTCTGGCATCAAGAGTTTGATAAGCCACGTGTAGTTGAACGTACAGACTCAATGCAAGGAGCTTACCTTGGCCCTAAATTCTCTGATGAACAAATTGAAGAGGAATTGAATAGAGTGGGGGCTGTATTCAATTGTCTCTCGAAAGATGAGATTATCCAACGAACTGCTATGGCTCTTACTGAAAATAAAGCGATTGGCTGGTTTCAAGGGCGAATGGAGTTTGGTCCTAGAGCCCTTGGTAATCGCTCCATTCTTTGTGATCCACGATCTGAGGCGACACAGAGAACATTAAATCTCAAGATAAAGTACCGAGAAAGTTTTCGACCATTTGCTCCTGCTGTGCTACGAACTGATGTATCACATTGGTTTGAAATGGATTGTGACAGTCCCTATATGTTAATGGTAGCTAATGTTGCAAAAAGTATTTGTAGAAAGCTGACTGATGAAGAGCAACATTTGTCTGGAATCGAGAGACTGGGTGTTAGACGATCAAAAATTCCAGCTGTAACCCATGTTGACTATTCAGCTAGAATTCAAACTGTGCACAAAGAAACCAATCCAAAATTCTATTCCCTAATTAATGAGTTTAAACGTTTAACAGGTTGCCCTATTCTAGTGAACACTTCTTTTAATGTTAGAGGTGAACCAATAGTATGTACACCTACTGATGCTTTCCGATGCTTTATGGGGACAGATCTTGACATTTTGGTTATAGGATCTGCATTTCTCATAAAAGGAGAGCAGCCGGGATCCCTAGCAAAAGATTATAAAAATAGGTATGAACTTGATTAGTAATGTTCAAAGAGGATTAAAGATTTTACTTATTGCTGGAGTGATGTTTGTGTCTAGTGATTATTTTATGACTAGTGGCATCATCGTGTCCCGGGAATCTGTAATACAGCAATTAGTTAAAAGTTTTGGGGAAAGCTTTGTAGTCCGTACATCACATCCAGATTACAATCATGACCTAAGACCTAATATTGATGTTACGACTACTTGGGGTAGAAAAAGTTATAGGCTTTGTACTAATCAATATGGTTTTAGGTCGGCCTGTGGTGAACAAAACATCAAATTAAACAATAAACACATTAATATTGGGTTTATCGGAGATTCATTTACTGAAGGTATTGGAGTGGAATATGAAGAAAGCTTTTTTGGGATGTTTAAGAAATCTAGGTCTGACTTAACAATGGTAAATTTGGCAGTAGTCAGTTATTCACCAAGTATTTATCTAAAAAAAGTCGAATATTTGTTGTCAGAGGGGTTTACATTTGACCATCTGGTTGTTTTTCCGGATATTTCAGATATTCAAGATGAAGGTAAAGAATACGAAATAAGAAATAATATGGTGGTTCAGAAAGAAGCTGATTCTAATTTTCTTTACAGAATGAGCATGCATCTTCCTTATTATCTTGGGGACATCTTTCCTTTTACGTTTCATTTGATAGATCAGCTTAACAGGGTTTGGAAAGGAACTGGCAAGGAGTCTTATACTAAGAAAGAATTCAATGAGATTATTGATCAAAGGTCACGTTGGACCTTTGATCAACAGTTAGATGGATATGGTCCTGAAGGTGTAGAAGGAGCTATCTTACAAGCAACCGATGCTATGTCAAAACTAGAAGCACTTCTTACAGAGAATAAGATTGGATTGTCACTGGCTGTATATCCATGGACAACGCAATTAAAGTATGGGGTGGAAAACCATCGGGGAATAACTATTTGGAAACAATTCTGTAAATTGAACTGTTCAAATTTTATTGATATTAACAAATTTTTTTTTAAGGAAATTAAAGAATACGGTCTGGACTTTGTACTTGATGAGTATTTTATAAAAGGTGATGTTCATTTTAATAAAAAAGGTCATGCCTTAGTTTTTAAAGGACTAGTTCAAGCCTTTAAAAAGGATATGACCCTCAAATTACTAGATCCTTCCTTAAGTTAATTTTACCGTATGCTTCTTACTCATTTTTGATAAGAGAATACTAGCTGCCCAACCTACAGAAAAAGAAGCTAGATTCGAAAAGAATATTGTGGTCCAGGGATGGAAAGGAAAGCTTAGGTGTTCTATTAGTTTGTTGGACAAACCCATTTTAAGGGAAGGATCAATATTACTGAAAATTTCGTCAAGAAGTGCCCAAACTGAAATTAAAATACCGAATCCTAAGCCTGTATATACCCCCAATGTAGTTGCTTTAGGAATAAAAAAAGCTAAGAGAAATACTCCGAAGAGCCCTCCTCCTAAGATAGAAAAAACGGTAAAACTGAACTGCAGAGCTTGTTCGACACCTATCAACAGAAGTAGTCCTACTGCAATTCCAAGTAGTCCCCAACCAAATGAGAATATTCTTCCAAGTTTTAGTTGAATTTGATCGGATGTTTGGGGCCTGAAATGAAGAAAAAGATCTCTAACTGTAACCATAGCCATACCATTAATCATGGTATCAAGACTTGACATAGCAGCAGCACACATACCTGCTAAGATAAAACCAGTGGCGCCTTTAGGTAAGTGGGTGGCAACAAAATAAGGAAATACTTGAGTCTCACTAGCGGCAATCTCTCTTGGTAACTCGTTAGGATGAAGTGAGTAATAAGAATATAGTAGACTTCCAACAAGCATGAATACATTCCACGTTACAACAGAACCAATTGCTCCCAACCAAATGGCTTTTTGAGCTTGCTTAGTGGTTTTAGATGCAAGATACTTTTGTACAGAGTCTTGGTGAACAACATAGCCATCAGCACCACCGACTAAACCGTAGAGAATCGTAACCACAATGGACATCTCACCTAAGTTTAAAGACCAATTGGCTAATCTGAATTTATCTGAATCGTGAGCAATCTGGAGTAGTTGACCACCTCCATCGGGTCCAAACCATAAAATCCATAGACAAATGAGCCCTCCTCCAAATAGTGTTACTGATTGAAGGACATCAGTCCAAATAACTGCTTCTAATCCCCCTACAATTGTATAGACCAGAGCGATCAATCCACTAATAAGAATAATCCAATAGGGATCCCATCCAGTCATAGCACCAATAGCTTTTCCCATTAGGAAAAGCACAAAACCGGATCTAAACAATCGAGTGATTAAATAAAAAAATGAGGCATAGAAACGGATACCATAACCGAAACGGTTTTCTAAGAATTCATAGGCACTCATCTTGATTTGTTTACGGTAAATGGGAATTACAACCAATGCGATGAAGACGACAAGGATTGGAAGCATTAAATTTGCTAAGTGGGGCCTCCAATCACCACCATAAGCTTGTCCCGGGAGAGCAATAAAAGTAGCAGTACTGATTGAGGTTCCAAAGAAGGAACAGCCAATAGCCCACCATGGAATGGAACGACCCCCAATAAAGTAGTTTTCGGTGTTAGTTTGGTGTCGGGCTAGTTTTGTTCCAGTCCAAGCAATTATGAAAAGATACAAACTTAAAATTATCCAATCAAAATTAGCCATTATCAGTATTCAAATAGAAATAAAAAGAAAATGTTTGGGGTTTAAGATAGTGAATGTGATTAAATCAAAATTTTTTAAACGGTCTTTAATATTCTGGATTACCAAAGTACAACGAGTGTTAGATAGGCAATGATCACTAAAAACAACCCACTCCAAATAGAGGGTTGAAGGTACCATTGTAATCCCTTACTGGAAACTGGGAAGGGGTATTTAGAAACCGGACCAAGTGATTGCCTTGTTTCTTCCAACCAGGTGCCTTGGATTGCTGAGATGGGGACTGGAACTGTATGGGGCTCTGTCGACCTATGAAGCCTTTGAATTCCTGAAGTTAAACCGGTTAACTCTTTTTCAGAAGCCCATCCCCAGATTAAACTAAACGCTAACATTGATATAGCGGTGACAAGGGGACTCCACAAATAGGCCCACCAAGTATTAGTCCACCACAGAGGCAGAGGCCATCCCCAGGTATCTCCTAGCAGTGAGCTTAGACCATAACTAATTCCAAATAATAATCCAATATTACCAGTCCTGCGGTTTACAGGTGTCAGAGTACCCATTAGGTAGATAGTAAACAAGGGTATGACTGCCACACTGGTAATTCTTAGATAAAAACGTACCATTCCTTCCTGAAGAAAGGGTATATAAATCGATGAAGCTGCTATTATTAAAGGTGTAGCCCAGCGAGCGACATTAAGATAGTGAGTGTCATTACGATTTTTGATTAAAAATCGAGCATAGATGTCCCTGGTAAAAACGGCTGCTAGTGCAGAGCCAATTGAATCATAGGTTGAAATTCCACCGGCCAGAACCCCAGCTACGACTATACCTACCAATCCAGGTCCTAGATATTGCTGAACAAGTCGAGGATAAATTTCGTCGGGCACTGTAAGATCGGGAAGAACAGCTTTGCCTAAAATTCCCAGGGTGATGTTAAACCACATTAATCCAGCAGTAATAATGCTGGCTAATAAAGCAGCCGTCTTTAAATCCCATTCAGACCGAGCAGCTAATAAACGCATGGCCTGAGAGTGATTGACTACACAATAAGCTGTAAGTGTAATTACCCAGCCGAAAATAATTAAAGGAGCAGGTACCCCTGGTTCTTTTCGACCAATATGTAACATGGATTCGGCCATTTTTGAATCAATCTGGTGGAGGCGAGTGTCTAGCCCTTCCCATCCACCCACTGTGTTCCATAATACCGTCCATAAAATCACTGATGCCAATAACATGATAATTGACTGTAAGGAATCGGTAGCTGCTACTGATTTAAGTCCACCAATTGATGTGTATATCGCTGCTGCTACTGCGATAATTACTACAATCCACCAACTAGCTTTTCCCCAGTTGGTTAGAATTGAAAAGGTTAGATATAAAGAAAATGCAATGTTAGCCAAAATGTTGGTTCGGTACTGAATTTGAATAAAGGAGCTTAACAGTCTGGCTGTGGGACCAAAACGATGTTCTAGGTATTCTGCGTTGGTAAACATATTGCCTCGGTAAAGAGGCAATAAGACAAAATAAGCAGCTAAAATCCAGCCAATTGGAAGACCTAACCACCACGTGGTCAAATTTGACAGACCAAAGGTATATGCTCCTCCAACAACCGCTACGTAATCACCACTATCGACAGCTGTTGCAAATAGTGACAGCCCGACCATCCACCAAGGTAAGGATTTTGCTGCCAGAAACCAATCGGAGGATTTGTTAGTTCCTCGAGACAGGTTTAGTCCATAACCAATGATTGCACCATTAATAGCAAGTACAATAATCCAATCCAGAAAGGTCATAGGTCAGGATTACTTGGATTGTTAAAAGAGGAACCTTTAACTCTCAATGAGAAGCCTCGTTTGACTAAAGTTTAATTAGTAGGGGAGAACTAATGAAAATTCATCATAATAGCTTGGTAGATATCCACTGCTTGAAGGACTTGGGAACATTCTACCCATTCGACCGCTCCATGAGCTTGGTCGATACTTCCAGGTCCAAGGACAATAGCAGGTATTCCAACAGCAGTAAATTTACTGGCATCTGTTCCATAAGGTACTCCAGTAATGGTTGAATTACCTATGACAGTCCGACTGGCATCTGAAGCTACTTGAACTATTCGAGAATCTTCAGGAGTTTCCATAGCTCCATCCAACAAGAAGGGATCTTCTAGTTTAACTTTTAAATCAGGATCTTTTGCCTGAGCACGAGATAGGATTTGCTCGAATATTGAAAGGGTTTGTTCAGCTATTTCACCAGGAATGACCCGTCTATCTATTTCAATGATGCATGAATCAGGTACAAAGTTAACTTGGGCGCCTCCACTAATTACTCCAATATTGAGTGTCGGTCCACCAGTTAAGGGGTGATCCTTTTCTTGAAAGGTTGGTAGGACCTCTCTTTCAATGTCTGTGATTAATTGGGCCATCTTCACAATTGCATTGACTCCTAAATAAGGTTTGGAACTGTGGGCAGCAATACCTTCTATATGAATTCTAAAACGTGCAACTCCCTTATGAGCACGTATAACTGATAAATCGGTTGGTTCTGCAACCACTACGGCTTCTGCTTTTAAGTTCGCAGCGAGATCAAGTGCTCCTCTGAAGAGGTATTCTTCGTCAACTGCTCCAGCAAACTGAATTGTACAAGGGGGTTTTTCTCCACTTTCTTTAATCCGTTTCATCGCATGAATCATTGCTACACCCCCAGCTTTGGTATCACATGAACCACGCCCATAAAGAAGTTCTTCACGAATATGAGGCTCAAAAGGTGGAATTGTCATTACACCAACGGAAGCTGTGTCCATATGGCACTCAAACAATAAAACCCTACTAGGATCTTGACCTTCTAAAGAAGCAACAATGTTATTTCGACCGGGTAAAACCTCATACTCTTGACAGGGCAATTCTATTTCTTTGAAAAACCTAGATATAAATTCAACCATCAAACACTCGCCGTGATCCCCACCAGGTAAATCAGAATTAACACTCTGAAGCGCTACTACATCTTGGAGAGTAGCCAATATATTGTTTTCACTACGAGTCCACATTTGTTTCATGTTTAGTCCTTTTATTAGTTATTTCGTATTTTTCCAACTGAAATTAAATTTCATTTTTAATACGCACTTTTACTTCATAAAAACCATTAATTTGTCTCCTCCTGGAAATTATCAGTTGAAAACCTTATGACCTGATAACTCTAGGCACTCCTGACTCGATAAGCATTTGTCGGGTCTCTTCACGATATTGGTCTCTTATATCGCGAGTTGGTGGACGAGATCGGCTTGAAGGAAGACCTACTAATTCCATACAGAGTTTGTCAAGATAGCCATCACCTCCAGTGTATTCTTTTTCTATTTTCTGCCACAGTTTCATAAAGGGTTGGACAACTTTTAATAATTGATTCTGGACCTTGACATAATCTTTTTGGTTTAAGGACTCAATTAAATTTGCTCCCCATTCTGGCCAATAATTGCAAACGTGTACTTCAAAACCTCGTGCTCCTAAAATGTGACTGGCTACAAACTCCATCCGATTATCAATAATAGAGAACCTTGAGTTAAACAGCTGAATTACCCGTTCAAAAGTCATCCAGCCGATATCTGGACTTGACCACTTTAGTCCAACGACATTTGAAATATTAGTTAACTTATTAACCATTTCCAAAGAAACTCCAGTGCTAGTCCAAAAAGTGTTATAAACAATAATGGCTATGTCACTAGCATCAGCCGCCGCAGTTACATACTCTAAAAAGTCCTGTTCGCTATGATTAAAATAAAATGGACAGGAAACCTGAATATAGATAGCTCCTAAATCTCGAGCTGCTTTTGATAGCTTTATGAGTTCAGCAGTACTTGTAGTCTGAGCACCCATAGCCACTGGTACTTTTCCTTCTGTTGCCTCAACCACGGCCTTGGCTACATGAATTCGTTCTTCAAAAGTCATGGTGGAAAAATCACCAGCTGCACCTCCAACTAGGAAAACAGCATTCTTGTCATTGAGTCCTCCATCGAGAAGAAAACGGACGTGCGATTGAATGCCGTCTATGTTTGGCGACAACTCTCGGTTATCCAAAAATTGAGTTGGGACGGTTACATAACACCCATGTAAATGTTGTCTAGCTTTTTCTAAGTCCATTGATGACTCACCTATTTTTTATGAGTATTTTGAAATGGTCCATGCAAAACTATATCTTGGTTAAAGGTAATCATTTTTGTGAATTATAGCGTATCCATCCCTCAAAACTAAGTTTCAGATTCAGACATAAAATTAATCACTTCATTTCCTCTATCTCTTTAACTAACAAAGTCTAGAAAGATCATTGAGGAGTCAAGGGTCTTAATCGTTTCTCAGTTTTGTTGATAGGATGACTAAGTCCTTTTTTTCGCAATTTTTTTAAAAAGGAGTACCCGGTAGCTTGTTCACGAGCCCACTCCTTGGCAAATTGTCCGCTACGGATGCCTTTTAGAACTCTTCGCATTCTTTTCTTTATTTCTTGAGCAGGTAGGGTCTCATATCGAGAAAGTGAGCCGTATTGTGAAGTGGGTGAGTGATGGCGCATTTGTTTAAACATCCCTTCGGTGGCCATTTGACGAAAGATATCACCCGCTTCTCCTGAAGCGTATAATTCAAAGGCTGCTAATTCAGGGGGCACTCCCTGTTCGACCAATACTTCGTATGACATTAAAATTGCTTGGTGGAGGATTGGCCAAAGAGCTTGTTCGCCAAAGAGATTGACGTCCGATTCATTCTCAAAAGTACATTCTAAAACACCAACACGTGTACAACCCACTGATTTTGCCAACGCTAATGCTATGGACTTGGCTTTCCCTGAAAAATCTTGCCCAACAGCGATGAAAGCAGGAACACCTTTTCCTAGGACAAAAGTTTCACGGACTGTAATTCCCATAGCTCTGGGAGACATCATTACAACATCAACATTCTTAGGTGGCTGAATGCATTTAAATCGGAAACCGTAGCTGCTGGCAAAATCTAGGACTTGCCCTGAATGGATGTGTGGCTGTATTTGCTTTTTATAAACTTGTTCCTGAATCTCATCTGGAATACCAATGATAAGGATGTCCGCTTTTTGAGTGACCTGGGAAATGTTTAGCACAGAAAAACCGTCTTGTTGGGCTTCTTTAAAGTATTTGTCCTGTCTATTACCTACAATTACTTGTAGTCCACTTTCCCGTATATTGAGAGCTTGGGCCCTCCCTTGATTTCCGTATCCTATGACTCCAATTATTTTCTTTTTCAAAGCCGTTAGACTGACATCCTTATCAAAGAAAATTTTCCGCATACAGTTACCCCCTTTGAATGTAGCCTGTTTTATTTCAATAGAACTTAGTTAGGAACGGTTGGATTTTTTTTCACCATTCATTAAACCAAAAACTAAACCCTGAATTTTGTGTTGTTCTGGTGGGGCAAAAAAATAGCTTGCTACCCAACCTATAATTACAGTAGGAATACAAGTAAAAGCCCCATACCATTGGCCGCCAACCTTTGTCCAAGCTAGCCCTAGAGCTACTGAACCTGCTACCAAACCAATTAAAACTCCCGACGGATTAGCTCTTTTGGTAAAGATTCCTAGTAGGAAAATTCCTAGTAGTAAACCTAGAAACGTTCCGGACAAACTAATGATCAACTTATAGACCTCTGATTGTAGGTAGAGGATCAATACCGCTGACAGAATCCCTCCAGCTCCAAAAACTCCACACAGAACTCGGCTAAAACTTACATTCAGATGCCGATTAGACATCCAGTCAATAACAACTGTAGCAGTAAGTGCATTAATCCCAGAATCAATACTGCTCATTGCTGCAGCGAAAAGACCAGACAAAAGTAGTCCTAATAGTCCAACTTGAGCAAGTTCAGTTAGGACAAAATTTGGAAGGAGCTGATTTTCATGTACATTGGGAAATCCAGAGCCAGCAATAGTGCCAGCTGGTAGCCCTTGATGATAAAAGGCAAACAAGGTAGAACCCACCAAAAAGAAAACTAAACAAACTACAGCTGACATAATGCCATTGACAATGAGAGCCCGTTGAGCGTCCCGGATAGTTGGCATGGAGACATATCGTTGCACGGCTGTTAGTGTGACTGCATACCATGAGAAAAAAGCGAAAAGTCCGATAGAAAGGGAAGAATAAACGTTGTCGACTCCTGACATATCAAAGGTCAGATCAAACATTTCAAACTTGTTGTAAAGAAGCCCAAGGTTAATCATTTCAGACCATCCACCTTCAATTCGACCTAGTGCTAGCCAGAAGATGATTATCATCCCCCCACCCAAAGCAAAAGCTTGAAAAATATCCGTCCAGATAACCGCTTTAAAGCC
>Ga0310342_100001038_pt1 | contig 16845 bp, 21 predicted proteins | sample S15DNA20500_MG_FD_206155 | JGI IMG/M metagenome (GOLD analysis project Ga0310342, IMG submission 206155) | Marine microbial communities from station ALOHA, North Pacific Subtropical Gyre - S1503-DNA-20-500_MG | ecosystem: Environmental > Aquatic > Marine > Oceanic | place: Pacific Ocean: North...
TGCTGGTAGTGCAGTACAGTTTGTTAATACACCTGCTGATGGTGTTCCCAATGCTGGTGTTGTGAGTGTTGGACTTGTTGCAAATACTAACAGACCACTTCCTGTTTCATTAGAAATTACTCCTGCAAGTTCTGCTGACGTTGTTGCTGCAAAGTCACTTAATTTTGCTCCTGATGCTGCTATTCCTGATTCTGCTAATGTTTGGTTAATCCATGCTGAGCCATTCCATTTTAATAATTCTCCTGAACCTATAGATGAAATTGTTACGTCTCCTATGTCACTTACTGCGTTTACTACTCCACCACCATATCCATACCAATAATTTCCTTTTCTTATCAATATTGTTGGAACAGTAGTTGATAGTGTTTCATTAGAACCACTTACTGTTGAAATTTCTCCGTCTGCATTCAAGTCTCCATGCTCTAATGTTATTGTATCTCCTGTGTCTGCGAATAAATAAACTAAATCATATTCACTTGTATTTGTTAATGCTAATTTTTGTAAAGTGTCAGAAGTGCTTGACTCTGCTGCTATTACTGAAATTGTATCTGTTATTGTTGCTACTCCACTTGCTATTGTTATAGTTGCTGTCTGTGGAGTAAACCCTAACATTCCCTCGTTATCTAATGCTTCATTCCATTCGGCAGAACCGACTGGTGATGTACCATCGTCTGGATAACTGCTTAGGTTAACTTGTGTAGCATGTAGACCATATGCCTTACGTGCCATTTAAATCACTTACCTTTCGTTACTTTTCCTTTCGAACTTCTAAGTATAAAGTTAGTGCTTTCCTCGAATTTTACTTTCGCGTTCATGCCACCATCTTCGTTTGATAACTTACCTTTAGGGAATCCCATTCCTAATCTCTCCAATAATCCAAATACACTCGCAATACTCATGCTTATGTACCGTTCATTGTGTGATTCACGTAAAGAGTTAAAGTATCAGTATTAGTCTTATGGAATGATGCAGGGCTTGTAAAGTTCCAGTGTGTTAACAGCTTTGTTGCGTTAACAGGGCTTGTTTGTCCAACGTCATAAATTGCTCCACCAGTAATTGCGTTACCAGATGAGGTATTAATCTGCGCTGTTGTCCATGCGAACTTGTAAGTTACAGCGTCTACTGCTGCTCCTGTATTTTCTGAATTTCCAGTATCATCTGCCTTTGGATATCCTGACTCTAATCCAGAAACTGCACCTGATGAGGTGATTGGGTTACTTACGCTTACATAAGTATCAGCTTTGGCTATTGAGTCTGCACTTGAAGGGTTTTGTAAAACACATGCTGAAGCCTTAAAGTCTTCGTTTGAGGCTGGTGTTGTATCTACTGCCTTCTTGGCATAGAAAATATCTCCGTCATTTGTTACTGTATTCTTTCCATAGAACCATTCTTTACTCCCATCTTTGTGAGTCAGAACGACACATATGTTATTTTGAGGGTCTATGTTCTCAATCATATCCTCTGTTCTTCGTTTTATGTATTTAAAGATTACTTCTAAGCATCTGATTGTGTCTTCAGAATGCTTCCCTGAGTAGTTCCTGCAGTATCATTAGTATCTTTGGAAGAATCATATAAATCATATACATGATCACCACACTCAATAATTGTCTCACATTCAGGGTATTTCCAATGTATACTCTTTATTGGCTCTAATTTGGTAGTCTCATCTTCTGCAGTTCCTTCTGTATTGGTAAACTTCATTGTTGTGCTTGAAAGTGTAACCTGAAGATTCTCCCTAAGACAATTTACAAGAAATGGCGCTTTAATGGTATATCTTCTTTTGGCAGTTGTTGATTTATCAAAAAACTTTTGTGCATATTGGTAAAATGTACTTTGGTTAAGGAATTGAGGAATATATACCTTGGCTGAGCGTATTCCATATATACCTTGTGAAGTTGTTGCATCAGTATCAGGATTACTGGTTGTTGGAGTTCTTAGATGTCTTGTATTAGTATCAGTACCACCCTGCTGTATTGTCATTCCATCATGTATTTCATAAACATACTTTGCCCATATATAGTCATTAGCAACTGAGGTGGGATTAGTCCAACTAGTAGCATTGAATGTTAACGTTCTTTCATTAAAATCTATATGGTATTTTCCTTCAGGAATAGGAAGACCGTTAGCTCCACCATTTTCATAATTTGCTGCTCCCTGTACAAGTGTTACATTAAGAGGTGGAAATGCAAACGTTGTGCTTAGTGCCGTATTTGCTGTAACAGAACTTAACGCTCCAAAATTTGTTTCCTTATACCTATATTGTAAATCACCAAAAAGTTCAAGATCGTTGATTACCTTTGTGTCATCTTCACCTCTATAATATATTTGATATTCTGAATCAGAGAATGTATACCCACTATTCAATTTAGTGCTAGTACCATCTGTGTTTTCTTCCCACACAAATGTCTTTGTGGGAAATGTTAAAAATGATCTGTTTGCCATAGTTGTTAACAATTCAACATTTTTTATAAACCTTCCAACAGCAAGATATTTACCAGCATCATTATTATAGGATAATTGTATTGTATTTGCATTTGATATTGCAGGAGACTTTAGATAAACAAACTCATCATCCACATAATTGATTATTGTCTGTAATATGTCACTTATTGCCTGATCTCCTTCAAAGAGATTTTTTGTATGAGTGGCTGGTTTTAATGTATTTGTAGTATTATCATTTATTATATCGAAATTTACTTCACTATCGAGAATACTTCTTGATCTACTTCTTATTTCAACAGTTACATTTTCCAATGACTCCTCTCTTCTCCATACATTACCTGATATTTTTTGTGTCATCTGCTGAGCGCCTGCAGACATGAGTGTCTGGAAATCATTCTCATCCAAAAATCCTCCACAGTAAACCCTTATCTGAAATATGAATCCCTTAAAATCATCAGTTCCATTTGATCCTATTTTCAAAGCTGTTGTGGGTCTTGCATTTGTGTTTGTGGCTACATCCTGCGTACAGTTAGTTCCGTCTTCAGCACCGTCAAGAGATAATCTTACCCTATTTGTGTTATCTCGATAAAACCTTATACATCTTGTTGCACCAGTCTGGTCATTATGATCTATCTTTCCAATATCAACAGAAGCTGTGTATAACGTACCATTTCCTGTGAATGTAGTAGAATCAAGTTTTGCATAAATCACCCATTTAGCACTAACTTGTTTTATTCCTATCTCAACACCATTAGTTCCATCGTGTTTTGAGAATAATATTTGAGTTGTATTTGTAGGGCTTCCTCCACCATTATCCATACTTTTAAAATTGATTATTATATCAAACTGATGTCTAAAATCCAGTGTTGTAGGATTAAAACTTCCTGCATTATCCCCACCACTTACTCCATTATCTGTATTATCAGCAACTGTGACTTCCTGACCTGCTGTTGTAAAATTAAGTCCATAGTTTGTTCTATATGCCTGATAGTTTCCTAATCCTTCTGGCTCTATATATGCAGACGCAGTATCTCCGTCATGATGATAACCACCTTCATCTCTGGTGCTTCCTTGAAAATTCCATAATGCAACAAGGTATGTAAGAGCAGCATCGTCTTGAATATATGATATAGTATCATTAACTGAAACCCTATAACCTGCTGGTATTGTGATTGACGCTGTGTCAATAGCCCTAGCACCGTCTCTGTTTACCACTGCTTTTACTATAGGCGCTCTTTGTATGTCGCTTGAGCTTCTTTCTATTATCGCGTTTATTTTATCTGTCATGCTGATGCTGTGGTAAAGTGTTGCGTTGCAGATACCCTTCCTACTCCCTCACCGTTTACTGCTCTAACCCTTATCGAGTATTGTGTACTAGGAGAAAGACCACCTAAGTGATATCCACCTGATCCTGCGTTATTTGTAGCTGCTGGATGTGGTAAGAATTCATCACTACTTGCAGTAACCCTGTACATTATGTCATATCTGGCTAATGCTGAATTTCCTGTATGAGTTGGTGCATTCCATTTCACTAGTATCTTTTTGGCAGAAGATGTCTCACTTTCTGTTGGTTCTAATAGTCTAAGATTTGTTGGATTTGCTGGTTTAGACCCTTGATAACTATTAATAGCATTTCCCTCTATAAATTCAACCGTAGCCCTAAGTGTTGCAGGCTCATTTGATGCTGTTCTGAACTGTAAGTCTCTGATATACCCTTCCATAGAATGTGACAAGCCCAACCAATCACCTGTATTAGGATTGTCTGGATCAGCAGGTGGTGAAACAGGATCAAACTCAACATAAGTTCCTTCTGAAACAGAGCCAGCAGTCATTGGATATGTATTCAACGTTCCACTTGGGTGTTTATTAAAATTATCAAAAATAAGTATATCAAATTTGTCTTCCAGACTACTTCCTATGAAACCTTCTGCTACAGAAAACCATTTAAGTTGCTCAAATATAGTTTTGGTTGATCCTGCATTACCACCTACAGTTGAGTTTGTAACTCCTGAGTTTACAGTTTCCTCTTTGATTAACCAAGTAAGCTGTACTGTGTGAGTATTTCCCTCCATTTTTACCAGTATGTTTTCCTGTCCACTTTCCTCTGGTAATGGCATCGGAGATATTGGTGATGTAAATTTCCAAGCTATATTATCAAATACTTTTATTTTAAATACCATCGCTATACCATCACCCTTATATTTTCTTAACCAGATTTCTGCCATATCTATCTACCTCCTATTACCCATGTTATAAACTCTGCGTACTACTTGATCTGCTACCTCTTCCATCTTTGGTTCTAAATCCATCAGTGTATCATTATCCATATTTCCTTCTACATTTATTTCAATCTTTACTTCAGGTGGTGCTTGTTGAAAATGACTTTGGAATCCACTTGATGTTTGAATCGGTTGATCAGTAATATCTAAAGTTCCAGTTCCACCTTGAGAATGCCAGCCTCCTAACGTTCCTATTGTTGGTTGTTCTTTAATAGCCTCTAAAGCTTCTGCTGTACTAGTAATACCTGTTGTTGCTATCTTCATATTATCTGCACTTTGGTTTACCAGCTCAGGTAATTCTGTTCCCCATTTTGTCATAGATGGGTCTGGATCAGTTACAAAACCATGTGTTGTTACGCCTTCAAGCATCCTGTTGGCTATTTCAGTTTGAGATGCTCCCTCTTGCTTCATTTTTTCCATCTCTTTTAATTGTGCTGCTTGTATTTCTGCATCAGGAACACTGCCTGAGCCTGCCTGTTTTTGTTCTATACCCATTAACCAATTCATTGCTTTTCCTATTGCCATTAACCACCCTACTACAGTTTCTCCCAAATCCATTCCCATTTGTTGCATCATAGGTAGGTATGTCTGATAGAATGGTATGATAAACTTTCTTAACAAGTAAACAAATATTGGTCTTAAGAAGAATCCGAAAAAGTCACCTATTGGTCTTAATATCATCATGACACCAAAATTCAACATCTTCATCATTTGCTTGAGCATTGGAGATGATTCTACTAATGCTTGAAATCCTTTCTTTGCTAATGATGCTAATCCTAAAGCTCCTAATCCTACAGCTCCTGCCATTTTCATACCTTTACCCCCACCTAATTTACCTAACACTTTTCCCATTCTACCTTCAGCCCTCTTTGAAACTTTGTCTAAATCTCCTTGAATACCATAATTACCTGCAATCCCTTTCTTTTGATCAGGAGATAACATTCCTCCTGTAGCTCCACCTAAAGTTTCTTTTTTAATATCTCCTTTATGTTGTTGATAATTGTAAACATCTGCAACAGATTCAGATAACTTTCCAAATATCGCTCCACCAGCACCTTGTAATGCTCTCATAATTCCAGATTGACCACCACCACCACCAACGATTGCTCTCATCCATATTCTCTTTGTCTTGAGCTGATCGTCAAGTATCATTTGAGACCTACTCAGTTGTTTTAATCTTGTGTGTGCTGCTTCATTAATTCCACCCTCGTTTATATCTGCTAAAGATTTTAATCTAGCTCCGTTATCTGCCAACATATCCCTTATTTGTTCTAGAATCTTACTACTTCCACCCATAGGAGCGCCTGTATCACCAATTCCTACACCTCCACCACCAGACCTAAACTTTTCAATTAAATCCCTTATTGTCATTGTATTTTCTGCAATAACTCCTCCTAGGTCTATCATTTGTTCGTTTAGTTCTTTTACTGCAGATTCGTCTAAACTGACTTCTAAATTCTCAAAAGTCTGTTTAAGTTTTTTCAGTGAACCTGAAGATATGTCAACGTCAAATTTGATATTTTTAACCATATAATAGTGTTTAACTTATAGTTATTTAAGTTTTCGAGGCATTGGAGGCATTTTACCCTTAGACTTTCTCATCTCTTCATTCCATTTATCTATTATTAAACTAAGATAACTGATGGATTGCCTGTCTACTTTTTCTTGTTCCCAGCCGAATTCTTTCGCGAAGAAGTAGTAGACACTTGCTCTATATTGATATCTTCCTGCGTGCCTATGAACGTTCCCACCCAATCCTCTAAAAATTTTACTAAAGGGAAGTCCTTTAAAACCCCCTTTAAAACTTGGTTGACAACACTAGTTCTGAGATTTCGTATCGTAGGAAGGTCTATATTAAAAGGTGCTTTTTGCACTGCCTTTAACAGTATGGATTGTCTATACTGAGGTAAGTTAACTTTTGGTTTCGTTACGTCAGATAGGTCGAGACATTGATTTAGAATCGCTTCTAGCTCCCCAAATGCAAGGTCATCTTCATATTCAACAATCTCTTTTTTTCCTTCGTAGTCTATCTCAAAACTTTGTATCGCCATTATTACACTAATGAAATGTAATGCTCTTTATAAATCTTATGATTATTCTTCTGCTGCTGATATAGAGTTGTCACATGAAACTGTGCATGATTTTACCTGCCATTCAATTTCCTCGAATACAGGCTCAACAGGCTCTAATCCTGTGATGTTAATATTTGTTGGTGCTAAACCACTTCCTAGTATTGTTATTGTTTTTAGGTTTGCTCCTGACTGTCCATTGGTGAAAACTATTTCAAGTTCTACAGTACCTCCTGCAGTTTCAACAAAGTTTCCAGAAGTACCTGCCTTTACCTGATTTAATACATCTTCTAATCTGGTTTTATCAAGCCATGACGCTCTGAATCTTCCAGTAATGTCAAATACTCTCCTATATGATGCCTGTGCTTGATGATCATTAAGACCCCATAACATATCAGAGTTTTGAGTGAATGTGATATCTAAATCCTGAACTTGTGCTATTACAGCATCTGCTACTTTTAATCTTGCGTGCGCGAATGTGTATGGAAATTCACTTGTTGGTAATGCTGGTGCATTACTTCCGTTAAATGTTGTCGCTGGTGCGTCTTCCTTACCATAACTCATATCTTGTGTTACGTCAACAGTCTGTCCTACTGTTGTAGATAATGCTAATGAATTTGTTATACAGCCCTTTAATGTTCTTACTATATCTCCACCACCTGAATCTGATGCGTCAAATGCTATTTCTACTGTTGTTGATCTTACGTTTTTTGGCTGACCGTTTGAGGCATGTGGGTATGAATGTGTTGCAACTCCGTTTGATACTGATCCTACTGAGGGTGTGCCATAAATTGCTCCGAAAACCCAAGGATTGCTCAGAACATAGTTCATTGAAAGAGTTCCCTGTTGCTGTCCATATGCGAATTTGTTAGGTTCTATTTGGTTTAATTGTGCCAAATTAATTCTATTATTAGTTAAAGTCCAACTTCCTACCTTGTCCTGCAAGCCAAATTTCTTATTTGCTGTGACTGCTGTCGCAAAGTTAGTTTCATAGCCATATTTTGCATATGCAAAAGCACCTGTTCGTACCATTATATCACTTGGTTATCCGTTTAAGGTTATAAAGATTTCTCATCATGGGTTGTCCTTCCTGTATCTAACGTTAATTACATGCTTAAACATATTCCTTAACTGGTCATTTTGTGATATTGTAGAAGTAACCATTAGGTCAATAAATCCTGTCCTTCGTATGTTAGTTTTTATTATTCTTAAAATCTCCTTGTTTACATTGTCTATTTTTTCCTGATCCATATATGATCTGGCTTCTATAGTTATGTCTACAAGATGTAAGAAATCTGACCCATAGAGACCAAAGTATTCTATAGACTCGTTTTTTGGATATACTAATATCATATCTCTCCTGTCATCTATAAACCCTGCAGATTTTTCTTCCCAAAGAGCCTTGATATCTGGTGTCTGCCCATCTGTCCATTCTGTCTTTAGCATGCTTACCATGTCATTTAATGCTGTATAAATTGCTGAACTCATTTTGCTATCCTCTCAACTCCTCTTACAACTTGACATCTACATCTGGCATGTAGTGACATTGGCTGTCTTTCCAATTCTACCATTATATTATGTTGTTCTAATATTTCTCTATCTTTAGGGTCTGCTGTACTTAATTCTCCATGTTCTGCCTCAAATCTTTCACAATATTCACATACCCTAGAATCTCCTCTAGTGACAAAAGTTAATTTTATTTCCTGTTCTACCTGTTCTGATAAAGCCTCTCCTACTTGTTCAGGAGTAATACCTGACTGTTCTATATTTACGGTACTGCTAATAAATCTTCCCTCAATAGATATTTTACCATTAGCCTCTTTAATCTCTGCTACAGATTTACCAAGTTTTCTGGCTATTGGTTCTGCCACCCTCTCTGTTAAATGTTCTCGTATTTGTCCAAAAGCACTCTTTAAATCTGCCTTACTAATATTAAAACTAATTTTAAACTTCATTAAGGTATCACAAATGCTTCTCTGCGATTTATTACACATTGCTCTATGTCTTCCTTCCACGCCTTAATCATATCTCCCCAAGACATTGAGTTACCACCAACTGGTAATCTATCCATTCTGAAACTTGTTGTGAGAAGGTCTATAGCTGTGAGTTTTACACATATGTCTTCTATGTCATTAGGTATAGTTGTGTCTCCTGAAAATTTTTCTCCACCATATCTGTAAGAAATTCTAACCCTGTTTTTTCTTAAAATTGAAAATATGAATCCTCTAAGATATAATCTTCCATATTGATAATCCATATCATACCATTGAGAATTAGTCAAAATGTTTTCATATGTGGCTGAAGCACCCTGCCATATTTCTATCTTGTCTCCCTCATTAACGTCAAAATCATAAATATTTCTATGTTGTAGCCATAATGGAGTACCCCATCCGAACGTATAAAGTAATGGTAAATCATGTCTTTCATTGTATATTTTTATTGATCTCCAAGCATGACCAATTCTTCGATCAATCTCATCCTCTTTCCTGTTGATTATTTTTTCAACCTGAGTCTTATTAGGAGTTGTTGTTGCTGTAATAGGAACTCTTAAAAAATCAGATACGTCTTCTACACTGCAATAGGTTGTAGCCATATATAACGATAAACTTATTCGTATTTAAATTTGATTACTTAAAGACTACTGTTATTTCTGCGCTTCCAGTACAATGTGCGTATATACCATCTTCAAATCTTCTGTTTATACCTACATATGTTCCTTGTGCTGCAGTGAATATAGTAAATTCTGCTGATCCACTTGTGTCAGTTCCGTTTTTGAATATAACCTTGTCAGAACCAGAACCCACTTTTGAGACATAAACATTCACCAGAACACCATGACCTCCTTTTATAAGTGTGTTTGAGTTGAATGATACTACATTGTGATTGAGTTCTACCATATACATTAAATATATTGATACCTTATAAACTTTGTTAATGTTTTAGAAAAAAAAAGTGGCTTTCTTGGACTCTAGTAGCCTATGACTAGAAATTCGAATACTTTAGATGCACACGCTGAGCTTGTGTTTGGTGTCTCGGTAAATGGTGTTGTTGCAGAACCACCTACATCGTAGAGCTTAATCTTCTCGTTTGCCTTGTCATATACTACTTCTCTTAATGAGTTTGTATAAGTTGGTATTACAGCAACGAGTGTGGATATTCTGCTCTCTTTAAGATCAGCCGACACTCCTCCTGTCGCATAGTTATCGCCACTACCGAAGGTAACTTTGATAGCATATACTCGCAGCTTTGAAACCAAAGCAGCTTGCCATGAGAGTGTTTTTCTCACGTTTGCACTTGTCCAATCGGATGTACTGATTGTTAATGCCATAGATATTAGAAATATCCAAGACTTATAAAGATTATTGCCACCATTTGCCTAATAGGTGTATTCCTGTGATTGATTCAATTAGAATACTTCCAAATAGGAATATGAGTATCAAATCTCTTGCCTTTGATAGCTTATCGGCATGATATAGTTGTACCATAATTTGAGGTTTTATCTATGCTTATAAAGATTATCGCCAATTATCCCTACTGTTACATTGAGGACATTTCAAAATACCTTTATGAAAACCACAATCTTCACATTTTAATGATACCTTGAAATAATCTTTATTGTTAGACTTTTTCAGGAGAAGTAATAACAGCCCTCCGAAAACTAAACCAACTATAATGTATACTAACATTATTAATATAATATATCCTTGTTAATAAGTTTAAAAAAAAAATGGTGGATATAAACTCTAAAGTTTAATATCTCTAATTTTGCCCTGTGACTTGAAGTGTCTACAGACTGTCTCGCCCATAGTCCTGAATACACCTTTCTCAACAAATGCGTTGTTGACAAATGGATATGCTGGACTTCTTCGAGTTGCCTCGTAGTATTCTGTTGGGATTGCGATCTGGATTCCTATTCTTGGATAACCATATCCTTCTGCATCAGATGTATCAAATGCGAATAATCTTCCGATTTCACTGGCATCGCCAGAGTCGCTTGGTGCATCCTTGCTTGGAATGAATGGAATTCCATATATGGAGTCCACATGTATACCAACACCAGTACCTTTGAAGGTCTGGATTCCGTTTACATCAATCTGTACTAAGCTTTCACCGTATGGGTTTGGAATACGGACTGAAGGCATGTATAGACCTTGTATTTCGGAGTATACTTCGTGAGAGCCTAAGAATACGTTAGGGTCTTTACCTGCAGCGATACGAATCTTTCTAAGGAAAGTTCGTAGAGTGTCGTCAGTTAAAACTCCGTTTGTACCGATAGTGCCTGATGCACTTTCAACTGTACAATCGAATGCTGAACTGCTGTCTCTGTCAATGGTTGCGTTGGCAGCCCAAGGATCATACTCCCCACTACCACTTCCACCTAATGCAGTTTCTTCTGCGTTAGATGAAACTATTCTATCAAGTGACTCAAAGTCGGTTGTACCACCGTATGCACCTGAAGAAACGTTTCCTTCAACATCTGCTAAAAGCATCCTATTTAGAAACTCTTTGTGTTGTACTGCCATGTATAATCTGAGTGAGCCTAAGCCTCCCCAAATATCATCCTTGCTGTGTGTAGCCAGCCATTCCATAACTTCTGATGCACTGAAAGGCAGTTGTGCTGTCTTTGGTCGAACATCAATTTCTTGGAGTGTTGGTTTTACAGTTTCAGCAATGTTACCACCCTCTGCTGTACCACCTAAAGCAGTGTTGCCTTGGTTAGTATTTAGAGTTGGCTTTGCAGTAATAACCCTCCATCCTGATTTATCCCAAGGGTACTTGGGTAGGATTCCGAAGGCGTTAGCTTCTAAGTTAAGTTGCGCCCATGCATAAGCACCAAAAATAGCGTTAAAAACGCCAGCAGTTGATGTGGTTGCAGGAGCATCTGCTTTTCTTAGTAAGTTTCTGTTATATCCGTAGTACAGTGCTTCTAACTCGTCAATAGTCTTTATCTGAACCATTAGTATCTACCTACCTCTTGTGCTGATGGTGTGTAGTATTTACCTTTCAGTATGTTTTGAGCTACTGTTGAAAGTGACTCAAAGCCTGCTTCTCTAGCATCTTTCAGTATTGGACTGAGGTCTGATGCAGATTTGTCTACTGTTTCCAAGGCTGCGTTTGGTCTTGGGGTTTCAGTGGTAAATGTGTGTTCAGATTTTGAAACTAATTCAGATTTGCCTATAGCACCCTGAATTGACAGTTTTGCTTGATCATTGGTTGTTTCTGCGCCATCATCATCCAGTTTGGCTTGTTTGCCTTGTGGATAAGGTTCTTCAGGAACTTTTACTGAAGCGCCAACATCGTCTCCACCTTGATTACCTTTTGGGTTCAAAGCCAAGTCTGTTGGTTTTTCAAGTGCTTTCACTCTGGTATTAATAGAGGTGACAGCATCAATGATACTTTTTTGGGAGTCAACTACTGTGCTTAATTGCTCAGAGATGTCTCCGAATGTCGATTTGACTGCTTCTACGAATGACTTTTCAGAGTCTTCACGTTCTTGTGATTCTTCTGATTCGTCTTCTTTTGCTTCTGTTTCTTTCTCTTCGTCATTAGAGCTTTCTTCGAATTTTGGTTTTTCTTCGTCTGCCATAATGTTATTATTTCTTTATAAGTGTAGTTTATATAGATTTTGGTGTTTTTTCCTTCTCTTTCACAGGTGTAATTTGTGTGCTTTCTCCACTTCCTTGAACACTCGCATGATCATGTCCTAAGCCTCTTTGACCTGCACCAAACTGACCTTCTTCTACTTTTTTCAAGTCTGCCTTTAAATATTCTAAAAATGCCTTTTTTTGTTGGTGTTTTCCCTCTCTATCTAGTTTACTTTCATCTGTTACGTTCTTTGGTACTCCTGCAGGTGTATTATCTCCTGTATTAGCATGGTGTGGTTTTGATCTTCCACCAGCGTCATCTAATGGTTTCTCCTGTTCAATGCATTTACCCTCGCTTTCTATTGATGGTTCACATATAGTTGTCACTTTTGGTTGTGGTAATCCCTGTCCAATCCATGTTTCTCTTCCAGTATTTTGATTATACATAGAATGTTGGTCTCCCTGTGTGTTTGAATGGTCTGCTCCTTTACTCTTATCTTCTGTATCATGTTTAATCTGACCACAGTATGCGCTTGGGTCTCTCTTATCCTGATTGACACTTACACAATGAGCAAAGTCTCCTTTACCTCCCTCACCGTCAGGCATTGGTTTTGTAATGAAACATCCGAAATTATCACATGTCTTAATTATCATTTTATCTCCTCTTCTTTCCGTATGTAAAACTGATTTGGCTATTGGGTTATAATCTGTGATTACAGCCATTGGAACTGCTGGGTCTTTGCATACTGCCACCTCATAATGTTCAAGGTTTGATAGTGCATATGCTATTGATCCGTCTTTCATTCTCATTGGTGTCCTGTTTGCCTTGGTTGCTCCACCAAAACTCAATCCCTTATATTCTCCTGATTTGATCTTCTTCCAAATCTCATTATCCAAATCATAATTTTTAAAAATCTTGCCTGTGACTTTTATGGCTGGATATGTTTCACCATCTTGTGCTGTAAATTCTGCCTTTGCATAATTTATTCCTTTTCCTATTACCCTATTACTATGTGTATCTGTAATTGGTGCGCCTCTATCCATCCAAACTGGTAACACCTTATATAACTCATTAACTATGGTAACTTCTCCCTGCTTGTCTTTCATCTCAACTGTGAGATATCCCTCAAAGAACCTTTCGTCAGAATTAATAGGTTCAAATCCCTTTGTCAAGAGTTTGTTTACAAAGTACCCTTCTGTCATATATAAAAAGAGATATCCTATATCTAATAAAGATATCTATAAAAAAAGATAAAAGTAGTTTGTAAAATAATCCTACTCTGTATCGTCTTTCTTTGCTTTTGTTACAGCGAAGTCTGCTGCGAAACCTGTTGAAAGTCCTATCAGAGCTAATCCTACCAGACCTACAGACTCAATAGCTATTGTTTGAGCTACTGCTATTGCAGCAAATGTAGAGATGATAAGAGCGCCTGCTAGCTTTTTAGCAGAATAAGCTCGGTCTTCTGAGTGTAAATACCCTCTAAGAGTGTTTAAACCAGCTCCGACTACTGCAGCACCAACTGTAACAAGTGTTGGGTCTATCATGTCTTATACCATCAAAATACTTGGATATAAGGATTATGTTATATTAAAGTTTGTACAAGTGTTACTGAGGCAAATATTGTTCCTAATGCAGCAATTATAACGTAAAACTTCTTTTCTTTCCTTTCTGAGTCCTGTGTAACGTGCGCAAGGTGATTTGACACAGTTACCTCTATTTTTGTTGCCCTATCACATAAATCGTCTATTTTTTCGTCTAATTGGTCAATTCTAGTCATTATTCTCTCTAAAAGGAATTCCTCAACCATATACAGTGATTATATGTATAATATTTATATTTATTGCACAGGCTCTAAGTATTTTGACTCTATAAGATATAAAAGATACTCAGGTTGTGATTGTACTGCCAATAGAAGGAATGGATCAAAATTGTTACCTTGGAAAAAACCACATTTATAACATACCCAAAATACTTGTTTTCCTCTGGAATAACCATACATCTTAGTTTTACATTTTTTACAATTATTCTTGCCTGACATACAAGCATTTATTAAGAGGATAGATTATTAAAGTTTATGGGAACAGCGTTTTATGTTTACAGTAGTAAAAGTGAATATGAGAAAGTATATGAGGGAAGAATAGGAGAAAAATTTGTTGATGTTAATATAGATGAATTATATGTGAAAGAAAACAAAAAAGGAGAACCTAAATTATGGGTTGTAACAGAAACAAACCAAATGAAAGAATCACCAAGACTTGAAAAGACAGTAGTGCATTTTAGAAATGGAAGCGCAGATGGTTATTTTGAAGGAGATGAAACAAAGGTATTTTCAGACACTGTAAAATATAATCCGAAATCAAACAGGCTTGAATTCTTTCCACAACTATTAAGAAAACCACAACTTGAATTTAGAGTAGATAGATTTTATGGTGATAAACCAAAGAGAAGAAGAACAGTTAAATGGTCAGAAAAATTTTACGACCTGTCAACAGACAGAGTAAATTTTATTTTATCTTCTAAGTGATTTGGTAGGATCATTAAAAGTATGTTTCCAATCCTTACCATGTTTCTTTTTTATGCTTAGCCAGAACGGATCAGCACCAAACATACCACCTTTCTTATTGTATTTTTTTGTAATATCTGCAACTTTTCTATGACATTTCCTACACAGTCTTGCGTTTATCTGTTCTATATGAAACCTATGTTTTCCACAAAAGAAACATAGTCCATACATCTTGTCTGATATTTTTGCCAAAAGTGGTTCTCTGCCACGCTTGCCTGCACAGTCTCCACATATATCCATAACTGTTGCTGCAGCAGCGTCTTTAGAAAAACAGTCTATGCAAATTGCTTCCTTATAGTTATCAACATGGGTATATTCGTCATCTTGGTGTTTCTGCCAAAGCTTCTTTCCAATACTTGACCCATGATCAACGTTGAGTTTAGTACCCATTACTTCTCTGCCAGTATTATTTTCTTCAAACAGTCTTGCAAGAATATATAAACATTGTTTGCTGCATAATCATTAGTAGAAACTTTTCTACTCTCTTTCCTTATATCTTCTATAGTACCGTCAATCAGTTTGTAATCTGGATGATATACATTCTTTGGTTTTGTTACCTCTCTTATCTGTTCATCAATTTTATCTTCAAATCGAATTTTTACTCCTTTTTTATAGACATCTACTTTTCCTCCTTTGACTTCAACGGTTGCTGAAGTTATTTCATGTTCATGAGGTTTATCACCGTTTTTATGTGAATGTTTAGTACCATCTTCATGTTTATGTTCTAAACTATCTTTTTTACTTTTCTTCGCCATCTTTTTCTTCCCACCTCCTTGTTGATTCAAATTCATTTTTAACTATTTCTCTTGCTTGTCTTACTGTCATATTTGCAAATTTTCTCAACTCATCAACAGCTTTGGTCTTAGACCATCCGAAATCAACTGCAGTCTGCAATGTTTTCTTTACTACGTTAAAATTAACAGGGTTTATACCGTCAGGAAAGTTTTTCTTACTCATAGAAGTTCCCTTTCCACTTGAAGGTGATCCTTGACCTATTCCACCAATATCTGAAGACCTAGGCACTGCAGGTTCTCCTTGGAATCTTGTTCTCTCAGGGTCTTGTTTTTCTTGTCCTCCTCCTTGTTTTCCACCCATAGAAAGTTCTAACATCTCTCTGGTTGAGAAAACAGGGTCTTTTGACACCTTAAAGTCTCCTGTATGTGTTCTAGAAACTTCAAATCCCATTGCTTGCAGTTGTTGCATGTTTGCAAGTTCTGCAGCGTCTGTTTGTAACTCTTGTAACTTGTCATTCTCTTCTCCTGCCTTTAATTTCAAATCCCAATCATTTACACCTAAAATTTCACCTATTTTCTTGAAAAAGCTCTTGTAAAGTATGTCTTGACCCCATTTTACTGCTCTATTGGTAATTGTGACCTGTAATCCCTCTTGTGACCATCCAGAAGGCATTTCTCCGTAATAGAGAGGTAAAACACCGTAAATTGCACCAATAATCATCCTTAGTTCCTTTCTAACTGCAATAAACTCTAATTCTTTAAGTGAACCTGTAAAGTCGAGCCATTGTGCAAGGTTCTTACCTGTTTTATCGCTTTCTACAAGCAATGGGTGTATCATGTAAGGGTCTTCTGTTGCTTTTTGCTCTAATAAATCCCATGATTTTCTGAATGTTTCGTAATTACGAGACGCAATTACTAACATACCCCTTGGGGGTCTCATCTTATCGAAATACTTTCTAATATACTCATCCATGTGGCTTAAAGACATTGCCTTTGACCAAACTGAATAAATTGGTGAATAACCGTAAATTAATGCAGGTCTGTACTTACCAGCACGCCAAACTATTTCACCTTCACCATAAACAACTCTCTTTGGCTGTGGTATACCTATAGAATAAACAGAGTTTACTTCACAGATTGCTTTTAATGCTTCTGCACCACATCTTTAACAT
>Ga0310342_100001040_pt1 | contig 16821 bp, 37 predicted proteins | sample S15DNA20500_MG_FD_206155 | JGI IMG/M metagenome (GOLD analysis project Ga0310342, IMG submission 206155) | Marine microbial communities from station ALOHA, North Pacific Subtropical Gyre - S1503-DNA-20-500_MG | ecosystem: Environmental > Aquatic > Marine > Oceanic | place: Pacific Ocean: North...
GTTTGAAAACTGGTTTAGTTTCTTCTTTCACGCAGAGTTCATTTAGGAGATTTGAATTTCTCTCACTTGGGCCGAATTGTCTCTTCCAATTGATAATTATGAATCTCCTGAACCAACCATCGCTTGGGTCGTTAACCTGTGGAAACTTATTTGCTGAGAATATCTGCTTACTATAGTTTTTGAATGAGAATGGGTCACGGTTTTTACGTTCAGCCATTATTGCATCATCACCTATGAGTACCTTCAACTTACCTGTGCTGTGTAACTCTGTAGCCTCAATATCAGCATAGATGTTTGCTAGTTTTCCGTATAATTCTGCCATACTGAAACGCTCGTTTGCAAGTGATTGAATTGATATGTTTGCACAATTCTCCTTACCTAGCATGAATGTAAGGAAATTTAGAAGAACTGATTTTCCGTTTGCACCTGAACCAATCATCATGAATGCCTTCTGGAATTTATTTGTCTTTAGAAGACAACTTGCCATCATCTCCAACACTGTATAAATTTGGATGTCGTCTGTAACACCGTCTATAGTGAAACATTCAGTAAGATACTTGTAGAATTTTGTTCCATTTAATGCCTTGTCAACTTCACTGACTGTTAAATCATCAAGAGGTATTCCTGGATCGTGGTTCTTATCAAGAAATACTGGAAGTTGTACTGTTGAAAGATTTGCAGGAGTGTGATCCATAATTGACATTGTGTTTATGTTTAGAATTCCATTATTACAGGTTAGAATATTCGGGTCGCTATCGAATGCAGCCCTGTCAATGTATGTTCTTCTCTGGACCTTGGCTATGACTTCTGACACAAACCTGGTAGTGCAGCCCTTTTTTTCCTGTTCACATTCCTCACGAATTGTTGCTTCTGCTCCTGTTGGCTCGTATACTGCACCGTTAAAGATAAACATTTGATCATTATCTTTGGCTGTTCTTATCCTATATCTGCCCATCATTAATTCACTGATATCATCAACATTTCGTTTATCTCCATCTTCTACTTCATCACCTATTGCTTCTCTTTTACGTGATTGGTGACCTAAAATATCAATTATTATTTTCTCTAATTCTGTTTCAGGTAGTGGAGGATCGTTTTGTTTATTCCAACGGTCCATTTCAAATCTAAATGATTTTTCATCATTTAATGTTCCACATACAAGATTACCATATTGAATTGCTGCTTGATGTCTGCTTCCTGACTTTACACCTTTTGCTAATTCTTTTGCATGCCCCTTCATCATTGCACCCATTGTGAATCCTAAACTTTCCAACTTATGACCTATCTCCAAAAAATTGGCTTCCATGATTTCTCTTGTATCTGAAGCAATTGTATATTCACTTCCGTTTGGGTGTATTGACCCTGGGCCTACAACAATCTTTCCGTTTGCCTGAATATCTATTCCCATTGGTTTGCCTTTCACTAATCTTTCTTGATGTTGTAACTTTGTGGAATTTGGTAATTTTCTGACTTTAAGGTAAATATGATGTCCATGTGTTCCTGTTTGGACCACCAGTGTTTTCTTTAATACATCTGGTATAATCTCATTAATGATTCCAGGGTCATCGCCTTTATGATCTATATCTATCACAAGTAAATTATCACTGATTTCACCACATATTACTGCAAAATTCATTCCATCTGGTATGCTTGGTAAGTATCTCTCTGTTTGATATTTTTTCCAATCCATACTTGGAAATTTCTGACGTGGTGGTATTGGTATAATATTACAACCTTGGCGTTTTAATTCACCTAAAATGCGATCCCTGGCGTTCTGTTCAGACATTGTAAAAAAAGGGATTAGGCAGCCTCCTTCTGTACTGATATTAATGTAGCAAGTGTTGCATCAAAACGGCCCATGTCTGCTCTCATCTTTGATTGCTCTTCTTGAATCTCTCTACAGCGATTCAAGATTGCATCTAAAGCCTTTTGAATTGACTCTGTGCCGATACTGGTGCTTCCTGCTGCACTTCCACCTGAAGTCTTTGAAACTTGGCCTTTTTGGTAAGGTACTTCCCAGTCAGTTTTGTCCAGTCCTAACTCATCCTGGATTTCATTGATTCTGGTTTTCGCTGCTGTTTTCTGAGCCTCGTTTGCGGAGCTGCCCCTTTTTAGAGATGCCCAGGAAAGTTTTAGTTCTTTCCAGAGATTGTCTCTTTCGGTTTTACTTATTTCTGCCATTTACTTTAATTCCCTCTGTGTTTTGAGCCATTCCGTGAATGTATCCTCATCCTTCACGGAGTAATATAATTTTTCTAGATTAATTGTGCCTCTCTTTTTCGCTAATAATAAAATACCCATTTTGAGAATTTCTGAATTAGTTGGTAACTCACCTGTTCTATTTCCAACTGTCATTTTGATTGAGTTAAGAAGAAGAGTAAGTTCTTTGTGAGTGACTTTCTTAAGTGAAATTGCTACTGTCGTCTCTGGCATAACGTATAACCGTTAAATGATTATATAAATCAATGTTTATGAAATTAAAGAATGATCGGGTTGGAGGATTGGTGTCCGCTTTTGTGATTGCTCACGAGTTGGACCAATGGCCCGTTCTCCGTTTGTATCCAGGAGACACTCCTCCAACCAACCTTAGTCAACGTTTGTTAACATGATGTTGCTTACATCATCAAGTATTTGAAGTTGAATCTTTGTCATATGGTATTAATGGATGTTTGAAAACTTTGTCTGCTATCACTAGTAATAAGAAAAATAATATCAAATTTGTAATATCACCATTTACCGAACTTCATACAATTAGTCATGAATTCGCCCATACCTTTTCCTGCTGACTTTACGCCATCAAAAATACCTTCCAGTGCCATAGTGAAAGTGCCACTCATAGTTAATCTAAATGTATTAAATATTTAAAATTTAATTTAGAATGGTTTTACTCCCGATCGAGAAAAATTATAAAGAATAATTAAACTTTTGAATTTTTCTTGTCGTGATACCTAGAGAAAAATTATAAAGAATAATTAAACTTTTGAATTTTTCCCGATCGGGAGTAATCCTTACACCGGTTACGAACTGACTCAACTTATTCCTTGTAGATCTCTATTCCGATCTATTTCAGTTTCAACCTAATAATATAATATAATTCGTAACCAGTATATATACTGCGATCGTTTTTGTGCCTAACGTGCCCGATCGCGATCGATCGAAATCGATCGGGTTTATGTTGTTTTTGACAAAAAAATAGGTATAATAAATAATGTCTAACGTGAATTAAGTTGTAGTAGTTCGTAACCTAACGGTGGTTGTGTTTATGGCCATTTTTTAGTTTCTTTTCTGTTGCACGTCTAACAGCATTACTTCGTATCGTATCATAATAAAAATATGATGGCTGGTCTGCTCTTAATGCCTTTTTGGTCCTGTGTTCCTGGTAGTCGTCTTTTTGCTGATATGATGATATTCTATGTTTAAGTCCATAACGGAACCTGTCACCGTTGGCCTGGTTTCTGGCCCCACTACCTTTACGTTGGACTTTGCCATCACCCCACTGCTTTCCATAATTACCAGCGGTTGTTCCTACATACATCGGTTGTTTATCTGCATCATAAATCTTGTAAACTCCAGGAGTGTTTGGTACACGTCTGAGGTTTTTCTTAGTGAGTTTATATATTGTTTTTTCTCTTAACCAACCCATAATTAGTATAGAATATAGCCAAATTTAAAATTTAATTTTATTTATGTGGTATTCAAAGGTATATTATGACTGATTATTTCAGTAAATACTACCGCAAAAATAGGGCCAAAATCATTGCCAATTCCAAAAAATATCAATCAAAGAATGAGGAACATGTTAAAAAATATCAACAAGAGTATTATCGTAAGCACCAGGCCGAACTTAAACAGAAACAGCGTAATTACTATAAGAATAACACCAATTATTATAGGGATTATATGAAAAAGTACAATAAGAAAAGATAGATTCGCTACTCCTTTTTCCTATTTCTTTTATATTCACTGGCTTTTTTTCTTATTCCTGTCATTTCTCTTTTTGTCATATTTTCTTTTATGTTTCTTATTAGATCTATACCAATTTCTATTATGAGCCAAGACCCTCTCCCTATATTCTGGGTCCTTGGCATATCTTTCTCTATTTTTCTTTTGTATTGCTTGATTATACTTTAATCTTTCTTCAGGTGTCATTGATTTATATCTTTTATTTTTATATCGCTTTTGTTTCTCTCTAAACTCTTTCCCATTTGGTCCCCAGTTTTTCATATAGTAATACACACGAGAATACTTTCTTTTTTCATCATTCTCAATAGTTTTCAGTTTTTCTATATAGTCATTCTGACTCTGGGTTAATACACAATCATCTCTTGTTATTATCTCCAATGCTTTATTATATCGTCTCATGAGCCTTTCGAATCTTTCAAATGTAGACACGAATGAACTCTTTGATCTACCAAAGGACTTCATTTCACCTCTGATTATTTTTTTCACTACGATCGCATTATCTCTAAATTCCTCTGGTATACAGAAAAATATTTCGTTTCTAAAAGGAAGTGTGTTGTTTACTTTAACTGTTCGTTTTAAATCACATTGCCTTGGGTGTGATCTTAATCTATAGTTACAACAAGGGCATACACCGGCTATTTCTTTAGTCGCAAAATTTGTATCATTACACTGTGTACATCTTTGTATACCATTACCATGCTTTTTGCCACTGAGACTTACAGAAAGTACAATACATGTTATTCCATTACACATTTTTATTCAAGTTCCAACCTCGTGGGTTACCGCTTTTATAGTATGCCTGCTGACATTCCTTTGAGCAGTATTTTGTTTTGTTGTTCACTTGCGTCTTTTTGTATGTTATTTCCATATTACAGTTTTTACACTGTATTTTACCTACATTATGTTTTGCCTTTTCAACTATTTCATGTTCAAGCATATCAAGTGTGTCATTCACAGCATGGCCTATACTTGAAAGCATGTATACATTGAACCCCTTATACGGGCCTATCTTTACTTCTTGCTTGATTACTATTCCTGCTTTTAATAATTTTCTTATATGATAACTAAGTCCTTGGTTTTTTTGCTCCTCTGTGCTTTTCCATCCTGCTGATTGACCTATCATTGTATATGTCAATCCGGATGGGTTTTTTGCTAAATTAGATATTATTTTAATGGTGTCTTTATTTTTTATCGCCTTTAAGATATCAATTGTTAGATTAGATATCATTTACAACCCTCCAGTTTTGTATAATTACAGGTATCATTCTTTTCATTGCTTTCGGTAATCCTAGTTTTTCTATTATTATATCAGCGTCTTTTTCAGGATGTAAATCATTTTTTACCTCATCAACTATTTCTAAAACAAAATCTGCAAAGTTTGGTTTTAGATGTAGATTCTCACAAACACATATTGCATTATGCATTGCGTAATTTTCACTGTCTGTTGTTGGGTTTTCATGGTCTTTCATTTGGGTATTATCCATTATTTGTTTTATTGATTTTCTCGCACATGCTTTACAAATTACAGCATGGTCTTCTATGAATTCTTTTGCGTCAATTTGGGTCCCACATAAATTACAATAAACTCTCATATACAATACACCAATTACTTCTTTATATCTTTTCTGCGATTATCTGATAGTATGAATGAATCATTTGCAAAATATAAACTACGTACGAATTCAGTATAATCACTTAGATGCTCAAATGATATTACAATTCCACGGTCAAGCATATTCACCCAAGTCCATCCATCTGGATCGTGTTCTATCTGTATAATGTCATTTTGGTATGAATCAAATTCATCCATTATTGTTTATCCTTCTTTTTCTTTCGTGCTACAGAACCATGGCCAGTCTCATACCATTCTTCATCTTTTTCTAATTTGTAATAACCTTTACATTTCTGTTCTCTTAATTCTTCACGTCGTTTAGTGTAATTATCCATTATTTTTATCACCATTAATTAATATAGAAAAATCATTCTTTTCGTTACTCCACTTTGATCTACTTTTTCCTGGTCTTATTGAGTTCTGAAAGGCTAATTCATTTTCTCCAAGTCCTTCCAATTTTGTCATCTCATGAATCATCGTATCTTCAGGTGTTAATGCATTCTCCATCACAAACTTCACTGCTTGTTCTGCGGCCTTTTCGTAGTTCCAGGTCCCAGGGCTTCTCCATCTTCCGATCGCACGTCTTACACTAGGGACAGGCACTTTCATTTCTTTAGAGATGTATAGGTAGATATCCTTGGTAAAGTATTCTCGTACATAGTCTCTTGCCTCTCCCAAACTGTAATGATGTGTCTTGTATTCTATAAGGGCCTGGACCAACTGGTCCTCTATTGCGATATACATTCCTACAATCTGTAGGTTTCTTTTGTTAATTCTCATATCATGAGGATTGTATTTTACTGGAGTTCTTGTGCCGTCTGAGTTTACTCTCTCATATCTATACCCATGATCAAATTTTCTTTCCGCCCCCGCGTCATTGAATTCGCTACTTGACAACCTTTCGTCTCTCCCTACGCTTTTCATTCTCCTTGTCTTTGTTCTTTGCCCACCTGGCGCGCTTGCGCTTGTTAATTAAATCACGGTTCTCCTCTCTGTACTGGGCCTGTTTTTTTAATATTGATTTTTTATTATTCTGGTAATCCTGGGCCTGTCTTGTTCGTATCTCTTTTTTATTCTTCTCGTAGTCCCGCTTCCTTCTAGCCTTCTCTCCGGTCTTGTTTTTCTGGTACCAGGCCCGGCGGGCTGCTAGTTTCTCTTCCTTAGTTTTTGTCATTTCGATTCCTCCTCATATTTTTCATTTATGTTATCAATTACTGCACTAGGATTGACTTCACTATTCACATCATACCATGCAAAATCGGTTGTCTCTCCACAATCTCTGCAACTGAATACCCTACAAGCTATTCGCTTTTTATCTGAATGATTTGGGGATGAAATATATTCATCATCATAAGCTTCACCATTGGTCGATGTACATTTAGGACACCTATCACTTTTTTCTGTTAGTTTACATCCTTCATGGGTGAAGTATAAAGAAGTGAAACGAGGTTCAGTCATTTCGATTCCTCCGAGATGATATGTTTAACTTGTGGTGGTACAATTTTATCTAATCTAGTAATCACTCTATCTAGTTCAGAGGTATCTTCACATTCTGTGATTAAGGTTATTACATATTCCTTCATTTCTCTTCATACCATCCAATAGCTTGAAAATCCTCGTTCCATCCAAATCTACATTTTTCGTCTGTGCATTGACAATAACACCAAGCAGTAGATCCGTCAACTCCCCAATCATATATTTGAAACTCTCCTCCACATTTAGGACATGCAGATGGGTTAGGTGGTTTCTGATAATTCTCCTGGAGCCATTTTGCGTAATCAGATGTTTCACTCATTCCTCTTCCTCCGTTAATTCTGCATCATTGGTTTCCTCTACACAACCGTCACACATACCATCTGCGTTAATGCTTGGTACTTTATCCATACATCTTCCACATTCAACAGTCATAATATACCTCTATGTTACAATAATTAAGTTCATCTTGGAGTGTGAAAAACCAACTTTTATGTACATAACGTTTAATTGCGTTGTTTATTATTTCTAGCTCTTTATCATTAAACTGATCAGCATCCATGTACCAGTCACAACCACACGGGCAATTATGTGCAATCTTTTTAATTCTTCCTCTATTGTTATCAGCATTGGAAATCAACCGTGGGTCCTCATCAGCACCATTGTATACTTCACCATACGAAGCTTCTCTGTTATTTCCAATACTGATTTTCTCTAATTGCATAGGGTTACCTTCTGGCCAACAATCAAATTCAGCACTTAATACACGGCCTATCCATATGTGTGCAACCCAATACGCTGATGGATCACCATCACAATCAGGATTATTATGGCATTCACCGCATATTAGATCTTCAGTCATTTCGATCACTCTTTAACAATGAAAGTCCTTCTAATAGTTTAATGATTAAATCACCATTTGTAAAGTCTGTGGCTCCTATAAAATCAATTTTCATATAATCATGATATTCTTTTCTTAGATGAATTACTAATCCTTCTTTTTTAACTATGTATCTTTTTTCAGTAAATACATTTCCTTGAATATATTTACGTCTACCATCGATTTCAGTTATAACGGTATCATTGTTTTTATTATTAATATACTTGTTAATTTTATCCCATTCAATATTATTTATTCTTTCTTTTTGTTCATCTTCTTTTTGTTGTTTAATCGAAGATAGTCTTTCTTTTTCTTTCTTTTCAGCGTTAAGTTTTCTTTTTTTAATTATATCTAAAATTATTTTTGTTGCCTTATCTTTTATTTCAAAATCACTTAATGTGCGACTTGATCCTCCGATTACATACCATCTAATTTTCTTTCCATTTACTACTATCCAGTGATGACTAGTTGCAGACCATGAACCTGGTTCTCTTTGATGAGTTTTTTTATGACTTACTTCAATATTGAAATCTATTTTATCTTTAAATTTTTCATCTAAATATTCAAATACTAATCTAACTAATAATTTTGCTTCTTCATCAATTGAGGCCATTTCTTATCCTTCCTGGAACCCCATACCAAATTCTTCATCTCTCATTTCTTGTAGCCATTCCCTATTCTCTCGTTTTCTATATTCTTTATTAGTTAGACCAGATTCTGCTATTTCTTCACATGTAGGATAGCAATCACCACCACAGTTAGCACATGGTTGTGGTTGTCCTTCAATCACACCACAGTTTTTACATTTATCATCTACCATAACACATTTTCTGTATTGTGGATTGGCACAATCTCTATCGGTCATTTTAGTAATCCTCCACCCAACCCATAGAATTATCCATAGAACCGCCTTCACATTCTGCTTGGTCTGCGCATTCTATACAATATTCTTTACCTTTCATGGCTTTATCTTCATTACAATATACACATATGTCATCTGTCATTTCGATTCTTCCTTACCATAATCTTATAACACTTTAAATGTTCAACAGCCATTTCATATGTATCATAGTCTTCGGATTCTGTATGTGGTCCAACTAACACAACGTATTTTCCATTATCCCATTGTGCTATTACTGGGTATACACCTTTTTTATCTGCGTCATCTACTTTCATTTATAAACTCCAAACGTTCGTTCCACTGTTCAAGATCTTTCTTTGTTATTTTATTATTTATTTTTGATATCTCATATTCTTTATGTGCTAATACTGTATATGAAAAACCATTAACATGTAATCCAACAGGATCATATTCTTGTTCTAATATTTCTTTAGCTTCTGTCTTACTATTAGCAACAACATATCCCATAGGTAATGTTAAGTAATATCTTTTTAGTGTCATTTTCCCCACGGCCTACAAGGTGGTCTAGGTATCAGTATATGCTTGCAATCTTTCTTTCCTTTTGCCTTCTCAATGTCAACCCAAACAGAAGTTTCAAGGTCCCACCATACTTGCTTGTCTGCGAATTTACCTCCATGCCATTGTATGATTCGTGCAAATCCTTGTTTGTCTTTATCTTCTTCGGGAGTAAATGGCAAGAAACTGAATTTGTAATCTTCTGCAATCGCAAATATGAAAGGGAAATATTCTTTATCTTGTTCATAATGTTCACTTTCTTTGGATAACATTTCATCTATATATCCATAATCTTTTAATTTTTTTACTTCATCTTGTATTCTGGTAAGTGTTTTATATAACAACTCCCTTTCCAATTCAGATATTGCAAGTTCTTGCATTAAAGCATCTTTTGTTAGTTTTCCTTCCCATTCCATGAATCGGATGAAATCATTATTACCGAATATTTTCTTGAGGAATCTTATTGTTTCTTTTTTCATTTTCTAATCACACCTATTATTGTTATTATACCACCAGTAATTAATAAAGGAAAAATGGACTTGTAATTTGATTCATCCGCTGCATACATCTGTACTCTCTCATCATAACAACACACCATTTCAGGGTTATGAGTTAGGACCGATGTTGATATTCCATCCCAGTGGTATAGAGATAATGCAGCAGTTATTTCCCATAAAATCATTTTGATTGATGTGCATGTTGTGTTTCCTTCGATATCTGTGTATGCATTAGGACAATCTATTGTAAACTCGGCCAGGGGAAATACAAATATGAATAGGGCCATGATGAATGGTATTAGATAGTATTTTTTCATTTATGGCTCCATGTCATAGTCTTCATCATCTCCATGTGCACGTTGTAAGTGGTCTGGATCTCCATAACCCCCTCCATATTTTTTCCCACATACCTCACAAATCAATATCTCCACCTAACTTCTTAACTAACAACGACAACTTGTAATCAACTTGTTGTAATGTTTCCTTTTTAGGAACTATTTGTTCTTCATAAATATAATACTCAACCATTTCTAACACTTGTTTAGTTTCATCCTCTGTTAAGCAAGTTTCACCTTCTGTCATTCCTCCTCCTCCCATATCAATTTCAACTTTTATTATACAGCCATCCTCATCCTTGTAGCCATAGACGGTATATTCACCATCTCCATAGCCTGATGCAAAAGTAAGACCACCAGCAAGTGCAATACCTTTTGATGTGTCATTACCTTTTGAATAGATATGTTCAACAAACTTTGACCAGCCCTCATCACTTCCATGAATCTCTTTTAGGTCCTTGACATAGCATGGGTCAATTATCATTAAAAGACCAGCATCGACTCCGACAGTTCCGAGTTTGACTTTGGTTAGTTTCAATTTATTTCAATTCCTCCCAATTACTTGTAATAAGTCCTAATATTTTTTCTGCATTTCTTATCTGTTTTGGGATTCTTATGAGTCTTAGATTTTTCTTTTCATAAACTGCATCACGATCATCTATCCATTTTTTCTGTATATACTGAATTTTATCCTTACCAAATCTTGAAAGATCAAGACCTTGAAATGCTAGGGAATGCATAATATTCCACTTAGTTTTTCTAATTTCTGAATATATTTGCTCAGCATTAATTCTTACATCAAGTGCATTATGGTGTTTCACAATTAATGACATATACACTTCTTCAATTAAAGTCGGTGTTGTGTTTCTTTCTGCTCTTGGTTTAATCATTTAGGTATCATCCATGCTTTTTTGAAGTGTTCATCTATTAGTGATTCAATAAAATTCATAACTACATCTGCTTTTTTTCCTTCGGAAGAACGGATCTCATGATCATCATCATCATGATATTCTGTTTTATTCATATCTTCATGGTCGTCTACCATTATATTCCATATGTACCATACATTATCTTCAGTTACTTTCATTTTCTACCCTCCTTCCACTTGGCCGAATAATATCCTTTGAGGTTTTTACCGAATTGATTCAAATTATTATTATACCATTTGGTTCCACAGTGTGGACATTTTATTGTATTTGGATATCGTTGTTCCAACTTTCCAATAACACAGTGGTCACAACATGCGGCGGTCCGGTTGTACCAGGTTGCATTGCATGTATTACATTTAATCCTGGAGTTATCCAGTTTTACGACTACATCGTTTTGACAAGCTGCACAAATCATTGTTCCTCAACTTCATATGTTAAATCAAATGTGTCATCGCATTCGTATTCATCTGTTTCCCACATATCTTGTTCTATTGCCATATTGATAACCATTGTTTTTATTTCTGATACTGATAATTTTTCAATATCTTTCTCATCAGGAATTACTACACAACTACCATTTTCTGATTTTCGTGTAACTACAAATTCTCTTTCAGTCATGTTTGTCTCCGGCCCTTGGAGTTACTTCGTCATTTGCTACTTCGCCTTTACATGCAAGGCATAACCAGGGACAGATTACTCCCTTTTGATTAGTCCAGGCTTGTTTACATCTAGAACATGTTACCATATCATCCATTACCTTATCACCTCGTCATAGATTATCAATGCGTCATACCATACATCTCTTCCTTGTTGAAATGCCTGGGTATGAAACTTTATGTCAATTAAACGGCTTGGTGTGATTAAATGGCTTATACAAAAATCATTTATCTTTTGTTCCAGGATGTCATGATCGTTCATTACAGAAAATATCTTTGTTTTAATCATTATTATCACCATTAATTTTATTAGAAATAAGCTCTTTATTTTTGTACCAGGTCTTTACCTCACTATCAGAATACTGCAAGAATAAACCTAATTTATTCTGTAATGAATCATGTATCCACACATGACAGTTAAAATGTACATACATTATTCTTTCTGGGAAATATGATACATGATGCTTTATCAATTCAAACTCATCTTTTGGTTTATGACATACTCCACATGTATTTCTATTATTAAGAAATTTTGAATCTTCACTTCCTGTGAGAAATGGTGCTATTCCCCAGTTCTCTCCGTTACTCTCTTCGAGTTGTTCAAACGTCTTCAAAAGTCTGACCTCAGCATTTTTACCTTACCTTTGAAAACATCACCTAATACTATAAACATTCTTTCTATATGGCCATTAATGTGTTTACTATCATGATGCCATTCTAAATTCTGCATTATGAATTTATTTATTCTTTCTTTTTTAGTTTGTGGTATTTCACCATCAATTATTTTTTTAGGACATCCCCATTTTGGTGCGGTTTCATCTATTGCTTCAAGTGCTAATCTATATGCCCATGCACCTTCTTCTGTAACCCAGAACATATTAGAACCTATTAGGTTTGTTGAACTACCTCTTGATATCCAGGCTAATTCTATTAGCCTGTCTTTTGCTACAAAATACTGTTCTGGTAGCATTTTAGTTTTATTAAAGATATTTATTTCCATTTTTTACCTTTTTTCCAATACCGTTCCATACCAAATGGATCATTAGAATTCTTAGGATTCGTAAAAGCTCCCATGCCAAAATCTGATGGTTCTCTATTTTGTGCCTTGCCCTTTGATGCCGGTTTTTTGCCCTTACCTAAGTTACTTGTTGCAGTATCATATTTCTGTGCACTTTTACTCAGTCCATTCATTAACTTCATAAATTTAAACATGTAATATCCAAATTTGTTCATTCCCTGAAGATTGGATTTATTGCTTTTGCTTTCTTTTTGTTTTAGTAACTCTTTATTTTTAAGATGAATTAAACCAAAGATTATCTGTACTCCTTCTGAAGTGAGCATTGTTTCGTCATCCGACAATATGCGATGTCGCATGCAGATCTGTCTTGCGTCTTCCCATGTATCTGAATCACCCTTTGGTGCGTATGGAGATAACTCCCATCCAAATACACTATTGGCTAGACGTAGAGAACAATAATCCAACAATTGCCGTCCTAACAATGTCATACGATATATATTTCTGCCAGTATCCATGTCCCAAACTTCTTGCAATAGTTCCAGAGAGATTAATCTTTCTTTAGTTTTGTTTAGATCTGTTAGTTTAGGAGTTTTCACCGTCTCTCTCCAAATCTTTCAAGAGTTCATCAATATCAGTGCTGTCTTTTTTAGGTTCTGATTTCTCAGTCTTTTTAAAAGATGTCACTTTATCTTTGACACTTCTTGTTTTCCTGGTGAGGACGTTGTACTTTTTATTTCTAACAGACATTACAATACCAATTATGGCCAAGGCCATAAAGATCATTCCTACTAACGTTCCAGTATTCATGTCAGTCATATTTATCACCAATAATTATAATAAAAAAAAGATTCTGCAATTTTCTATCGTACTCCTTCCGCATTTAGGTCTGACATACTTTCACTTACTACGTCATCTGGAACTGTTTCGACTTGTGGTTCTGATTGAGTTTTATCAGCTTCGTAAATCTTTTTCAGTACTTCTACTGCTTTCAGTTTCTTTCCTACGTAGCGTATGTTGTCTTCTGCACTAATGATCTTTTGTTGGAGTGCTTCGATATCTTTTTTTGCAGTTTCGATTTGTGTCTTAGATTCTAGTGCTTTTTCCACTAGTCTCTTATGTTCTTGTTCAAGATCTTGTCCAAACATAATTCTAAAAGAAACCCCCTGTATATAAAATTATAATTGTTTTCAATGTAAATTGAACACCTCTCGTGAATACTTGCATGGGCATTTATTACACTTTAATTTGTCAGTATGGCATTTGTTATCGTTCTCAGGAGCCAGACATGTTCCTTCATGTTTAGTTGATACGCCTAATGTTGTTATTCTGTGTTTTATTTTCTCTTTATCTTTATTTAGCTCATCAGCCAATTCCTGGAACTCCATAGTTTGCTCATCTAGGAATATATCCGAGAATCGCACGGCCATGTTAAATGGTATATGGCCTCCGTCTTCTATGTAATCTTTTACTATTCCTATCTCATGAGTTGGAAGCCAATGGTATATGTGTGGAGTTTTTTCTGCTACCTGGATTATATTGTTAAGTACAAATTGTTCTGGTATATCTCCAGAATCAAACCAGCGGAACACGTCTCCTGCTTTAATACCGTAATGTTTGCTTTTCAGTAAATATTCAAAAGCCTCAACCCATCTTGGATGTTTTAGATGTGTGAAGTTTGACCACATGGCCGCCTGGTTTATCTCGTAATGAAATGCTCCTACGACATAACATTTCGAGCATATCGTTCCTGGTATCTTTCGTAGATACGAACCAACGGGGCATGTGTATGCTGAAGTGTTAAATGCTCTTCCTGGCATTTTGCTTGGGTTGGAAAGGGCCTCGTTTCTTGTCCCTCCAACTATCCATTCAGCAGTATGATATGTTAACGGTATATCAAGGCCTACCTGAAATACAGGTGAGTTATAGATCGGTTCTGAAAAAAATTCGGTTATACGTTCCTTTGGGAACATTATGTATTCAAGTATAGGATGCAGAATAATCCCCATTTTGAATATTATTATTTATCATTGTTTCAAAATTACGTTTTTTATTTGCTTCAGATAATATTCTGCGTATACTTGCTCTTGGTATATCTGAATGTCTTTCAATAATAAGTTCATATGCCTTTTTGGTTCTGTTTTTGGAACTGAATAATTTCTTACCAGTTGATGCTTCATATGTTTTGGCCATAGAAAGTAAAATGTTCCAATACTCTGCTTCGACAATCTGTCTTTTGCTATTGCTCATTTTTTATCTCGTCTTCCAAAATTATCCATATTTTGAAGCTTCCAATCTTTCATGTCTTCATCCCAAGCATATGCATCAGGCCATATTTTTTGTGCGATTAAGTTTATTCCCTTACATCTATTACGTACTGTAACTTCTGTTACATTTGCAGCTAATGATATTTTTCTTTGAGTTGTGTCATATACATTTGATTGATCTAAAACTGATGCCACTTTTCCTGCTGTATAAAGACAGGCCGCTGCAAATCCTACTGGGTCCTTACCATGTGTATCCATTGTATTTTCCTCACAATATTCAATTACTTGATTTGCCATTTTGATTACTTTTTCTGAGAGTTGAGGTTCGCATAAAGTTCCTATTTTAGATGTATAGGATCTAGGATTCATTATAGGTAATACTATTTCAAATTCAGTTACAAGCATTCTGTAATTGGCTGATATGTCTTTTTTGTTTACACCGGCTTCCCTTGCAACATCGGTCAGACTTCTCGGTGTTGATGTCTCTCTTACCGCAAGATAAAGACTTGCTGCTATGAGAGTATTTATTGTTCTTCCTCGAATTAACTTTCGTTCAACTGATTCACGATAAATCTCGGCTGCTCTTTCTTTTACATTATCTGGTATTTTTAATTTATTACAAACATTTGCCAGGTCTGTAAAAGCCTTGATAAAGTTTCTAGATTTTGGATTACTGTTCATTGATCTGGAATCCCAGGTCCTCAGCCTATCCATTGTCGATCTCTGATTACTGTTAAGATTCTTACCTTGTGCATCTTTGTTTATTTTACTTATTATAGAACTTGTTGCGCTATCAAAGGATAGATTACTTGAAGCGGGGCCTGTTCTACCTGACCAACCTCCTAGTTCTCTTGATTTCGATTCATCTGTTTCAAGGTCATATGCTTGTTCTACAACTACGTATCCGCATTTACTACAGCATACTTCTTCCTCGAATGTTGTAACGAGTGTTCCGTTACAACGTCCGCATCTGTTTGTTATATTTTCGCTTTGTACCATTTATTATCACTTCATATATTCCGTATACTATGATAGTTAACACAATTCCTTCTACTATATAATTCATCCAAATCATATAGACTGCATTAATTACCAGTAATATTATCAATGTTAATTTAATCAATGAAAGATACACTGAATTCAACTGGATCAACTTTTAACTTAATCTTATTCTTATTTTTTCTTTCCTGGTATAGACTTGTGAATTCATGTTTAGTTAAAGAATACAGAAAGTCTTCTATATCTTCAACAGTATTCATTTGAAAAATATAACGTTCACCGTGTTTTTCTACAAAGTTCTTCATTGAACGACATTGTTCAAGTATCACATCGTATTCAACATTCATAAGACGTATCAATTGACTTAGTTCTTGTTTTTCAGTATAATAGAAATTATTGTCATTCCAACGACTGAGTACTTCATGTGCAGCATCATACATTAAATTCTCAGTTTTGTTTTCAATTTCATTCATGTTGGTAAAAATGTGTCCTTTCTTTAAGAATTCTAAATAATATGTACTTTTAGGATTTGTTAATTCTCTATATGCGAAACGGCCAGTTGCTCTCTTTTTTTCATCATCTGTCATGTCTCTTAGATCGCGTCTATTAAGATGTCCTTTCTCTAAATAATGTATTGCTAATCTTGCTGCACATTTTCTAGATATCTCTGGCAGTGATTTTACCCATTTCAATATCTCGGTTCCATCTGTTATGTTTATTGTATGTTGATGTGAATATGAATTATATATACTTGATAAAGCGCGACCGTCAAATAATT
>Ga0310342_100001041_pt1 | contig 16819 bp, 12 predicted proteins | sample S15DNA20500_MG_FD_206155 | JGI IMG/M metagenome (GOLD analysis project Ga0310342, IMG submission 206155) | Marine microbial communities from station ALOHA, North Pacific Subtropical Gyre - S1503-DNA-20-500_MG | ecosystem: Environmental > Aquatic > Marine > Oceanic | place: Pacific Ocean: North...
CTCTTGCGGCACTGCGCGAAGGCGAAACCCGCATCGATGGGGCGACTCATCGACCCATCCGCCCCCTGATCGATAAATTGCGTGAGCTCGGCTGTGATGCGCAATGTCTCGAGCCGGGAGAAGGACCGCCGGTGCGAGTCCGGGGCGGAACCTGGACAGGAAATAAGGTTGTTTTGCAGGCGGCAACTTCCAGCCAGTTCACCAGCGCCTTGATGTTGCTGGCTCCCCATCTAGCGCAAGGTCTTCACATCCGACTGGTTGGTCCGATTTCTTCGCGACCCTACATCGATTTGACGGCCGCGGTGTTACGTGCTTTTGGAATCGAGGTGCAACTCACCGCCAGAGAGATCACGGTGAAAAGTGGCAAGATACTGCGATATGGGAAAATCCGTATCGAGGCAGATGCTTCTGCTGCTGCATTTCCGCTCTGTGCAGCAGCCATCACTTCGGGAGACGTCACCGTGGAAGGAGTCGGTAGCGCCTCGTTACAGGGTGACCGTGCCATCGGGGAGATTCTTTCGGAGATGGGTTGTCCTGTTCAGATTGAGCCGCAGAGCATCCGAGTCAGTGGTCCACCTGTGCGTGCCATTTCACGGGCCATGGCTGGGAATCCAGATCTGGTGCCGGCAGTTTCAGTGGTGGCCGCCTTTGCTCGCGGTGAATCGGTATTTTCAGGAGTTTCCCATCTGCGAGTCAAAGAGAGCGATCGGCTTGAAGTGTTGTGTCGCGGTATGTGCTCGGTGGGTATCCGTGCCGAGGTCCGAGGGGATCTTTTGCGGGTGGTAGGCAGTGATGGTGCCGATCTGGTCGCTGCCGACCTGGATCCTCATGGCGACCACAGAATGGCGATGGCTTTTGCCTTGCTGGCGCTGAGAATTCCCGGAACCCGGGTTCTACAACCCGGATGTGTGGTCAAGTCTGATCGACAGTTCTTCCGTCGCCTGGAGGGTCTGCTGGTAGAGCGAGAGATGTCATGATGGATGGCACCATCGCCGACATCATCGTGGTTGGAGGGGGACACGCCGGATGTGAGGCGGCACTTGTAGCCGCCCGTCTGGGGCAAGACACGATCCTCGTGACCCTCCAGGAAGCTACCATCGGGGCACTTTCCTGCAATCCCGCCATCGGCGGCGTGGGCAAGGGTCAATTGACCCGAGAACTGGATGCGCTGGGGGGCGTTCAGGGGATCGTGACCGATCTTTCCGGGATTCATTACAGGATGCTGAACACCTCCAAGGGGGAAGCCGTCCAGTCGCTCCGCGCTCAGGTGGATAAGGAACAATATTCGCGAGAGATGCGCACTCTCATCGCGAATCAACCTCAACTTCGTGTCTGGGAAGGGTCGGTTGAGGATATCCATCTCGAGGAGGATCGAGCTGCCGGAGTGAAACTGGAAGATGGATCAGTGCTTCGTTCGAGCAAGGTGATCTTGACCAATGGCACCTTCTTGCGCGCCGTAATGCATGTAGGTGAGAAGATCTCCGAGGGGGGACGAGTTGGAGAAGGTGCTGTTCAGCATCTGACAGGAGCTCTCGGGTCGATGGGGCTGGAGACGGGAAGACTTAAGACCGGTACCCCTCCGCGACTGGATCGAGATTCCATCGATTGGGATCGGTTGACCATCCAGGAACCCGACCCGGATCCTGATGGGTTCAGTCACTGGCTCGATCCGCCGCGCCGAGAATGGATGAACTGTCACATCACTCGCACCGATGAATCGGTCCATGATGTAATTCGATCTCATCTCCATCGCAGCCCGATGTACTCCGGTCAGATCGATGGGGTGGGACCTCGCTACTGCCCATCCATCGAAGATAAGGTGGTCCGTTTTCCCGAACGAAGTGGACACATAATTCACCTGGAGCGAGAAGGTCTGCAGACCAATTCAGTCTATGTCAACGGAGTCTCTACCAGTCTCCCCGCCGATGCTCAGGAGCAACTGGTGGCCAGGATCCCGGGACTGGAGAAAGCCAAGTTTTTACGCCATGGATATGCAGTTGAATACGATTTCTTTCCTCCCCATCAGATTCGTCGAACTTTCGAGTGTCGGGCAGTTTCTGGGCTCTACATGGCGGGCCAGATCTGCGGAACCAGTGGTTATGAAGAAGCGGCGGCTCAGGGATTCCTCGCCGGCGTCAACGCAGCTCTTTCGCTGGCCGGGGAAGCACCCTTCATACTCGGAAGAGATGAGGCCTACATGGGTGTACTCGCCGATGATCTGGTGCGTTGCGATCCTCGCGAGCCGTATCGCATGTTCACTTCGCGTGCTGAATACAGACTGATGTTGCGTCATGACAACGCCGACCTGCGTTTGGCTACCAAGGGAGAAAAGTTGGGGCTGATCGATGTGGAGCAGGCTGATCGCGTGCGTTTCGACCAAGAAAAAATCCGCGATACAATCAGTCGACTACATGACACGCGCATCGGGACTCGAACTCTCCATCAAAGACTGCGGATTCCGGGTACTACCTGGGAGGATTTACAAGCGGAGAATCCCGAGGTGGCTTCCTGGGAAGTTGAAAAAAGTCTTCAGGATCGAATCCGGATAGAGGTTCGTTACGAATCTTACATCGAACGCCAGATGGACGAGGTAGAACGGACTCGCAGACAGGAGCGCTGGCAATTGCCGGAAGATCTCCAGTACGAGAAAATCCACGGACTTCGTTCGGAAGCGCGTGAAAAGTTGATCAACTTGCGGCCCGATACGATTGCCGCCGCACGACGCATCGCAGGTGTGAGCCCCGCCGATCTCTCTTGTTTACTGGTAGCGCTTCGAGCGCGTACGCGCGATGAGAATCTGGAGCCTTCATGATCAAGGATCAGACTCCAGCCTGGAAGATTCACTGGATGTTGAATCTGTGGCCGCCATTATTTTTCCAGGGGATTCGTGTGCGCAATATCGATCCAAATTTCCAGTTCGCGGATGTGGATGTGAAGAGGTCACTTTTGACGCGCAACATCATGGGGACCACCTTCGGTGGAGCTCTGATGACTGCTGCAGATCCGTTTTATCCGATCCTGTACTGGCGAACTCTGGCGAATGAAGGCCACTCTCTCAGGGTCTGGCTCCGGTCACTGGAGGTCGATTTCCAGATTCCAGCCGATCAGACCGTGAGATTGCACTTTTCGCTCACCTCCGAGCAACTGGAAAAGGCGCGGGAGGGAATCAATGGGGTCGGTAGAGTCGATCTGGTCGATGTTGTTAATGCTGTTCTACCGGGTGGGAAAGTGGCTGCCCGCTTCCAGATAACCAGTTCTCTTCGTCGTCGAAGTTGTGGATCCTCTCCAATTCGTAGTGACGAGGCGATAGACTGATGAGACTCGCGTTTGATCGCCCCGATTGCGCCGGGGTAATGACCGGAAATGGCAATCTGCATGAACCAGTCAGACCCCGTTCCAGGAATCCCAGATTCTGATTCCGAGCTCCTCAGTCGGCAGGGCCGTGGTTTTCTGTTCGATTCACGCTTCGAGTTCCAGGAAGAGTTTCTTTCCTATCAGGGTTTCCGATACCAGTTCTATACCCGTCGTGAAAAACTCCCTGACGGCCGAGTGGTTAACCGTGACGTCCTTCGCCATCCAGGGGCTTCTGCGATCCTCCCCATTCTTCCTGATGGGCGCATCATCCTCATCGAACAGCATCGGGCGGCGCTGGGTCATAATCTTCTTGAGATCCCTGCGGGATTGATCGAAGAAGGAGAGAAGCCGATTGAATGTGCTCGGCGAGAGATACGAGAAGAGACCGGGTTTGAGGCTGGGGAATTGATTCCCTTGCGCGAGATTCTTCCTGCCACGGGATTCAGTGACGAGAAAATGTACATCTTTCTGGCGAAGCAACTGAAGTTTGTGGGGCAAGACACTGACGAAGATGAGTGGGTGAAAGTACATGCAGTGAGTCCTCGAGCAGCCAAAGAACTGCTCGAAAATGGTGAAATTGTCGATGGGAAGACAGTAGTGGCTTTGCTCCATTGGTTTGGAATTTCAGGATGATGTCTCGTATCGCCATCGTTGGACGTCCCAATGTGGGTAAATCCACCCTTCTCAATCGCCTGGCAAAGCGACGAGTGAGCATCGTTGATGATCGCCCTGGTGTGACCCGTGATCGTGTCTCTGCTGAGGTGGAGATCATGGGACGTACCGTTGAGATCATTGATACCGGAGGATTGGGTATTACCGACGAGGCCGAACTCCATACTGATATTCATCTTCAGATCGATACTGCGATTGCGAGTGCCGATTTGATTTTGATGTTGGTCGATGCCAAGGAAGGTCTTCAGGCACTCGACGAAGTCGTAGCTGATCGGCTACGACCACTAGACAAGAAGTGTCACCTGGTCGTGAACAAGTGTGAGGCGGATCGTGAATTCGATTCGATTGCGGAGTTCTGGTCGTTGGGGCTGGGCAATCCCTGGCCCATCTCCGCTGCCCATGGACAGGGTGTCAACGAGTTGATCGAACAGTTCGTTGCGGACATACCTGATGGTGGTGAGAAGAGCGCCACGCCTGCTCTTCGGATCTCGATCGTTGGAAGACGAAATGCGGGTAAATCGACATTCATCAATGCTCTGCTGGGAGAAGAACGGGTTATCGTCAGTGACATCGCTGGGACCACCCGGGATGCGGTCGATGTTCGATTCGAGAAGGACGGTATCCCGTTCATCGTCATAGACACTGCTGGAATGCTCCGAAAATCGAAACTGAAGGGATCGATTGAGTTTTATGCTCAGAGTCGAGCTCTTGCTGCGATTGGTAGATCCGATGTAGTGATCATCATGATCGATGCTGTACATGGCGTTTCCCAGCTGGATATGAGAATTGTTCGCGAAGTTGTCAATCGACATCGCCCCTGTGTCATCGCTGTCAATAAGTGGGATCTTGCCAAGAATCGCACCACGATGGAGGACTACGAGGCTTACCTGGGGAAGACACTCCCGAGTATCTCCTATGCGCCGGTACTGTTCATGACCGCCAAGGAGTCTCGTAACGTTACGCGTTGCATTTCGCTGGTGCAGTCCTTATCAAAACAGGCCAACAAGCGTGTCGGTACTGGAGTTCTCAATCGTGCGGTCGAAGAGATCAGGAATGGTCCACGTCCTAAAGTCAAACATGGCAAGGAACCGAAGATCTACTACGCAACGCAGGTTGCGATCATGCCTCCAACGGTTGCGATTTTCGTCAACAATCCGAAGTTTTTTACTCCCCAGTTTCGTCGTGCGATGGAGAACAAGCTCAGAGATCTACTGGAGGTTCCCGAGGTTCCGGTTCGTATTTTTTACAGGCCGAAAGGCAAGAAGGATGAATGAAAAGAAGCCTCTGAGGGTTTTAGGTATCGATCCTGGACTTGCCAAGATGGGGTGGGGTGTGATCGAGGTGGACGGCCCTGGCTTCTCACTGATCGAATATGGTTCTCTCAGTACATCTACAGATCTTCCTCACTCCGAACGGTTGCTGGCAGTTCATCTGGAGGTGAAGCGCGTGGTGACGGAGTTCCAGCCCGACGTCGCTGCCATCGAAGAAATTTTTTGCGGTAAGAATCCACGGACTGCTCTTGTTACCGGAGAGGCAAGAGCTGCCAGCATCCTGGCCTGTTCTCTTGCTGGTCTGAGAGTCGTGGAATTGGCGGCTACGGTGGTCAAGCTCGGCGTGACAGGAAATGGACATGCGAGCAAGGAGCAGGTCCAGGCGATGGTGCAGAGGATTCTCAAGCTTGCTGAACCTCCCCGTCCTGCCGATGCTGCTGATGCTCTTGCCGTTGCGATAGTCCAAGCGCAACGCAATCGTAGAAGGATTACCGTCTCTCCCTCCGGGACCGGTGGCAGTTGACAGCGTCCGAGGCTAAACTCACGAATAGAGTTACGCTCGTGTCAGTAACCGGGATAGGCGCCGTGCCTTTTCCGCTGTCGGCTTAATGAGGAAACAGACCAGAGAGGATTGGGATGGCGAAGGAGGAACCGATTGAGGTGACGGCGATTGTCAAGGAGTCGTTGCCAAATACCACCTTCCGATGTGAGTTAGAGAATGGCCATATCGTTTTGGCTCACATCAGCGGAAAGATGCGCAAGCATTACATCCGTATCAATCCGGGAGACAGTGTCACGTTGCAGATTTCTCCCTACGATTTAACCAAGGGCCGAATCGTTTACCGGGAACGGTGATCCTCTTGCCAACTTTTTCCATTTTCCCACCTGTTCAAAAATCTCAGTTTTTAAAGTCTCCTCCGAGGATTTGGTTCCTGGTCCTGATCTTCTTGCTCGCTTCTGTTCTGTTGAGCTCCGTGGTCGAAGCGCAAAGAACGAGAAGTGGATCGGGGAAAGAACGGATTTCGCCCGAGGTCAAACATGCCGCTCGTTCGATCACCGGACGTGAATGTCTCGAGCATGTCGTTTGGCTGGCTGATGATCTCCGAGAAGGTCGGCTAGCAGGTAGTCGTGGTTGTCGAGATTCGGCGGACTACATCAAGAGGGTCTTTGAGCACAATGGACTCTTACCTGGGGGATTGGACGGGGACTGGTTCCAGGAGTTTATCATTCCTGGGCGTCGAGGAGTTCGCGGTCCGATAGAGGCGGGCAATAGGCTTCGTCTGTTGGTGTCGGAGAATTCGCTGACAGAGAAACCTCTGCAGTACGAAGGCGAATTCCTGCCACATCCTCGTTCACCCGATGGGGATGTCGCTGCAAGTTGTGCATATTTGCTGGAACCAATGCAGACGCCTGACCAAATAGAACGAGATCCGGTAAAGGGGAAGATCGCGGTGTTGTCGGTCGACGAACCGATTTCCGATGAGGTACTGGATCAGACTTGCGCAGATATCGTCGAGCGCGGAGGAATTGGACTCCTGCTCGTTGGTGATGATTGTAAACCTTCCTCCGACGAAAACTGGTCTGCTACCGAAGCACCAATACTGCTGCCAATTCCTGTGATGCGGGTTTATGGCAAGGGAGGTTCGAAGATCTGGAAGATTTCCGGGCGCCCTGAGCGGTCATGGAAACATCAATCTGGAAATGAAGGTGCCCTGTGGATGGGCCGGCCATATATACAACTCGAAGTGAATCGAGAGGGCCGGGACCTGAGCCAAGGGCGGAATGTTGTCGGACGCTTGCTTGGCTCCGATGCGAAACTTCGTGACGAATACGTCATCATCGGTGCCCACTATGATCATGTCGGGCGAGGACGGATCGCTGGCCTTTCACGTGCGGGTGAAGGTGAAATTCATAACGGTGCCGACGACAACGCGTCCGGTGTGGCTGCAATGTTGGAGCTGGCTGAGGCTTACGCTCTCAATCGACTTCGTCCCAAAAGAACACTGATATTTGTTGCCTTTGATGCCGAGGAGATGGGGTTGCACGGTTCCAATGCCTTCGTGGCTGAAGGTGGCTATCCGATCGAATCGATGCAAGGGATGGTCAACCTGGACATGATTGCCAGAAATAACCCCAAGGTGGTCAAAGTAGCTCGGCGAGCGTCCGACGAATATCTTGGCGCCGTCATAGAGCAGATGGCCAAGCTCCTGAGGTTGACGATCGACGAAACCGGTATGGATGAATTCCTGAACCGGTCTGACCAGGCACCATTTCTCCGTGCGGACATTCCGGCGGTGTTCTTTTTCGGAGGATTGCATGATGACTACCACACCGCTGACGATGACGTGAAGGATGTGATCCCCATCAAGATGGAAAATATAGGTCGCCTGGCTTTTTTAACCTCCTGGGGCCTGTTGCAGCAAGAAGTTGAATCGGAACAGGACGCCGCTGGTGATTCTGACTAGAGCTGCATCCTCGCATTAGTTTTGTAACTAGACAGGTGCACAAGATGGTCTCTCCACGCAACTGGCTACCGATCATGATTCTGTTCACCTTTGCCCACTGGGGTTCGCTTCCCGTTTTCTCTCAGACTGAACCGGTGAACACTTCTCCTGCTGCGGAACGGGTCTGGGAGATCATCCAGAGTCACGACGATGATGGTGACGGTGTCGTTACCAGAGATGAATTCGACCGTGATTCGCGCTCCTTCAACGGCTATGACCTCAACGGCGACGGGCGTCTCACTCGTGACGAGATTCAAGAATGGGTTTCCACCCGCTCTCGAGGACGAGGCGGTAGAGGCGGCGCCGGAAGGTCGGGGGCTGGCAGGGGAGGTGCAGGAACCAACCGTGGTCGCGGACCTGCTCGCATGATCGGAGCACTCGGCGATACGAACGCGGATGGAATCGTGACCAGGGTCGAGTGGGGCGCGGCTCTCCAGGCGATGACCGAAGATGGAAAAATCTCTGTCGAGACTTTTCGGACACGTCTCGAAGGGAAGGGGCTCGGCCGCATGGTGCAATTCCTGCTCGGTCGGATCGATCCGGATGGAAGCGGCTTTATTTCCATCGAGGCGGTCGAAATGATGTTTGTCCGTGCCGATGCTGACGGTGATGGCACCGTCGAGGTGACCATCGGTTCCGGGGATGCAAATAGACCAGAAAATCCAGGAACTGGCTCTTCTCGTGAAGGCGCTGGAGTGGTTCGTGAGCCGCAGGCGAGAGGATCTCAGCGAAGTGGGCCTGCCCCGGCTGTTGGCAATCGTGCCCCTGATTTCACCCTGCCTCTTGCCACTGATCCGAAGCAGCTGATTCAATTGTCCGGGTTTGCCGGGAAGAAACCGGTGGCTCTCATCTTCGGTAGTTACACCTGACCTCCCTTTCGGAGGTCAGCCGGTCGGTTGACGGAAATCTACCAGCACTTTTCCGGAGATGTAGAATTTTACCTGGTCTACATCAGAGAAGCTCATGCACTCGACAGCCCGGTTCCGAATCTGCAGGGGCCACTTCTCCAGGATCCCATCAGTTTCACGGAGCGCAGTAGTACCGCGACGCAGTGCACAGCGGATCTTCATCTGCCGATGCCTGCTGTGGTGGACGGGATGGATGATGCGGTCAGTCGCGCCTATCAGGGCCACCCTGATCGGCTCTACCTGATCGGTAGGGACGGGAACATCAGCTACGCCGGAGAAAGAGGGCCGCGAGGGTTCGATCCTGACGCGCTAGAAGACGCGATCAAAAAAGAACTCAGTGAATCGACTCCCGCACCGTCGACTCCCGCACCGTCGACTCCTGCACCACGGCGTGCCCGGCTCTGAAAACGATTTTATCCGTCTGCATTCTGCCCTGAGCTGGCTCCATCGCGAATCGCCTCGACGATATCAGCATTGGCCAGGGTCGTGACATCACCCAGTTTTCGTTGTTCCGAGATGTCTCTCAGTAACCTGCGCATGATCTTGCCGGAGCGGGTCTTGGGCAGGTCTGGAGTGAAGACGATGCTTGCTGGCTTGGCGATGGGCCCGATCTTATTGGCGACGTGCTGACGCAGATCACCGATCAGATGGTCCTTCCCCTGCACGCCTCCTCGTAAAACGACAAAGGCAGCGATGGCCTGGCCGGTCCTGTCGTCGCTTCGTCCGACCACAGCTGCTTCTGCCACTACCTCGTGATCGACCAGCGCGCTTTCCACCTCAGTGGTGGAGATGTTGTGCCCAGAAATCAGCATTACATCGTCGACGCGGCCGAGCAGCCACAGATATCCATCGTCGTCGACTTTGCAGCCATCTCCGGGAAAATAGAGGCCGTCGAATTGGCTCCAGTAAACTTCCTGATAGCGTTCGGGATCGTTGTAGATCCCTCTCAACATCGACGGCCAAGGCGACCGGATGACGAGTAATCCACCGTGGCCTTCCTTGAGCACGTTTCCAGCTTCATCGACCACTACCGCATCGATTCCTGGAAATGGGGTACAGGCAGAACCTGGCTTGGTGGTGGTGACGCCGGGTAGAGGGGTGATCATTATCGAACCAGTTTCCGTCTGCCACCAGGTGTCCACGATGGGACAACGTTCGCCTCCGATGTGTTCGTGGTACCACATCCATGCTTCGGGATTGATAGGCTCACCGACAGATCCAAGCAAGCGTAGGCTGTTGAGATTACACCCGGCAGGGAGATCATCTCCCCACTTCATGAAGGTCCTGATTGCGGTAGGGGCGGTGTACAGGATGGTAACCTTGTACTTCTCGATCAATTTCCACCACCGGTCCTGTTCCGGGTGGTCTGGAGTCCCCTCGTAAATCAGGCTCGTGGCACCATTGGCAAGGGGTCCGTATACGATGTAGGAGTGGCCAGTAACCCAGCCGCAGTCAGCAGTACACCAGTATAAATCGTCGTCCTTGATGTCGAACACGTACCGGAATGTGGCACTAACGCCCGCCATGTAACCACCGCAGGTGTGGACGATCCCCTTCGGTTTGCCTGTGCTTCCGGAGGTATAGAGAATGTAGAGCAGATCCTCTGCATCCATCTCCTCGGCATCACACTGGTCAGATTGAACAGGCACGATGTCGTGCCACCAGTGATCTTTTCCCTGTTGCCAATCGACTTCGTTTTCACAGCGACGCAAGACAATAACGTGTTCAACCGTCTTTTGACCCACCAGAGAATCGTCGACATTCTTCTTGAGGGGCACAACGCTGCCTCGGCGCCAGGAGCCGTCTTGTGTGATGACCGCCTTACACGCTGCATCGTCGATTCTTTCCCTGAGGCTTTCTGCACTGAAGCCCCCGAACACTACCGAATGAGCAGCACCGATTCGCGCACAGGCAAGCATGGCGACGACGATTTCAGGTACCATGCCCATGTAGATGGCGACGGTGTCTCCCTTACCCACTCCCAGTTCCTTCAGGGCGTTGGAGGTTCGACAAACTTCCCCCAGCAGTTGTGCGTAGGTGAATGTCTTCGAATCACCCGGCTCTCCCTCCCAGTGGAATGCAATTCGATCCGGGCTCGTCTCGACATGGCGGTCGAGACAAGATTCGGTGACATTGAGGGTCCCCCCGACGAACCAGCGATAAAAAGGAGCATCGCTGTCATCCAGAACCTGCTGCCAGGGCTTTTTCCAGCGCAATTTCTGGGCCTCGGAGACCCAAAATGCGTGCGGATCCGCATTCCCCAATTGGTAGATATCTGGCTGCGCATTGGCATTTTGAGCCAGATTTGTGGGAGGAGGAAACGAGCGCCCCTCCTGAAAGAGGTTTTCGATGGTCTCTGACATGTGGATTCTCCTCCTTCGGTGCCCTGTTGGGGACGAGTGCCGAGGATACCCAGACCCCCCGGAAGGATCGAGGGGGTTCGTGACCAACTGCCAAGATGCTGTTAATATCACACCGGAGGTCAATTGGACCCCTCTTTTTGTCGTCTCATTCTCGAAAGAGAGGCGCCGATGGGTCGCGTCCCCCGACGCGCCAGGCCCGCCATCGTCGGCTTACTGATGGCTGCCAACCTTTTGCTGTGTACGGCCCCGGTTGCCGTATCGGCTGCCTTCCTCCCGGCATCCGCCGAGGCGGCGGCGTTCGAGGCGACATCTCCACCTGCTGCACTTCTCGCCGGCAAGGAATTCATCAAAGGCGGGGTCGCACGTGGAGTTTACATCCCGCAAGGCGGCTGGGAGCCACAAGGAGATGTTTTTGTCGGAACCGGTCGTAATAATCTCGTACTGGCCGACCACACCATCGGGAAGGGCAACTTCGACATCGAGGTCAAACTGACGTTACACAAGGTCGGTGCCAACTATGCCGGCATCCAGTTTGGTAACGGAAGACTGATTCTGGGTGGTGACGGTGGCAATCTCATCTTTCGAGGTTATCCCAAGAAGGATCATCGTGTGGTGATCGGTCCACTTTCCGAATACATCGAAAAAGACACTCCGGTCACGGTCAGGATCCGACGCCGTGGTGGCACATTACTGGTATTCGCCAGAGGCAAACGGGTTCATGTCGAGCAGGGGATCGGTGGCGAAATCGGCGGGTTTGGCATTGTTGCCGGAGATGGTCCGCTCGATGTTCATCTGTTCAGAGCCACCGGAAACCTGACCTCGACAGGACGTAGGCAAAGGATCAATCAGGAGTCGTTGAAATCCCTCGATCGCGACGAGCGGATCACCCGCAGCATCGAGGGGGGGATCGATTTTTTGCTCGCACAGGCTCAGCGGGATCCTGCTGGAGTTCTCCGTAGCCACTTCGAAGCGACACTCGGCGCCCGGGCTCTGGAAGCGTATGCCTTGATCGTTGCCGGGATCGATACCCAGCACCCCGTGGTTCGTAGTCACCTGCGCGCCTGTTCCGAAGGGATGCCCCGTCATGGTCGTATTTACGATGTCTCCTGCTGGGTGTTTGCACTCGATGCCGCGATCACCCAGGCAGAACAGGATGCGATCCTCATCGAATCCGGAATAGACGATCTTCAACTGTTGCGCGTTGCTCGAGATCACCGTGGTGATCTCGACAAGGCTGCAGAGATACTCGTCCGCGGTCACAACGATACCGGAGGGTGGCGATACCATCATACTTCCAGTGATGCCGACCTCTCGGCGACCCAGTTTGCGGCGCTGGCGATGGGAGTCATCGGCAGGCGGAAACTCGAAGTCCCGGATGACAGCTGGCAGAAACTGGCCAAGTACTGCATGTCGAGGCAGCAAGTGGACGGTGGGGTGGTCGGGCCAGGGATCAAACTGGCTCCCGAGCCGATCGCTCGTCGTAGAAGTGGTCGCAGTGGGACCTCTGTCGAGGAGGAACTCGATATTCCGAAACCGCTGGCCGGGCCAGAGATGGCATCGGCAAAGAAGCGAGGTTTCCACTATGTCGATGAGAAACCAAAGGATGCTAGCTGGAACATGACCTGCGCCGGGGTTTCTTCGCTGCTCATCGTCTATGAGTTTGGCGGACCGAGTCTGACATCCGAGTTGAGAAAGCAGATCCGTACTTCGATTCGTGATGGGTGCGCCTGGATGGAGCACAACTGGAAGCCCCACGAGACCTACTATGGCATGTACAGCCTCGAGAAGGTTGGCGATCTGGGCAAGATCACCCATTTCGGTGAACATGAGTGGTACCGGGATTTGAGCGACCAGCTGCTCAATACCCAGCAAGCCGATGGTTCCTGGGCGATGGGCAAAACCGGCTGGGATACCGATCGCATGAACACTGCTTTCGCGCTGCTGATTTTGAAGCGGGCCAGTTCGCTGTTGACGCGCGGACCACGTGACGTGGTGATCTTTACCGGTGGAGGGGATTCCTCCGGTGGCGATGATTCCGATGACTGGGTAGTGATTCCGAGGACTGGCGATGCGATTCATCTGCCGAGTCTGGTTCGTACCTTACGATTACGACCGCATCCGAAGCTGCTGGGTTTGCTCGAGGAAGCGGTCGAGGGCCTGCCTTCCTGGAAGCGCCCAACGGTGGTGCCGTATCTGGCTCTGGTTCGTGAACGAGCCATCAGCCGTGGAGTAGGGAGAGTTCTCGACCGGTGTGAAGCGCACCTGCGTCCACTCGGATTCGAAGACCCGAGCGAGATGGAGGGATGGTATCGAATCTGGCGCCGAGCCCGCCAGATCGGTGATGATAAACTGCCTGAGGCTGGCGACGAATTGATCGGCATTGCTCGTGCCGCCGCCGGAGATCCAGTACTGAGAGAAACGGCGCTGAGGGCTGCTCTACAGCTGGGATTGCAGAAATCCGCCCAGTTGATGGTCGAAGATCTGGATTCCTCACACAGGGATCTTCGGGTTCTGGGCTACCAGGGCATACGCGCTCTGTTTCAGGATGCACCGCCGCTTTTCGATCCCGATTCGGATGATGAGGAGCTCGCCGAACAGATTCGTTCCATCTCAGCCTGGGTCTCTGAGAGACTCTAGCCTCGTCAGCGGAATCGCCCTTCATAACGTCATTTTCAGCCTACCTCTGGCAGTCGAGGATCGGTGAACTTGCTGACAACGGTAGCTGTGGATCCAAATTCAGTTTTCATGTTGTTTTCAGAGCCCCTCGATGCGCGCTTTCCAGGAAGTTACCATCCAACAGTGAGGACCATGTTCCCCGCGAACCTCCAGGAGGAGGGGGCGAACCGGGTCCGGGGGAGTCAGGAAAGGGGCCAGCATGCCCACCCAGGAGACCCGTCAGGGAATCGAGTACCGCGTCAAGGATTTGGCACTTGCGAAATTCGGTCGTCAGGAAATCTTGCTCGCCGAGGAGGAGATGCCCGGTCTGATGGCATTGCGTGAGGAGTACAGGGGAGAGAAGCCACTGGCCGGAGCGAGGATCTCAGGATCACTTCACATGACGATCCAGACGGCGGTCCTGATAGAGACTTTGGTTGCTCTTGGAGCTGATGTTCGCTGGGCTTCGTGCAACATCTTTTCGACCCAAGATCATGCAGCAGCTGCGGTCGTTGTAGGGCCGCAAGGGACTGTGGATGAACCGAAGGGTGTACCGGTTTTTGCCTGGATGGGTGAAAACTTGCAGGAGTACTGGGAGTGCACGGTTTCAGCCCTGACCTGGCCTGATGCTCCTCTCAACATGATTCTCGATGATGGGGGCGACGCTACTATGCTGGTCCTCAAAGGTCGTGAGTTTGAAAATGAAGGATCCGTTCCCGATTTCCAATCAGAAGATCCGGAAGAGTGGCGTTATGTACTGGACCTGTTGAAGAACAGCCTGGTCGCGACACCTGGGAAATGGACCACCATCACGGAGTCGATTCAGGGTGTTACCGAAGAGACCACCACCGGTGTCCATCGGCTTTACCAGCTGGAAGAAGCAGGCACCCTTTTGTTCCCGGCGATGAACGTCAATGACTCCGTCACCAAGAGCAAGTTCGACAACCTGTATGGTTGCCGCCATTCGCTCGTCGATGGCCTGTGTCGTGCCACCGATGTGATGTTGAGTGGCAAGGTATGCGTGGTGCTGGGATACGGTGATGTGGGCAAGGGCTGCGCCCAGGCCCTTCGTGGGCAAGGGGCGAGGGTCGTCATCACCGAAATCGATCCGATCTGTGCGCTTCAGGCTGCCATGGAAGGGTACGAGGTGACCCGGCTAGAACACGTCGTGGCAACGGGCGATATCTTCGTCACGACTACCGGCAACCGGGATATCATCAGCGTGACTGACATGCAGAAAATGAAGAACAACGCCATCGTTTCAAACATCGGTCACTTCGATAACGAGATTGATATGGCGGGCCTTTCGTCGTTTCCTGGGATCAGTTGTGAAAATCTGAAGAATCCCGATGAGCACCAGAATCAGGTCGATCTGTGGAACTTCCCTGACGGGCATTCCATCATTGTCCTGGCCGAGGGAAGGTTGATGAACCTCGGTTGCGCAACGGGTCACCCGTCTTTCGTGATGAGTGCTTCCTTTACCAATCAGGTGATGGCGCAGATCGAATTGTTCCTGAACGCATCGCAGTACCAGAACAAGGTCTACGTATTGCCCAAGGTTCTCGACGAGAAAGTTGCTCGCCTCCATCTCGAAAAACTCGGGGTGAACTTGACTGAACTCTCCGACATCCAGTCAAAATACCTGGGCATTCCAAAGGAAGGGCCCTACAAGCCGGACCACTATCGCTATTGATCTTTCGTGATGATGTGGATTCCGAAATGACAGGACCCGATCTCCGTATGGCGGGGATCGGGTCCTTTTCCATCTGACAGACTCCAGATTTTTCTACAGATCGAATCTTCGAGTTTCAACGCATCCAGGGTGGTGGCAGTTCTGGATCGATACCGTGTCTTTCGATGGCCGATTGCACCACCTTCGCGTCGATTTTGTTGTCCTGCGCCAGGGTGGCCAGAGCAGCAATCTCGATGGAGGACTGGTCCGTTTCGAAGAAGCGACGCAACTCATCACGAGTGTCAGATCTTCCAAAACCATCAGTTCCGAGGCTTCTCCAGGGTACTGACACCCATGACCGTATCATGTCGGGCAATTCGCGCATGTAATCGGTCACTGCCACCACCGGATCGGTTCCTTCGTTGAGCAGTTGGGAAACGAGAGGGATCCTTGGTGTGGATTCAGGGTGGAGCAAATTCCAACGATCTGTTTCCATCGCCTGACGTCGTAGTTCCGTATACGAAGTGGCAGACCAGACCTCGGCTCTGATCCCGTGATGTTCGAATAAAGCAGACGCTGCCGCGCGAACTCTGGGAACACACGGACCGCTTCCGAGCAGACGGATTGCTGGCCCATCTCCCTCTGGTGCCTCGTCGAGTCGGTACAAGCCTTTCAGGATTCCCTCGCGGGAGCCTTCGGGCATCGCTGGCATGTCCAGGTTTTCGTTGTACAGGGTCAGATAGAAGAAGACATCTTCCTGTTCACCGACCATCCGTCGGATGCCCTCTTCGATTACCACTGCGACCTCGTAGGCAAATGCAGGGTCATAGGCGATGCACGACGGGTAGGCACCGGCGATGATGAGGCTATGACCGTCCTGATGCTGTAGGCCCTCTCCATTGAGAGTGGTGCGTCCGGCAGTAGCTCCGAGAAGAAAACCACGGCCTCTTCCGTCTCCCAGTGACCAGATCTGATCTCCGACTCGCTGGAAACCGAACATCGAGTAGAAGATGAAGAAGGGTAGAGTCACCTCACCATGAGTCGAATAACTGGTTGCTGAGGCGATCAATGTGGCCAGGGAACCACACTCGCTGAGACCTTCCTGGAGGATCTGACCGTCTGCTTTCTCGGTGTAGGAAAAGAGCAGCGAATGATCGACTGGTTCGTATTTCTGGCCACCTGGAGTATAGATGCCGACCTGTTTGAAGAGCGCTTCCATGCCGAATGTTCGCGCTTCATCGGCAAGGATCGGGACGATCCTCTCGCCGATTCCATCGACTTTGAGCAGATCTCTGAAAAGTCGTGCGAAAGCCATCGTTGTCGAAGCTGGCCTCGATTCGCCGGTTCCACCGTGTAACTTTTCGAACACCTGTGGTTCGGGAAGTGCGGGCACCACCGCTGTGGAGCGGCGTCTGGGTAT
>Ga0310342_100001043_pt1 | contig 16815 bp, 14 predicted proteins | sample S15DNA20500_MG_FD_206155 | JGI IMG/M metagenome (GOLD analysis project Ga0310342, IMG submission 206155) | Marine microbial communities from station ALOHA, North Pacific Subtropical Gyre - S1503-DNA-20-500_MG | ecosystem: Environmental > Aquatic > Marine > Oceanic | place: Pacific Ocean: North...
CTGGACGGGTAAAACTCCTTTACAGGTTCGCAAAGCACTGAGCCGTAGCCAATGAGCTACGAACGAGTTGGTTGAAGCGAGGAATCCTCGCGTCTGCACCCGACTAGCGAGGCAAGATTGCGGTTAATGGCTGAGCCAGTATCCACAGCCCGAATACGGTGAAACTGACCATGAGGAGGGTATAGGACGAACAAACGCTCTTTTTCGAGTAGGCAACCGTAGCCGAAGTCTTGTCAACGGTCGAACTTTGGGGTGTGAGCGAGAGATCTGATCATCCTGCACGCGTGATTTGGAACTGTTTCAGCCACTGGGAACATCCGGCACGGCGATTTCCTATCCCCGACGCGAACAGATCCCTGCCACTCGATGCAGCATGACGGTCTCGCTGGGTGCTAACTGTGCAGTTGCGGCAATTTCTGCTGCCATGGTGGGCCACGCACTGCTGGCCTGTGATAGGCCTGCGGCATCGCGCCTTGCTCTTCCAGGTGGTCCAGGATTTTCTTGATGGCGACCGGATCTTCTATGGCAGCTACGATCTTGACGGCGCCGCCACAGGCATCGCAGGTCTGAACATCCATATCAAAGACGCGCTTCAAGCGCTTGGCCCAGGTCATCGCCGCATGTTTCTCAGCCGGCGTCTTCTCCGCTGACTCAACGCCGGGCCTCTGTCTCCCCCTGCCCCGCTTGGCCGGAGTCACCTGCGACCTCAACTTGCTGTTGGGTGCAAAGATTCCATGGAACCGTGTGAGATTAACGCGCGGTTTTGGAACCAGTGCCGCCAGCCGCGCCAGAAAATCCAGCGGTTCGAAGAACACGTGGGTGGTTCCGTCCCGGTAGGGTGTCTTAAGCTGGTAGCGCACCAGACCGTTGCTGGTCAGTGACAGCCGTTTCTCGGACACCGCCGGGCGACTGATGTAGCGGCAAAGCCGTTCCAGTTTGTCGCGCTGGTCAGCACGCGCCGAGACACCGGCATGCAGTGAGAAGCCGCCGACTTTTCCGGCCTCTTCACCGAATGGTGGGTCATCCGCCGGCAGCGTCTGCAGCGTCATCACCTTGCGTCCTGCATTCGGCCCAACCGCGATTCGGTACGTGATGGAGTGCCCCATCACGCTGCTCATGGGGTCTTCGTCGACATCTTCGCCGGCCAGCCAGCTGTTTTCGGCGTCACGCTCGATAAGCCCCTGCCGCTCCAGATATCGGCCCACCCGGCGGGCGATCTTGTCTGCCAGTCCTGTCAGCTCGGCACTCGTCGGTGCCTTCACCCAGCGAAAACGCAACCGGCCATCCGGACGCTCAACGTACACACCGTCCAGAAACAGCATGTGGAAGTGAACATTGAGATTGAGCGCACTGCCGAAGCGCTGGATCAACGTGACGGCACCAGTGTGCGCACTGCCTCGTGTGAAACCAGCTGATTGAATCAGGTGCGTCGAGATCACGCGGTAAACAATGCCCAGGACCTTCTCCATCACCTCTGGCCGGCTGGCGAAAAGGAATCTCAGCGGAAATGGAAAGCTCAGAACCCACTGCCTCACCGGCTGCTCTGGAAAGACCTCGTCTACAAGAAGTGCTGCCGCTTCCGCCATGCGCCTGGCACCACAGCTGGGGCAGAAGCCTCGACGCTTGCACGAAAATGCAACGAGGCGTTCAGCGTGGCAACTGTCGCAGCGCACACGCAGGAACCCATGCCCCAATCGCCCACAGCGCAGAAACTCATCAAATTCCCGGCGTACATACGCCGGCAGCGCCCTGCCCTCACAGGACATCCGCTCAGCAAACGCCGGGTAGTACTCCTCCACGAGCTTGTAGAGCAGCGTTTGCTCGGGCCGGTGGCGCTGGTAACTGGGCGCATGCACCTTCGCCTGCGCCGAACATGCTGATCCGATCTCGCATCACCCTGGCCTTCCTCGATAAGGGTTTCAACGAAATTCTTGGGTTGACCCGGACGCGTGCTGCGGCGTGCGAATGGCAGCTTTCAGGTACTCAGAAAGTTACTTGTCCCCGAACAGGACTGGCGGCTTTGTTCTGTAACCGGACTGCCGCCACTGATCTACTGGTAGTCGGCTATGCGCCCAAACTAGCTGCTGAATCAAGCTTTTCTTGGCCAGCCCAGGCGCCGGGATGCCTTGCAGACTCGGCGGCAGGATCAGTGCTGCCAGAGCGCCAGGTTCGGCAGGCGGCACGGCCTGCACCTCGATGATTATGGCGTCCAGGGGCGCACCCGCCTTGCCGGGCGCCGACGCACGCTCTGCACGCAGGCGTTCCGCCGTGGCAAACAGGTCGAGCAGGCCGTAGATCGCGGCGCGCTGCGCACCCGGGTAGTCGACGATGCCGATGGTGATCGGCGTGGCAATGGGGGTAGGGATGGTCCGCGCCTCCGGTTCTGCAACGGGATCTACAAGCGCTGGCGTCATGGCGGAATCAACCCGTTGAATGTCAATTCTGACTATGGGCTGATGGTGGTCCCGTGCCTAAGCTGCGGTCAACCTGAATCCATGACATGCCCAAAACGGAGTTTTCCGAATATGAATGCAACCCGGTTGTTGCAGTGGTCGCTGCTGGCCTGCACCGCATATTTCCTGGCGATGAGTACCGCGCACTTCATCGGTTTCAAGGTGCCGGTGCTGTTCGTCTACTGGGATGTGCCGTCCAACCACTATCAGGACATGATCATCTCGTTCTGCGCGTTCACCTACGCCACGCTCAGCTTTGCTGCCTATCGCCACCGCGTCGCGGTGCCGGGCTGCTGGTGGCGCTGGTCGGCACCGTGCTGGGTCTGTCCGCGGTCAACAGCTCGGCGGCGCTGGCGCAGATGATCGACGGTGGGACGACCACGGCCTACTGGCTGCAAACCGGAATGATCGCCGGCCTGCTGATCTGGCTGGTCGTGCTCTACCGGCTGTCCAGAGCAAACGTACCCGCGACGTAAAAACTGCACGTTGCCCGCACTCAGATCAGAACGCGATGCCGAGGATGCCATTGGTCCAGCCACGCCGCCGCTGTTTCCGCCCGTCAGCGAATGCGCAGGGCCGCCGACAGCTAAGTCGCTCGAATACGTTGGCAATCGTCTGTCGATGAGCCCCCTTGGATCGAGCGCTCGGCTGCATCTCGGCCGGGTGGATGGACGCTCCACGAGCCGATCGTGACTTCAGGGCGATGTCCGATCCAGAGCGGAACAGTCGGCGATCTGAGCATGCAGTGGTGGCGTGCACGGTCAATTCCGCAATGGATATCCCACGCCGTCCACTGAATCCGGTCGTCTTCAGAGACCGATCACGCTGAGGTGCCGCTCGCGAAGAAATTATTGCCAGAAGCGTGAGTTTCCCGCCTGCGACCAGCTAATGCGCTGCCATTCGCCGCCGACCTTTTTGAGTGGGTGGTTCACCCGGTCCGGATCGTGATGCAATTGGGCACTTCGCATAACCCCATTTCCGAAGGCTGAACCGGCATGAGGGCGCTCGCGTCGTTCAGTTCGGGGTTCTCGGTGCCGCTCAGGCCCCGTCATCGCAGCCTTGGCGGGCGCCCGAGGCCCTGCAAAACTGCGTTTGCAGGCTGCAGCGGGCGCACCTCTGCCTTCATCGCGCACACCCGCACGGGTCATGGCGCACCAGCCAGACCAGCCGCTTGGCGTTGTACGCCGCGCACTTCAGCAGGATCGCCAGTTCGTTTCTCGCCAGCGTCATCGCCCGCACGCACTTGCCGCCCAACTGCTCGAGGCCGGCGAACACATGTTCGCCTCTGGCGCGGACGCGGTTGATCGCCTTGTTGCGCGCGTCCAGTCGCACGCGCCGCTCCTGCCCGGGCTTGGCGCGCCGTGCGATGCCGTCCCGCAGCTGGTTGGCCTGCAGCAACTCCCGGTTGGCCTGCGCGTCGTAGCCTCGGTCGGCCAGCAGCCGCGCGCCGGTGTTGGCGCGGTCCAGCACCTCCTTGAGCGTCTGGCCGTCGTCGGCGTTGGCCGGCGTGACCTTCGCCTGGCGGATCAGCTTGTAGCGCGCGTCCGCGTTGGCGTGCACCTTGTAGCCGTAGAAGCTCTTGCCGTGCTTCTTGGTCCAGCGCGCGTCGCGGTCGGTGTGCTGCAGCCGCTTGGCATTCCAGCCCTCGGGCCTGCGGCCTTCGTTGAGCGCTTGGCGCTCGTCCTTGTTCGCCTGGGTGAGCGGTGCCTGCACGATGCTGGCATCCACGATCTGCCCGCCGCGCGGGATGTAGCCGTGCTGCTGCAACTGCAGGCTCACCGCCTCGAAGATGGCGCGCCCGCCCAGACCGCCTTGGGCCAAGCGCTGCTTGAAACTCCACAGCGTGCGCGCATCGGGGATGTGCAGTGCTCCGTCCAGGCGGCAGAAGTGCTGGAAGCTCATGCGGTCCAGCACCTGGTACTCGCAGTCCTCGTCGCTGAGGTTGTACAGCGACTGGATGAACAGCAGCCGCACCATCACCTCGGTGGGGTACGGCGGGCGCCCGCCTTTGCTACGGTCAGCGCGAGGGCAGGCGGTGTCGACCCGGGCGGCAATGGCCGCGAAGTCGATCAGTTCGTCCATTGCTGCCAGGTTGGCAATGAAGCCGCCGAGCTTGGCTTGGCGCTGGTCCTGCACGAACAGGTCAGCGCCAGGCTGGTGACGCCAGAAAGACGAGGGCTTGATGCGCGGGGTGATCATGGGCGACATCATGCCGGCTCACGGGCTGCAAGGGGGAGGGAGGTTTCGAGAAGTGCCCTCAAGCATTGCAAGCCGAGGGGAAAATTCTTATAATGCCCGTGCTTCGCAGAGGTGCGAAGTGGGGCGTGGAAACCCCTTTATAGGAGCCGGAGCCAATTTGGCGACCGGGTGGCGGACGCGTATGTCCAGAGCCACCCGGCTTAAAGGCGTTCGCGCCTGTCCTATAACAGGTTTCCAACACCCGGTTCTCAGTGGTGAGCGCCCCCGACAAGGGGGGGCGTCGCCGGCTGTCCCGCATGCGGGACGAAAGGAGCGAGGTGTGGGTACAAGGTTGCGGCTGGGCAGTTCCCTGATTTTCACTGCGGCGATGGTCGCACTGGCCGCTTGCGGCCAGAACGCGGCGACGGCGGAGAACGCGAACACGGCGGATACAACGACCAGCGCGGCGGATGCCGCCGCCGTCCCAGAGACGGCGAACACGACCGCCGCCAACGAAGCCGCCCCGCCTGCGGTTGCGGACGCCGCTCCGGCCAAGGTGCAGACGGTTGCGGCGCAGACGGTCACGGCCCTGCCGCTCAAGCGCGGCTATTACGTCGCGAGCGATACGCCGTGCAGCCAAGCCTCCAACGCCACCACAACGCTGCTGCGCCGTGAGGGTATCGGCGGCGCGCGGGACTTCTGCGAGTTCAAGAAAATCGAGCAAACGGGGCCGAACACCTACCGCGTGACGGAAGCCTGCGGGGATTTGCAGGACAGTGCCCCGCCGGAAACCAGCACTTCTATCTATACACTTACGGGGGATACGGCCTTCACCGCCAAAAGCGAGCATGGCTGGGAGCGTAGCGCCCGCTACTGCGCCCAATCAAGCATGCCGCCTGACTGGCGCGCCAACGATATCAGCGACGTGACCGGCTGACCGCCGCCGCAATCCATCCATTTTCGTAAGGAGATTCCCGATGCAGCGAAGGGCTGCGCTTTGTTCGGCTTTCATCGGCATGGCTTTGGCCACGCTCACGCCCGCCTTCGCGCAAAACGCCTCAACGCCTGCGGCCAAAATGGACATTGCAGGGGTGCGTATCGGCATGACCGAAGCGGAAGCCCGCGCGGCGCTGACGGCCTTCGATGCCAGCATGCGGATTATCCGCACGACCTCGCGCTATAAGTATTCTGCCGGGGAAGGCAGGCCGGAGAATCTCTCCACGCCGGAATTTCTCGACAGGCTGGAAGTCCAGCCTGCGCGCGGCGGGTTTGAACTGTTCATCGTGTATTTCGCGACGCCGCCGTCCGAGCCGCGCGTCATCGCCATTGAACGCCCCAATCTCGCGCATACGCAGAACCCGCCAACGCAACCGCAATTCCGCGCAGGCCTTCTCGCCAAATACGGCCAGCCGTCTTTTGCCGAGCCGCACCAGCTTGTCTGGGAAGAAGCAGGCAAGCCGCGCTGCGCCTTCACCCGCCGGGGAAACCGCCCCTATGTCGGGCACGAACTCTCCCGCAACCGGATTGTCCCGACGTTCCAGAATGAACGGCGGTATCAATCGCTCGGCCTGACGCTGGCCAGCGATCCCGCCGCCTGCGGGCAGGTGCTCACCTATAGGGGTTCTAGGGATTTTCCGTCCAAAAACGACAAAGTGCTCTGGAGGCCCCGCCGTCTGTGGCCTCCAGAGGGGTATTACTTTTTTCGAGATCCCTATTTGGGCTCTGTTTGAGTAAGATTTAGTCTTTTTGGGCTAAATCCATGGCATTCGAAGAACGTGTCCAAATCTTGTCCGAGGCAGAACAAGATGAGTTATATGGACCCCCCGCTTTCACCTCCGCCGACCAACGCTTCTTTTTCTCGCTGAACGATAAGGAACTGGCGATCGCTAAAAGCCTCCGTCATCGGGGCCAGCGTTACATGCTGGTGGTACTGCTGGGCTATTTCAAAGCCAAGCCGGTGGTGCTGAATCCCGGCTTTCATCAGATCAAGCAGGACCTCAAATACGTTTATCAAACCGTTCTACCAGGCCCAGGCTGTAGACCCTTTAATCTCACGCCAAAAGAGAACGAACGGATTTACCAACGTGTTTTCCAGCTCTGCAACTACCAGCGCTGGAATGTCAAAGACCATGGAGCGGCGTTGAGAGATTACTTATCCCAGCAAGCCAGAGCCTGGACAGCGCCTAGGCACCTCTTCGATGCGGCCATTGAATATTGTTCGGGGCAGAAGATCGCAATCCCTGCCTACAGCACGCTGCAAAAGATCATCAGTCAGGTGGTGGGAGACGAACAGGAACACATGGCCGCGCACCTTGAGCGTGCAATGTCACGCGGTCTTAAGCAAGCACTGGCGGAGCTCGTGAACGGCACAGGTCCACTGCCGTTCCGACAGTTGCGACAATCGGCTCGTAACTTCACCGGAACCGAGTTGGAGAAAGAACTGATTGTCTATCGCCATATCCAGCATTGGATGCCGGAAGTGGATCTGCTGTTGAGCACGCTATCACTGTCGCAGAAAAATCTGCAACACCTGGCAGAGAAAGTCGACTACTACGGTGCCAAACTGAAACGTCAAACCGTAGGCAGCCAATGGCTGTATTTATTGTGCTATCTTCAAACGCGATGGCAGCAAGCGCTGGAACGTATTGCCGATGGCTTTGTGCATCATGTCAGACAGACCAAACAGAAGGCAAAGGATTATGCGCAGGAAGCGGTGTTTAAGGATTGGCAAAAAGCAGCTAAAAATGTCAGCAAGGCAGCTGAAGTACTGCACCTGTTCATTGATGACAGCATTGATCTGCAACTACCGTTTGCAACAGTAAGACAGCAAGCACTGAGCCTGCTGACCAAAAGGGATCTGGAATCTGTATGTCTCTTCCTGAACGAGCAGCGACGATCGGTCGATGAAGCCATGTGGCAGTACTGCGACGAGAAAGAAAGTCTGCGGAAAGGTTTGCTGCGAGAGTTGTTCCTATGTCTGCGCTTCGAAGGCTGCGACGGCACCCAGCACTTAGCGGCCGCCTTGGCGAAAACACAAAACGAACTCAACGGCCAGGACGCTCAGTTGCAAACTGCCGACACCAGACTCCTTTCCAAAAAATCACGTGAATTCCTGCTGGATGGTGAAGGGAATATCCTGATCGATCGTTATGAGTGGTTCCTCTATCAACAGATTCCTGATCGCCTGAATGGCCAGCTGACGCTGCCTGATATCACTAAATACCGGGCACTCGACGCCGACCTGATCGACGGGGAACATTGGCGAAAAAACAAATATACGCTGCTTCAACAGAGCCATTTTACAAAATTAGCGGAGGAGCCTGAAAAGCTGATCAAACAGATGGCCATGGAATTGGATACCCGTTTGTACGAAGTCGGCGAATATCTTGAACAGGAAGACAACCGGAATATCATCTTGCGTAATCCGCAGGGTAAACGCTTCTGGCGCCTGCCTTCGGCCAGCAAACATCATCTGGTCAACAATCCCTTCTTCCAGCAAATTCCCACAACGGGGATTGCGGATGTACTGCGCATGGTTGATCGTGACACCGGTTTCATTGACTGCTTCGCTCATGTGCTGGGTTCCCAATCCAGAAGCCGTTCCCATGAATATGACCTGTTGGCAATTCTGGTCGGCAATGCAACCAATCAAGGCATTTACGGCATGGCACAGATCTCTGATCGTACCTATGATCAGCTCAGCACTATCCAGGCGAACTATCTTCGCCTGGAAACATTGAATGCTGCTAACGACAACATCAATAACGCGACAGCCAAGCTACCCATCTTCCGGTACTACAACATCCAGGAAGATGTGATCCACGCCAGTGCCGATGGTCAAAAGTTCGAAGCCCGGCGCGAGACCTTCAAAACCCGTTATTCGTCGAAGTACTTTGGCACTCAAAAAGGTGTTTCTGCCATGACCTTGATCGCCAATCACGCTGCGATCAACGCCAGAGTGATCGGCGCCAACGAACATGAATCGCACTACATCTTTGATTTGTTGATGAGCAATACGTCAGACATCATTCCGGATGTGCTCTCAACCGATACCCATGGGGTGAACCATGTGAACTTCGCGTTACTGGATCTGTTCGGATACCAGTTTGCCCCACGCTATGCCCAGGTTGGCAAAGTGATCAATGACATGTTTGATGTCAAGGAAGACAAAGAACACCGAATTCAGCTGTGCTTAAAAAAGCCAATCAATACCCATCGTATTGCGCAGCACTGGGATACCATCCAACGGATTGCAGTATCACTTAAGCAGCGGAAAACAACGCAAGCCACCTTGGTGAGAAAGCTCTCGGAGTACAAGCGCAATCACCCGCTGCTGGAAGCCCTGACGGAATACAATCGCCTGGTGAAAGCGAATTATCTACTGTGCTACATCGATGATGCCAGTTTAAGAAACTATGTTCAGCGCGCGCTGAACCGGGGAGAGGCCTATCACCAACTGCGTCGGGCCGTGAGCAGCGTCAATGGGGATCAGTTCCGGGGCAGTTCAGACGAAGAAATCCAGCTATGGAATGAGTGCGCTCGCCTGGTCACCAATGCCATCGTTTACTTCAACTCCAGGATACTCAGCCAGCTGTTGACCAGCTTCGAATACCAAGGAGATACCAAGAGAATAGATATCGTCAAACAGGCATCCCCTGTGGCCTGGCACAACATTAACCTCAAGGGGACTTACCACTTCGAATTGAGCGAAAAATTGCCAGATCTGGAGGAGCTTATGCGCTCAATCGAGGGATATTTACCCGTCAGCGAAAAGTAATACCCCTCTGGAGGCCACGGACGGCGCGGCCTCCAGAGCACTTTGTCGTTTTTGGACGGAAAATCCCTAGAACCCCATGTAGCTGTGCACCCAGCCGTAACCGAGGCCACGATCCACCTTGGTCGAACTGGGGGCGCTGTTATACGTCCGCGTGAATACCGTGTTCAGGCCATTGCGACCGCGGATGACGAAATCGGTTTCGTCATGGTAGTTGTTGCCCGTGACCGTGGAGACCGGGTCGGCTGTGGACGGTGTGCGGATGGGGTCGTTGTTGACGGTGCCCACCAGCACCTGGTCATTGAACTGGTCGTTGTTGAACGTGGGGACAACGGAAGGCGTTGCACCACCAACGCCAGCGTTCTGGAGGTTGATAGACTTGGATGGTGTCAGCACAACGTTTCCATCGACGTAGCCGCCCGCCAAGACGGGAGCTGTGTTCGTCAAGGTGAAACAGGCTATTGTGATGGTGCACAGCGCCTTTCGATGACGGGTCAACCAAGGCTTTGCGCAGGCGACAGCAGAGCCATCCACTGCATTGGATGTGAAGCGGCGCATCATGTCAGTTCCCTTGCGTAGTTTCTTTGGTATCGTCTGGGCCGGCATCCACCGCTTTGGACGAGTTCACGTCATCACTCTGCATCTTTAGCCCCTCCAGGCCGACGTATCCACCTCCGGCGGAGATACTTCGATTGATGATCTCCATTGCCATTGATATAAGGTGGCCGGTTTCAGTCTCCCACTCCGATCGGATGTCTACCTCGAAGCGGTAATTCGATCCGGTAGCCAGCTTGGAAGGCAAGGTGTACTCCACCCACGACTGAGAAAGATCACGTAGGTACAGATCGTTGCGGAAGAATGCGATGGTCGTTGTGTCATAGGCATCGCTGGCCTGCGGATAGGCGCGATATATACGACCAGTGGGTGAGAACCCCTTGTTGCGGTCGTAGTAGTCAAAATCCACTTGACCGATGTAATACGGAATGATCGTGTAGAGCCAGTAGTTCTGGAACTGACTGATCACGGTGAGCACAGGGCCAGAGAAAGTCTGGTTGCACATCGATATCGGAGGAATCGAAGCATTGCCGTTGGCGTTGTAGAACGCCTGCAGTTGTCCCTCCCAATAATCAACACAGTCCGACCAGGCATAGATCCCTGTGGTGGTGGAGTAGACAAATCTGCCCACACGCCTTTGCGTGGCGCTGGTGGCGGTGGTGACGGTGGGCAGTATTGTGTCGAACGTCTTGCCCTGTGTTGCATGGGTCCACGTTGCTGGCGCCGTGGAGTAGACCGTGAGCGGCGTGTAGGTGAAGCCCGATGGCGCGGTGGTGCTGAACCCCAGACTCGGATACAGGCCAGGGAGAGTATCCGTGCTGTTGTTCTTCTTGAGGTTAAGCAGGGTGGCACCATTGGCCAAAGCCATCTGGATGCCACGCACGGTCGATACCGCATCGTAGCCGGTGAGTTCCTGCCAGATTTCGTGCTCCAGCGAAGAAGTCAGATGCCCCATGAATTCGAACTGGCTGCTGGAATAGGTCAGCGCAGCTTCGTCGCTTCGGTACGAACCGCCAATCGTGATGCCTTTCATGTCGATGAGCAGGCCACCGGGCAGGATGGAGAATGCCGTGCCATTGATGTACTCGGCTTCGTAGACGGAACTGACCACGCCCAGGAACCCGATCACCGGCGTCTTGACCTTTCTCAGCCGGTCGGCGCGCTCGAACTGTTCCCGCAACTTGGCGTAGTACTGGGTGGCAGCCACATGAAGCAAGCCTCCCGTCAGCGCGTCCAGGGCGGGGCGGCTCTCCAGCAGCTTGCTATCGGTGCTATCCCAGCCGTTGCTGTTGGCGTCTACGTAGGGGGTGCAGTTGGCGCCATCGGCTTGGCAACCTGCTTCTGAGGGGTTGAAGACGATCTTGTATAGGTCGTTAGCGTCCAGCAATTCTCCTGCTGCCCGATGAACCTGGGTCCAGTTGGAGGACTCTCCGCCTGTGGCGATGAGGTAATAGCCGCCTACCATGCCCTGATAGGTCGCGCTGATGTCCCGGTCGGGCTGGCCAGAGACCACAGAAGGCGCACCGCTCATCGTGATTTCCATGGTCACCACGCTGCCCAGGGGCACGTCGCTGTTGCCACCTTGGCTGTCAATGATGCGAGCAATCTCGACGCCACCCAATCTCACGACCATGCTGGGGAAGGAGTCGGCCCCTTGAAACTCAGGGGCAAAAGTCAAACGTTTGGTGGCAATCTCAGCCAGCAGAATATTGGGCGTGGTTGAGCTCAACGAAATGGAGCCACCGCCTGGTAACACAGCGGTGTAGGTGCCCATTATTCGAAGTGTCTTGCCCCACTTCTTGGACTCAGTGGAGGGCACTGCAGCGTCGTGGGCCGCAACAGTGTCATAGCGGCGAACAGATCCGATGACCTGGTAGGGTAGCGATGCAGGTAGCAAGCCCTCGCGGATTTCGACGATTTTGCCTGCGTCCTCCACGTCCTCCAGCGTCTTTCCAGTGTGGTTGGCACGCAGCCATTGACCGACCTGTTCCTCATAGATCGCCAGAGGATTCTTGTCGCGCCGCGCCGCGTCGTTGTTCTTGATGGCGTTGTAGTAGGCCGTGTAGTCGAAGGTGACCGTGCCGTAGGGGCACTTCGCATAACCCCATTTCCGAAGGCTGAACCGGCATGAGGGCGCTCGCGTCGTTCAGTTCGGGGTTCTCGGTGCCGCTCAGGCCCCGTCATCGCAGCCTTGGCGGGCGCCCGAGGCCCTGCAAAACTGCGTTTGCAGGCTGCAGCGGGCGCACCTCTGCCTTCATCGCGCACACCCGCACGGGTCATGGCGCACCAGCCAGACCAGCCGCTTGGCGTTGTACGCCGCGCACTTCAGCAGGATCGCCAGTTCGTTTCTCGCCAGCGTCATCGCCCGCACGCACTTGCCGCCCAACTGCTCGAGGCCGGCGAACACATGTTCGCCTCTGGCGCGGACGCGGTTGATCGCCTTGTTGCGCGCGTCCAATTCGCCAATAGCGGCGCCCTTGATGCAGGCATAACCTTTGGAAACCGGGTGGGTCTTGTCCGGCTTCACGGCGACAACCTTCTCGCCGTCCAGCGTGACATCTAGGCCGCAATGGGCTTCGCAAATCCGGCAATAGGTTTTTTCAGTGCGCATCTTTCTCCCCGGTTTCGATTTCACTCCCGTGAGTATAGATGGCCACATCCACGCCCCGGCTACCAAATACTTGGAATTCCAGGCTTGCCAACTGGATTTCTCAATTGACCATCGTTCAAATGCTGAAGCTCCGGCAAGATGGTCGCCACCTCAACGCCACGGGCAAAGCCCTGGAGACATCATGCAACTTTGTACCTGGCTGTCCTTGGCCTTTATCGCGATCTGGGCCGGCATGCTGCAGACCGACATTTCGAACCTGGCGACCTTATTTACGGTGAATGCCGCCGCGCAGTTGACCCTGTTTACCTTGGTCGCCTGCATTCCGTTCTGGCGCACACAGCGTATTTCCTACGTGGATATCGCCTGGCCTTTTGGGGTGGCAACCATCGGGCTTTGCATATTGTTGTTTGGTGAAGGTGACACGCTGCGTCGGCTGGTCGTTGCGGGTGTATATCTGTTCATCGGTCTGCGCATGGGTGTAGGCGCCGTCGTCATGGCCTACAAGACCGGTGTGATTTTCAAACACGAGTTTCCGCGTTATCAGTATCGCCATATGGTGCTGGAGCAAAGCGGAACCAAGCACGTCAAGCTGCACATGCTGACGGAGATTCTGACACAGGGTTTCGCGAACATGTCCGTGCTGGCCATTCCGGGCTTTTTGATGGCGATTAACCCGGAAAGCAGCCTTTCGCCCTGGGAAATCGCCGGCCTGCTTCTTTGGGCAGCGGCGTATATCCTGGAATCCGTCGCTGACAGCCAGAAGCTGTTGTTCATCTCTCGCAAGAGCGGCGATGTATGCAACATCGGCCTGTGGAAATACAGTCGCCACCCGAACTACTTCGGTGAGTGGCTGGTCTGGACGGGGCTGGTGTTGGCTACGGTTCCCTCCTGGTTGGCCATGCAGTCCATTGAATCGAGCCCGGTGTGGTGGCTTGCCGGAGTGGGTGCTGTAGGTGCTTCGGTGATGATGTTCATCACTTTGGTCTTCCTGACCGGGGCCATACCGGCCGAGTACTACTCGGTTCAAAAACGGCCGGGTTACCGGGAATACCAGGCGCGGACCAGCATTTTCTTCCCTTGGTTTCCTAAGAAATCGACCTCCGCATAAGCGTCGGGAAAGCTCATACGGCGTGTGCCCCTTGTGAGGCTTCCGGATAACCCGGGAGAGGGGCACGCACTTCGGGTACGGCTTTGCGTTAACCGCTCTTCGGGGTTGAGTCGCCTCGAATCCCGTGCTGAAGGATCAGTGCACACAGCAGCACAACACTCTCGAAAACCAGCAGGAACATGACGAAATCATTCGGCTGGCCATCAAGGATCAGGCTGGATAGCCGGCCAGCAACCAGGCCGCCGAGAAAGGCTGCGCAGAACCACAAGGCGTGCCGAGTCAGGCTCGCCATCAGGGCTCCAGCGAGCATCATGCAGCCGAATGTGAAGTGCATGCCGCCGTAGATGGAGCGCAGTTCGTTGGCGGCCGTGATCGATTGTGGTGACAAATCCTGGGAGGCCAGCGACGCTACGGGGTCGATTGTGGTCTTGATGCCAATGAGCATGAATGCGATGGCATTAAGGACGAGGAAGATCTTGGCAGCTTTATTCATTTCTCAACCGGCTCCGGATGGCGCTCGACTGTCCAGGTATGGACGGGGATGTGGCCCTCGCGCTCCCATGACGGCGGCTTCCAGAAATGCTTGAGTCGCTCTCCGAGCGGGCCGGGTGCCATCGCGTCGCGGAACATGTCGACAAACTCATGAAGGTTCATGACAAACCAGTTATGGCTTTTGATCTGCCGCGGGGTGCCGTATTCCACTTTTTCCTGTTCCGGTTCATAGGTGCCGAACAGGTGGTCGTACAACATGATGACGCCGCCGTAGTTCTTGTCGATGTACTGCAGATTGCGGCCGTGGTGAACACGATGATTGGAAGGGGTGTTGATCCACCATTCGACCCAGGGATGGAATTTGTGCACGGCTTCGGTATGCACGAACCACTGAAAGGCCAGGTTGGCGCCAAGCAATCCCAGTATCAGCTCTGGCGAGAACCCAATGAGTACGGCCGGAAGGTAGAACATCCAGGTGCCGACGATGCCGTTCAGAATGCTCTGGCGCGCCGCGGTCGACATATTCATGTTTTCGCCGGTGTGGTGGGCGACGTGCTGGCTCCAGAACCAACGCACTCGGTGTGCGGTGCGGTGATACCAGTAATAGCAAAGCTCCTGCACAAAAAACGCCAGAACGATTGTTCCTAAATTCATCGGGATCGTGAAAAGGCGATGCTCCCAGACCACCGTAAATAACGCCGCCACGAACAGAAGGTTCATTAGCGCGCCGGATACGTAATAACCCGCTCCTAAAGAAAAGTTAGCCAACACCTCCGAAAGCCAGAATGGCTTTCCCTTACTCAGAGCGGCGTCGCCCGTCTTGCGGTAGGTGTATAGCCACTCGAGCAGAAAGGCGCTGATGAAAACAGGAATCATCGGGATCAGAATCATCTCGTTCAGCGTGGGCTCACGCCCAAAAAGTGCGGTCAAAGCGGTAACCAGCGGCTCAAACAGGGAAGCCATGTGCGTTTCCTCAAATGTTCTGCGATGAGAGGAAGTTTGCGGTGGTTGCTGGCCAGCGTCTTGACCTTTGCTTATTATTTTTTGACATCGCGTGCCAAACAAAAAATTTATGGCGACTGGCGCCCAGGTCTTTGCCCGAACCACTTACCTCATTCGTCGCTTCATGGAGGCCGAAGGGATCACCCATGCCGGCTTGAACAAGAGGCTCGATGACGCTTGTCGATCCGAACGCATTCCCATCGAACAGTGGTGGCAATTGCTGGATGAATTGGCCGTGGTCAGCGGCGACCCGACGGTAGGTTTGCGCGTTGGTCGTTACGCTCAGGCACAGGATGTTGGCGTTCTCGGTTATCTGGCCGCCAGCTGCGAAACATTGGGTCAGGCGCTGCAACGGCTCCAACGCTTCCAGGTTTTGCTGCACGATTTGTCCTTTTCCTGGATGCGTCAACAAGGGCACGATCTGTATTTTGGCTGGGCTGGCGAGCGTGGTCCTTCCACGGCGGCCTCAAATGATGTGCTGGTTTCCGCTTTGCTGACTGTTTTGAATTCACTGACAGCTCCGCAGCGTGTGCGGCCGTCACTGATTGAGTTTCCCGATTCGCAACCGGCAGATGCCAAACGGCATGAAGAGCTGCTCGGCTGTACGGTTCATTTTGATTGCGAAGCCCTGGCGATGAAATTGCCAATCAGCCTGTTGAAGTTGCCGATCAACAGCCGAGATGCCCATCTCTGCGAAATTTTGGATCGCAAGGCTGACGCGATGGTACGCAGCCTGTCGGCGTCTGATGAATTTCTCAACACCTTTCAGCGAGCCATGATGACCGGCCTGGAAGAGGGCGAACTCAGCATGGCCTGGCTTGCGAAGAAGCTGAATATGCCCTTGCGCTCCCTGTACCGTTCTCTTCATCAGCGTGACCAAACCTACAAAGGGCTGCTCGACAAGTTGCGGCAGGAACTGGCCAATCAATATCTGGCCGATCCCGCTCTTTCCTTGAGCGAGATTTCACTAATGCTGGGGTATTCCGAACAAAGTGCGTTCAGCCGGGCCTTTCGTAACTGGACGGGTAAAACTCCTTTACAGGTTCGCAAAGCACTGAGCCGTAGCCAATGAGCTACGAACGAGTTGGTTGAAGCGAGGAATCCTCGCGTCTGCACCCGACTAGCGAGGCAAGATTGCGGTTAAGGAAGGTCTGCATAAATCGCCCGAACGCGTGCTTGACGGCGGCCTGATTGCCTGAGACCATTGAGCCCATGAAGCAGAGCAGCCTTGGATTGGGAACATCGACGAAGCGCACGCGCCGTCGGGAGTTCCTCGACGAGATGGACCGGGTGGTGCCGTGGTCCGACCTGGTGGCGGAGATCGCGCCGTTCATGCCTGCAGGCAAACGCGGCCGCCCGCCGTTCCCGGTGGAGTCGCTGCTGCGCATCCACTTCATGCAGCAGTGGTTCACGCTGAGCGACCCGGCCATGGAAGAAGCGCTGCACGACATGCCGCTGTTCCGTGACTTCGCCGGTCTGGGCGGCTGGGATGACCGGCTGCCCGACGAGAGCACCAGTTTGCGGTGGTTGCTGGCCAGCGTCTTGACCTTTGCTTATTATTTTTTGACATCGCGTGCCAAACAAAAAATTTATGGCGACTGGCGCCCAGGTCTTTGCCCGAACCACTTACCTCATTCGTCGC
>Ga0310342_100001045_pt1 | contig 16807 bp, 16 predicted proteins | sample S15DNA20500_MG_FD_206155 | JGI IMG/M metagenome (GOLD analysis project Ga0310342, IMG submission 206155) | Marine microbial communities from station ALOHA, North Pacific Subtropical Gyre - S1503-DNA-20-500_MG | ecosystem: Environmental > Aquatic > Marine > Oceanic | place: Pacific Ocean: North...
CCATGACACGTCCCCGACTGATCTTGGCCAGCCAGTCGGCCCGCCGGCGACATCTCCTGGAACACTGGGGATTCCGCTTCGAGCAGGTGGATCCCCCGTTCGAGGATCCGCCAGATCCTCAGGGTGCGGATGCCGCTAGACTGGCGGTATCTCTCGCCGAGAATAAAGCGCGTAGCCTTCTTGCCATAAATAACTTAAGCCATGACGACGGCGTCGTGGTCATTGGCGCTGACACGATCGTGGTCAATCACGACGGCCGCCTTCTGGGCAAGCCCCAGACCGCCGATGAAGCGGCAACGATGATTGGCGGGATGTCTGCAACCGACCATCACGTGGTCACCGGCGTCTGTCTCCTGAAAGCCGCTACCACGCACGCGGCCACCTTCGCCGACGTGGTCAGGGTTCGCGTCGGCAACATGCCACCCGATGTTCGCAACAATTACCTGGCGTCGATGGCATGGCAGGGAAAGGCGGGCGGGTACGACCTCTGGGACGTGGCGGACCGATGGCCGGTCACGGTGGAGGGTGACGCCACCACCGTCGTCGGGCTCCCGATGCGTCGCCTCACCGAAGCGCTGCGAGCTTGGGACATCACCCCCGCCCACGCCGCCCCACCACTGCCCTGGGACAACGACGCCACCGCCGGCCACCAGGCTTAGCCCGTGCCCTCGACGACTGATCTGGCGATCCCAGCGTCACGAAGACGCTCAAAGCCCCGCAGGACGACCCGGAACGCTTTCAATGGACGCACGGACACTCTTGAACCCCGCGAATCGCCAGCGGCATGCCCGCTTCGTCCGTGGGGCGCTGCGGCCCGCCGCCGCGGCCTATCGAGCGATCGGGGCGGTTCGCAACACGCTCTACGACCTGAATCTCTGCCGCTCGCACCGGCTCGGCGTGCCGACGATCAGCGTGGGTAACCTCAGCGCCGGAGGGACCGGTAAGACGCCGATGGTCATTGAGGTGGTACGACGGTTACAGGCCATGGGCCACCACCCCGCGATCCTTCACCGCGGGTACGGTGGACGGGGTGGACCCAGCGACGAGCATCGCCTCTTCGTGGCGACCCTGGGCGACAATGTCCCGGTCATGGCGAATCCAAGCCGTCGCGCCGGGGCGAGCAAGGTGTTGCGGCGGTGGCCGACCACCTCGGTCTTCGTACTCGATGACGGCTTTCAGCATCGCGGGGTCCATCGCGATTTAGACCTGGTCCTGGTGGACATCTCCATGCCGCTGCGGGACGCGCAGATGTTGCCCGCCGGCCTCATGCGGGAACCGGTCACGGCCCTGCGTCGCGCCGACGGAGTCGTGCTCACGCACCTGGAGCAGGTCGAGGCGGCGGTGGCAGAGACGGTCGAGCGTGACATCGAACGGTGGACCGGCCACCCGCCGCTGGCCCGCACCCGCCACGCTTGGCTGAACCTACGCTGCGACGAAGGCCCCGACCTGCCGTTGTCGGCCCTGGCCGGCCGGCATGTCTTGGTCGCCTGCGGCATTGGGAACCCCGATGCCTTTGCCACGACGGCACGCCGGTACGCCGGACGCGTGGATGCCGTGCGCCCCTTCGCCGATCACCAACGCTTCGATCAAACCTCGGCGCAACAGGTCCTCGACGACGCCCGCCGAGTGGGCAGCGACACCGTGCTGATCACGGAAAAGGACTGGGTGAAGTGGGCCCCGATCATGGCACCGATCCAGCGCCACGGGCTGAAAATATGGCGTCCACGCCTGAACATCGTCTTCGACGCCGGTGAAGCAGCCGTGGAGGCGGCACTGCGTCAATCGCTGCCACTGTCGGACTCCCTACCACGTTGACGCAAGTCGCCCCGCCCGCCGTTACGATTGCGCCGATGTCCACAAGAACCCCCATGCATGCGTCGGGACAGGCCACCGATCGCCTGGTCAACCTGCTGGACACCTGGCGTGCCCCCAAGATCGTGGTGGCTGGCGACTTCATGCTGGACCGGTACATCTACGGTGACGCCGACCGCCTCAGCCCCGACGCACCGGTGCCGGTGCTGGCCGCCCGGCGGGTCGAGCAGATGGGCGGAGGCGCGTCGAACGTCTGCGCCGATCTGGCGGCACTGCAGTGCCGCGTCAGTGCCGTCGGTGTCGTGGGGCGTGACGAGACGGGCCGCGACCTGCGAAACGTGCTCACCGAGGCCGGCTGCAACACGGCGGGGCTGGTATCGGATCGCCTTCGTCCGACGACGGTTAAAATGAACTTGGTCGGCCTCGCCCAGCACCGACATCCACAAAAGATGTTTCGGCTCGACGACGAATCGACCTCGCCGCTCGCCGCCGACACGGCGGCGGCGCTGCTGGTCCGCCTCGAACGAGCCCTCCGCGGCGCCGCAGCGCTGTGCCTCGAAGACTACAACAAGGGTGTTTTGGCCCCAAAGATTTGCACGGCGATGATCCGCCTAGCACGTCGGGCCAAGGTTCCCGTCTTCGTCGATCCGGCCCCCATCTCGCAATACGCCAAGTACCGCGGCGCCACCTGCATTACCCCGAACCGCAACGAAGCCTCCTTGGCCACCGGGACCCGCTTCGGCGACACGCTGCGGAGGCCCGTCTTGCGAGCGATGAGTTCGAAGCTGATCAAGGAACTTCGCTTGGAAAGTTGTGCCATCACGCTTGACAAGCACGGCCTCTTCGTCGCCACGCGCGACGGTCCCTCGACGCTGGTTCCCACCAAGGCCCGCGAGGTCTACGACGTGACGGGGGCCGGCGACGTCGTGGTGGCCTCCATTGCCGCTGCGCGAGCCAACGGCGCGGCATGGCCGTTGGCCGCGGAACTGGCCAACGTGGCCGCGGGGTTGGCGGTGGAGCAGTTCGGCGCAATTCCGATCGAGCTGGACGACGTGTTGCTCAACGTACTCGAAGATCGCGGCAAATCACTGGGCAAGCAACGCCAGTCAGATCAGTTGGCCACCGAGATCGCGGCCCACCGTCGGCGGGGCAAACGCATCGTCTTCACCAACGGATGCTTCGACATACTCCACGCCGGCCACGTCGCCTTTCTGCGGGAGGCCCGCGCCTGTGGCGACCTGCTCGTCGTGGGGCTCAACAGCGACGATTCCATCCGGCGGTTGAAGGGACCGCAGCGACCCGTGAACCGCCTCGACGATCGCCTGCTGGTGCTCAGCGAACTGTCCAGCGTCGACTACGTTACCGTCTTCGGGGGAAATACCCCCCTGAAGTTGATCCGCGCCACCCGCCCCGACGTGTTGGTCAAGGGCGCCGGATACAAACGACACGAAGTGGTCGGCGGCGACTTCGTCGAGTCGTACGGCGGCCGGGTCCACCTGGTGCGCCTCGTCAAGGGCCGCAGCACCACCAACATCATTGGCAAGATCGAGCGACAGCGCCACCGCTGAGCCGCCCCCGAATCGCAACAAGCAACACGTCGCCTGCCGCGATGGGGCGGCACGGTCGCAAGGCGAGGGGGTGGACTTACGGTTCCAGTTCGGACGCCAGTTCCGCCACCGCCTCCGCCGTGGGCTGGAGCATGCGCAACGTGGCCAGGTGCTGGCGGGCAAGATCCAGATCACCGTGCGCCAACCGCCAACGGGCAGCACCGGTCACCAGCGCCACGTCCAGCGGCGCACGTGCCCAGGCAGCCTCATACGCTGCCGCGGCGTCGGCGGTGCGCCCCAATTGCCCCAGGCACACGGCCACTTCCTCCAGGACTTCCGGCTCGCGCCGTTCGCGGGGCGTGAGACGTTTCAACGTGGCCAGGGCATCGGACCAGCGATTGGCACGGCGGAGGATCCACGCCTTCTTGCGAAGAAACTTCACCTGCTTATCGCGCTGCGTCAGCGGCATGCGTTCCACCGCCTTTTCAATCTGCTGCAACGCGAGCATCAGCTTGTTCTTTACAAAGTAGAGTTCCGCCAATCCGTAATACGCATCCGCCAAATTGGAATCGAGTTGCACCGCCTGCAGCAACAGTTGTTCGGCCTCGTCATGCCGCCGTTGCTTGATCCTGACCATGGCCAGGTGCACGCGGTATGCCGCCTGTTGAGGATCCTGTTCGACCGCGGTCTGGTAGTGCCGCCCCGCAGAATCAACCCGCTCGAGCTGCGCGGCCAGCACCCCGGCACCGAAGTGAATCTCCGCCTGCAACCGATCACGGGCGAGGCTGGACACCATGATGTCGTAGGCCTCTTCAGCATGCCCCACCTCGCTGAGAAGCATGGCGAGAAAATTGCGCAAGGGCACGTGGTCGGGATCGCTCGCCACCGCGGCACGGGTCTCGGCGAGCAGCGTTTCCGGGTCGCGGCCCTGTTGCTGACCGTACCGCTGCTGCAGCGATTCCAACACGGTGTCAGCAGCCCTGGCACGCGTTTCGACCTCCTCCGCCGGAGGCGACGGCGCCCGCCAGATGGTCAACGCCGCCAAGGCCAGTAGGCCGACCGCGGCCAACGTGATGACACCGAAGCGGCCGCGCCGACGGCGACAGCCGCCGCGTTCGTCATCGTGGAACCGGTCGCTCCGTGATCGGGGGAGCATCGCCCCATGTTATGATGGGCGTCCCGCCTTCGTTCGCGGCGCCGCCACGATCCCCGGCCGGAAGGAAAGCTTCGCCGCCCCAACGAGTTGTCGCATGTTCGCTTTGAGCCGCACGGTTCGATTCTTCCTCAACGACGGCGACCCGCCGGCACCCGCCGACGGGCGCAACGGCCACAGTGCGTGGCCACCGGCACGTGGCCTCGGACGCTATTTCGAACTCAGCGTCACGTGCGAGGGGGAACCCGACATCGTGTCGGGCTACTTTCTGAACATCCATGCCATCGACAACGCCGTACGTACGCACGGCATTCCCGCCCTGCGAGACGGCCTGGGCGGCGCTGGGGTGGGTTCCCAGCCGGCCGGAAGGATCCTGCAAGCGATCGTGGCCGGCCTTCAACCGGCCCTGCAGGGCTCGGTGCGTTCAACCGTCCTCATGCTCAGCCCCCAGCACAGTCTGACGATACGGAGCCACCGGATGCAGCACGTCATCATCCGCCAGCAGTTCGAGTTCGCCGCCGCCCATCGTCTCAACGTGGACGCATGGTCGGAAGAAGAGAACCGACGCTACTTCGGCAAGTGCAACAATCCCTCGGGTCACGGTCACAACTACCGCTTCGAAGTGGCGGTCGAAGCCCCCATCGATGCCGAGGGGCAGATCATGCCCGTGGAAGACCTGGACGCGCTGGTCGGCCGTGTCGTCCTCCATCCATTCGATCACAAGAACCTTAACGTTGACGTGCCGCAATTCGAATCGCTGAATCCTTCCGTCGAACATATCGCCATGATCATCTACCAGATGCTTTCAGAACAGATCAGCACGCTCGGGATCAGGCTGCATGAGGTCAGCGTCTGGGAAACGGATCGCACCGTCTGCACGTATCGCGGTTCCGACGACGCCTCGGCTCCCGCGGCGAGCGTCGACACCGCGGGAAAGCGGACGGATACAATACCTTCGTGAAAACCCCCTCCGTCGACGAAGCCCAATCGATCGGCCAACTGGCCACCCTTCTCCTGCTGGCGCTGGTCGTCGGAATCGCAGGTGTGGTCTTCATCATGTGGATGATGCAGGTGTGGCGTCGTTCCCTGGCCCGGCGATCCCAACGCCGCCCCACCCGTGTCGACGACCTCGATCCGTGGCAACTGGCGGCGCAGCGGCTCGATGCTTCCGACGAGACCGTGGACCAGGAACCTTCGTCCGATGAGCGATGAAGTTCGGGGTTCTCTGGCAGGTCGCGTGGCCCTGGTCACCGGCGGAGCCCGGCGCGTCGGTCGCGCCGTGGCGCTGGCGCTGGCTGACGCGGGTATGGACGTGGCCTTGACCTTCAAGTCCCATGCCGATGAGGCGGCCGAAGTCGTCCATTGCCTCCGTCGCAAGGGCCGCCGCGCCCTGGCCATCGAAGTGGACCTGGCACGCCCCGATGCCGCAGCATCCGTGCACGCGAACTTCACGGCGCAATTCGACCGCCTTGACACCCTGGTCAACAATGCCAGCGCGTTCGAACCGGGCCCGATCGGTACCGTTGATGCCGGGACATTCGACGCGGCGATGGCCGTCAACGCTCGCGCACCGTTTCTCCTGATTCAACAGTTCGCGCCGTTGCTCGCCGCCGACCATCCGCGCCGAGCCGGGCGGATCGTCAATTTCATCGACATCCACGTCCTCGGCGAACCCTTGGCCGGTTACGTGGCCTACAACGCTTCGAAGGCGGCCCTCTACGAAATCACCAAGACCGCGGCAATGGAACTGGCGCCGAAGATCACGGTCAACGCGATCGCGCCGGGCGTGGTGGCGTGGGCCGACAGCTACACCGCCGAAGCACGCGAGGCGTACCTGCAACGCGTGCCACTGGCCCGCGCAGGCACACCCGACGATGCGGCCGCCGCCGTGCTTTACCTGGTTCGCGATGCCGACTACTGCACGGGACAGGTGATCCGCCTCGACGGGGGACGGTTGCTGGCGTGAGGATCACCCCACCTTCAACGGCGGGGTGTTGACGCCTCTTCCCCGGCGCGGCGCATCACGCAGCGACCCGTTCCTTCACACGCTTCGCAGGGGTCGGCCTTGCCCGCCACGTGAGCGAGGCAGTGATCGAGCCTCGCCTGGATGACGTCGGTCATCATCGGGTGCAGTCCGATCGGTGCCCCCACCAGATAGGGCACGTCGGGATGGTGGCGGGCCGCGTCGGCCGTCAGGGCGGGAATATCCTCGGTCCAGTGCCTGCCCGGCAGCAGGAAGTAGGGGATGACCACCACGCGCGCCGCGCCGCGATCCACGCAGCGGTCAAAGGCGGTGGCAATGGTAGGCTCGGCCAGTTCCATGTGGGCCGGTTCGACCAGGGCGAACGGACTGGCGGCGGCGAAGCCCGCCACGAATTGCTCGAGCATGGCGTTCGACGCCTCGCGGCGAGAACCGTGATCCACGATGACCACGCCGGTGGTTTCGGGATCGGCAGTATCGGTATGCATGGCAAACCTCACATCGTACCGGCGGTGCGGTCGATTTCCTCAAGGGACGTAATGCCCTGCGCCACCATGGCGTAACCGTTGTCTCGCAGGTTTTGGAATTGCGTCTGCCCGACGGCCTTCCGCACTTCCTGAATCTGCGACGACGAGAGAATCGCGTCCTGGATCTCCTCGTTGACGGTGATCATTTCGAACAGGGCTCGCCGACCCTTGAATCCCGTGTCGAGGCAATGCGGACATCCCCCCGGCGCATAAACATGACCCTCTGATTTCAGTCCGGTTGTCGCCAGGTACTGGCGAAAGGCCTCGCTGGGTTCCGCGGGCTTTCGGCATCGCACGCACAACTGGCGCACCAGCCGCTGGGCCAAAACAAGGTTGAGTCCCGTGGCCACCATGTAGGGCTCGATGCCCAGATTCATCAGGCGGAAGATCGTGCCCATCGCATCGCGAGCGTGCACCGTCGAGAACACGAGGTGCCCCGTCATGGCCGCCTGCATCGCAATACTCGCCGTTTCCGGATCGCGGATCTCACCGACGAGGATGACGTCGGGATCCTGCCGCAGCGACGATCGAAGGAGGCTTGAAAACGAATTCCCCTGCGCGTCGTTCACGGGCAACTGTGTAACACCTTCGAGCTGGTACTCCACGGGCTCCTCGATGGTAATGACGTTGCGTAGTGAAAGATCAATGGCCCGCAACAGGGCATAGAGCGTCGTGGTCTTGCCAGAACCAGTCGGACCGCAGGTCAAAATCATGCCCGTGTCCTGCTTCGCCACCTGGCAAAGCCCGGCGTTGATGCTCCGTGGCAGGTGCATCTGTTCCAGGTTGCGTGGGGCATTGTCCAGATCCAACACCCGCAGCACCAGTTTCTGTCCATACATCGACGGCGTGTAACTCACGCGATAGTCCACCCGTCGACCGGCCGCGTGGGCGGAAAAATGCCCTTCCTGCACGGTGTTGACCTGTGCGATATCGATATCGGCGAGAATCTTGACGACCCGTAAAACGCGTTCACCGAGCGTGGAATCCAGAGCGGGTACGTTAACCATCATGCCATCGACACGGACCCGCACGTGGAACGGGCCGCTTTTCGGCTCGATGTGCAGGTCGGTGGCGCGGGTGCGGAAACAGAGCAGGATCAGGTGACGCAACAGCACGACACTGTCCGCGGTATCGGCCGGCTCCTTCACCGCGACCGATGCGTGCACGGTCTCGTCGCGGGCGTTCAACAACGCGATCGCATCCTCGTTGAAATCGCCTTCCGCGAAGGTGTCGATGAAGTCCTGCAACTGCGCGACGCTGCGGATCGACCGGTCCGACCGGTCCGGCCCCGGTTCCACGCGGTTGGGTGAAATCTGGTCGCTCGACGGCTCCAAAGCCTCCCAGTTGAAATCCGAAGCGGGCGTGTCAGTCGACGAGGACCGCTCACGCGGCGAGGACACGGCCGGTTCCCCGCGGCTGGGCTCGACGATGAAGTGCATCTTCATGCGTCCCACGATCAGCGTGTCGCCCGAGACCAGCATCCGGCTTTCGACGCGACGATTGTTGACGCGGATACCGTTACGGGATTTCAAATCACGGACACAAAACGCCTCGCCGTCACGCTCCACGACACAGTGAAAACGACTCATCCGTTCGTCGTTGAAGGACAGGACGTTGGAGGGATCGCGTCCGATCGTCAACGCGTTCCCCCGCAGTTGAATGCGCCGTTTCTGGCCCGCAGGCCCACCGTACTCGATCATTGCCCTAGCCATCGCATGGTCAAGGTACCGGGGACGCGGGAGGACGTCGAACACGTTGACGATCCCGCCATACGCGGCTAGATTTCGCTGCCCGCATGACAAGGGAGGCGGGGCGATCGGCACGGGCGGTCGCCCGCGGGGCCACCCCCACAAGAGACACAAGGAAACCGACGGATGACACTGAAAATTGCCGTACTTCCAGGTGACGGGACGGGCCCCGAAGTCGTGGCCGAATCGCTGAAGGTGCTGGAGGCGATCGCATCGCTCGAGGCGTTCGGCTATGAAACCACCTCGTTTGATTTCGGCGGCGACCGATATCTGGCCTCGAATCACATCATCGACGACAACGACATCGCCACGCTGCGCGACGATTTCGACACCATCCTGCTCGGCGCCGTCGGCCACCCCGACGTCCCACCGGGCGTGCTTGAGAAAGGATTGCTGCTGCGGTTGCGTTTCGCGCTGGACCAGTACATCAACCTTCGCCCGGTGAAACTCTATCCCGGCGTCGAATGCCCATTGAAGGACAAGGGGCCCGGCGACATCGACTTCGACGTCATTCGCGAGAACACCGAGGATCTGTACTGCGGCGCCGGTGGTTTTCTCCGTAAAGGTACGCCCCAGGAAGTAGCCACACAGGAAATGATCGCCACACGCTTCGGCGTCGAGCGCTGCCTTCGCTACGCATTCGATCTATGTCGTCGCAAGAAGGCCAACGGCAAGGGCCGTGGGCAGTTGACCCTGGTGCACAAGACCAACGTCCTGACATTTGCCGCCGATCTCTGGTTCCGCGCCTTCGAGGAGATCGGCGATCGCGATTACGCCGACATCAAGCGTGATTACAACCACATCGATGCCGCCTGCATGTGGTTCGTCAAGAACCCGGAGTTCTACGACACCGTGGTCGTACCCAACATGTTCGGTGACATCATCACCGACCTGGGCGCGATGATCCAGGGTGGGATGGGCATCGCCTCCGGCGGCAACATCAACCCGGATCCCGGCGGGACGTCGATGTACGAACCGATCGGGGGATCGGCGCCGAAATACACCGGCCAGGGCGTCATCAACCCGCTGGCCTGCATCGGCGCGTTGGCCATGCTGCTTCAGAACAGTGGGCAGGTGGCCGCCGGTGACCGCGTGGAGAACGCCATCCGGAAAGTCACGCCGCAACTGAAAAGCATGTCCGCGGGCAAGATGGGCCACAGCACCAGCGGCGTCGGCGATCTCGTCGTGGCGGCGCTGTGAACGAAATCAACCGGCTGCGAGTACCGGATCCAGCACTTGGCAAATCGTGTGGTAGAGCAGGAGGTGAACCTCCTGCACCCGCGCGGTGGAAGACGAGGGCACCAGCAGTTCCACATCGGCGAGGCCGCGGCAGTCGCCCCCGTCGCCGCCCAGCATGGCAATCGTCTTTATTCGCTTGGTCGCTGCCACTTCCAACGCAAGATGCACGTTCGTACTCCGCCCGGAGGTGGACAGCACCGTCAGGACATCACCCGCCACACCCATGGCCTGCACGCGCCGCGCGAAGACCTGTTCGGGGGGGAAATCATTGACCAGCGCCATGACCACGGCGTGCTCCGCCGTCAGGTCAATGGCCGGATAGCCTGGACGATCAAGTTGGTACCGCCCCGAGATTTCCTCGGCGAAGTGGGCGGCGTCGCACGCGCTGCCACCGTTGCCACAGGTCAGCAGCTTGTGACCGCCCAGCAAGGCCTCGCCCACGATCCTTGTGGCGTCCTGCAACGCGTCACCAAGCCGCTCAAGCAGATCAAGTTGGCCGCGTGCGGCCTCCACGTTGGCCGCCAGAGCCTCCCGCACCTGGATTTGAAACATTGGCTTGGTCATGGCGAGTGGCGTTGCCCCTACTATACTGGCCGCAATGAATAACGAAACGCTGATTCGGAGAATCGTCGAAACCGCACTGCTTCGCGGCCAATTCACCCTACGCAGCGGCCGTACCAGCACCTACTATCTCGACAAGTACCTCTTCGAAACCCAGCCGGACATCCTAGCCGAGTTGGGCCAGCGCCTGGCAGCACACGTCAGCCCATCGACGACCCGCGTGGCGGGGGCCGAACTGGGTGGCATCCCGCTGGTCACGGCCACAGCGATGGCCGCCAACCGTCCCGCCGTACTCATCCGCAATCAGAAGAAGGACTACGGCACGGCGAAATTGATCGAAGGTACGCTTGAGCCCGGCGACCACATCGTGATCGTCGAGGACGTGGCGACCAGCGGCGGCCAGGTTCTGGAAGCCGCGCAGACGCTGAAGAAAGCCGGGGCGAACGTCGAAAAGATCGTGGCGGTCGTCGACCGCCAGGAAGGAGCGGGCGAAAACATCTCGGCCGCCGGCTTCGCCTACGCAAGCCTTCTGACCCGGTCGGACCTGGGCATCCCCATCGAGAACGATGTCGAGACCACCGCAGCCGACCCAACCCCCGACGCGTGAGGCGCGGCGAAGCCGGCCTTGCGCCACCCACACCCCTGGAGAAACCGGCCATGGCACTGACCCCATCCACGATGCTCGCCTTGGGTACGGCGGCGCCGCCGTTTGCCCTGCCCGACACCGACGGCAATGTCGTATCCCTCGATGACTTCAAGGGCCGCAAGGCGTTGCTGGTCATGTTCATGTGCAACCACTGCCCCTACGTGAAGCACGTGGCGGCAGGCCTGGCAACATTGGGGCGTGACTACGGCCCACAAGGCGTCGGGATCGTGGCGATCAACAGCAACGACGTGGACGCCCATCCCGGTGACAGTCCAGCCATGATGAAGCAGGAGAAGGCGGCCCGCGGCTACGACTTCCCCTACCTCTACGACACCACGCAAGAGGTCGCCCGGACCTACGAAGCGGCCTGCACGCCCGATTTTTTTCTCTTCGACGTATCGCACCGCCTTGTCTACCGAGGCCAACTAGATGACAGCCGACCCGATTCAGGCATCCCCGTCACCGCCGCCGACGTGCGATCCGCACTGGACGCGGTACTCGCCGGCGACCCGGTCGCCGAGGCACAAAAACCCTCGGTGGGATGCAACATCAAATGGAAACCGGGTAACGAGCCGAAGAATTAAAGGGGCTGGCCACGAACCTCCGTGACCACCCCGCACGGGGTCGCTTCTCATTCCAGGCACCGCTGCGGCGTCTTTTCCCCGTGGCGTGATATCAGGTTCTTACCCATGAGCCGTAGTCCATCCATGGCGATTCTCCCCCGCCAGGATCCCAAGGCCCCTCGCCACCCAACTGAAACGCACGCAGCGCCCCAACCACCAGCTCCCACCACACCACCGGGCAAAGCGGCCACAGAAGAAGCCCTTGATCCCGGCGGCCAGCCCCTGCTCCTGGAGATCGGCTGGGAGACCTGCAACCAGCTCGGCGGCATCTACACGGTGCTGCGGTCCAAGTCCCCGGAAATGGTGAGGCGATGGGGAGACCGCTACCTGCTTATCGGCCCCTACAACCCGGAAAACGCGGCGGTCGAGTTCGAGGAACAAGCCCCCACCGGAGACATCGGAGAAGTCATCAGCCAGCTCCGCGAACAGGGGCTCGGAGCCCATTTCGGGCGGTGGCTGGTCAGCGGAAGACCCCAGGTCCTGCTGCTGAACTACCTGGACCTGTTTGCTCAACTGCACGAGGTGAAGTACCGCTTCTGGCATGACCACGGCATCGAAACGCCGGCGGACGACCCGTTGCTCAACAACGTCGTGGCCTTCGGCGAAGCGTGCCGTCGCTTCCTGGAGTTGCTGGGCGAACAGGTCGGCACGCGGCACCGGTTGATCGCCCATTTCCACGAATGGATGGCCGCCGCCGCCGCCCCGATGCTGCGGCGACAGGGATGGCCCGGATCAATCGTCTTCACAACGCACGCCACGATTCTGGGACGCTTTTTGGCCATGAACAACCCGGGGTACTACGACGCCCTGCCCCACCTCGACGGGCCGGCGGAAGCCCGGCGCTACAACTGCACGGCCCAATACACCATCGAACGAGCAGCGGCCCACGGGGCCGAGGTCTTCACGACCGTCAGCGATATCACCGGGGAAGAATGTCGCCACCTCCTCGGACGCGGTCCTGACCTGCTGCTGCCCAACGGTCTGAACATCCAGCGTTTCACTGCCCTGCACGAGTTCCAGAACCTGCACCGACAATACAAGCAACGTCTGCACCGCTTCACGATGGGCCACTTCTTCGGCTCCTACCATTTTGATCTCGACCGCACGCTCTATTTCTTTACCTCCGGACGCTACGAGTACCGCAACAAGGGCATGGACTTGACCGTCGAGGCGCTGGCCCGTCTCAATGCCCGCCTGCAACAGGCCGACAGCTCCATCACGATCGTCGCCTTCATCATCACAAATCGACCGGTCAAATCGATCAACGTCGGCAACCTCGGCCAGCGAGCGATGCTGCGGGAATTTCGCACCATCACCGATGCCATCAAGAACCAGGTCGGTGACCGCCTCTTCGAAGCGGCCACCACCGGACACGTGCCGGACCTGAACGCCCTGATCGACGACTACTGGACCCTGCGCCTGCGGCGGACGATCCAGACCTGGAAACAGGACCACCTGCCCTCGATCGTGACGCATGATCTGCTGGATGACGCCCACGACGAAGTCCTGATGCAATTGCGGGCCTGCCAGCTCTGGAACCAGCAGGAGAACCCGGTCAAGGTCATCTATCACCCACAGTTCGTGACTTCGACGAACCCGTTGTTCGGCCTCGAGTACGAACAGTTCGTGCGTGGTTGCAATCTCGGCATCTTCCCCAGTTACTACGAGCCGTGGGGTTATACCCCGATGGAAGCCATCGCCCTCGGCGTGCCCGCGGTGACCAGCGACGTGTCCGGCTTCGGCACCTACGTGACGCAGTTGCTGCCCGACCACGAGGGGCAGGGCGTCTTCGTAACCCCGCGGCGTCACGGTTCATGGGACCAGTCGGCCCAATCGCTATGCGACCAGATGTGGTCATACTGTCAACAGGATCATCGCCAACGCGTCGATCAACGAAATCGCGTCGAGGCCTTCAGCGTCAATTTCGACTGGCGCCATCTGGCAGAGCGCTATCAGCAGGCACACGAGTTGGCACTGGACCGCGTGACATGAGCATGGGCGAGATGCCGTGTCTCTGCCCGATACCCGGCACGGGGCCGACGGGCTTCCTGATGGGCGACACCGGGAAACGCCGCGACGAGACCCCGGTCCACCGGGTCGTGTTGCGACCGTTCGCCATGGCCTCGCACCCCACCACCAACCGCCAGTACGCCGCCTTCCTCGACGCCACACGCCGACAACCACCGCCCGGTTGGGGCACGCCGCCCTTCGACCACCCGGACGCCCCGGTCTGCGCCGCGAACTGGTTCGACGCCTGCGCCTACGCCGACTGGCTGGCCGATACGACCGACACGCCCTGCCACCTGCCCACCGAAGCGCAGCGCGAGTTCGCGTCGTATGGCGGCGGGGCCCGGCGTCTCTATCCCTGGGGCGATGGGGAGCCACCTCAGACCGGCGCCTACCAGCGAGGCCTGCGTGGTTCTGAAATCGGCGGGCCGCTGCCCATGGACGGGTCACGACCCTCGCCACGGCCGGAGCCGAATCCGCTCGGGCTGCATCACATGGGCGACAACGTGCACGAGTGGTGCGCCGACTTCTACGACCCGGGCTACTACGCGCAGAGTTGTGTAGACGATCCGCCGGGCCCCCATGCCGGGGACCGACGTGCCGCTCGGGGAGGATCATGGCGACATGACATCAAGTACTGCCGGTGCACCGCTCGCAGCAGCCTCGCGCCGCAGAAACACTTTTCCGATTTTGGATTTCGCGTCGCGGCCAGCGAGGGGTTCGCGTATCGCCAGTGAGTAAGAAGACGTGGATGCGCGTGACCAGTGGCGAACGTTCAGAGCAGGCACTGGCCACGTCGACGCCCGTGGACGCAGATGCAAACCATCCGAGTGGCATCGTTCACCTGACACGTGCAAACTGCACACCGTTCGCCGGGAGCAATTGCATACGCCCGAACGGATTCGTTCCACGTGGGCGTCACGCCGGGAGGGTGAGACACCCCACTGCCTTGCGAGGCCATCGCATCGACAACTCCGGCCGGTTTGACGTTTCGCGGCGGGCTCGAATTCAATACGTCGGCATGCTCTTATCGACCTGTTGTGCCCAGGCCGTGATGCCGCCGGCCACGTTGGTGGCGTCGAGCCCGGCCTGGCGCATGACCTCGACCGCTTGGGCGCTGCGACCCCCCATCTTGCAATGAACGATGTAACGCTTGGTCGGATCGAAGGCCTTCAGGTTGCCGGGGACCGTGCCCAGCGGGATAAGCTTGGCCTGCACCAAGTTGCAGATCGCGTGCTCGTGCGGTTCGCGGACGTCGATCAGTTCAAACGCCTCGTCACCGTCGATCATGGTCTTCAACTGCTGCACGGAAATTTCCGGAATGGCCTCGTCGCGTATCACGGTGTCGCTCTCCTCTCCGCGAATACCGCAGAACTGCTCGTAGTCGATCAGTTCCGAGATCGTAGGCGAATCGCCGCAGATCGGGCACGCCTTGTCGCGGCGCAGTTTGAATTCATTGAAACTCATGTCCATCGCGCTGTAGCGCACCAGTCGCCCCACGAGGGACTTGCCTTCGCCAAGAATCACCTTGATGGCCTCGGTCGCCTGAATGCACCCGACCACGCCGGGCAGAACGCCCAGCACACCGCCCTCGGCACAACTAGGGACCATCCCCGGCGGCGGTGGCTCCGGGTAGAGACAGCGGTAGCAGGGACCCGCCCCGTCGGCGGTCGCACCGTCCCGCGGATCGAAGACCGTGGCTTGTCCTTCGAAACGGAAGATCGAACCGTAGATATTCGGTTTCTTCAGCAGCACGCAGGCGTCATTGACACAGTAGCGGGTCGGGAAGTTGTCGGTACCGTCCACGACCAAGTCATACTGCCGGATGATCTGCATCGCGTTTTCGGAACAGAACCTCGCGGCGTGCAGGTCCATCTGGACGTTGGCATTGAGACCGACCAACCGCTGCCGCGCGGCCTCCAACTTGGACACACCCACGTCCGATTCGCTGAAAAGGATCTGCCGCTGCAAGTTCGACGCGTCCACGACATCGAAATCGACCAGGCCCAGTCGTCCCACCCCTGCCGCAGCCAGGTACATGGAGACCGGGGCGCCCAGGCCGCCGGTACCGATGATCAGCACGCTGGCGGCCCGTAACTTCTTCTGGCCTTCCATGCCCACCTCCGGCAGGATCAGGTGCCGGCTGTAACGTTGTATTTCGTCGTGGGAAAGATCCGCAGTCTGGTTCATGACACCTACCATCCTTCCAAAGTCCAGCGGCGCATTGTACCCAGATACCTCCTTCCTCGACGGTCGGTACAGGTGGCATGGGCTCCCAGCGAGTGAACACGACCAGGGCCACCACCGATCTCGGCGTGTACTGCCCCCCCGCCGCCCCCACCCCGACAGGTCACCTCTTCGCCACTGGCCAGGCCACGGGCCATCTGGGACACTGTGACAACGGCGACGCCGGTCAACTGGAGACACGCCATACACGAACAGGCCATCATGCGAGGGCGGCTTTGCCGGTCCATGACCTTTAGCGAGAAGGTGTGGGCGCTGACCACGCGAATTCCCGTTGGCCGTGTCACGACTTACGGCCGCATCGCCGAACGGCTTGGGTCGCGTGCCGCCCGCGCCGTGGGCCAGGCATTGCATCGCAATCCCTACGCCCCCGATGTGCCCTGCCACCGGGTGGTAGGATCGGACGGCCGCCTGACGGGATTCGCCGGCGGCCTGGCCAAGAAACACCGCATGCTCCGTGACGAGGGTGTTACCATCGCCGGAGACAAGGTCGATCTCCAGCATTACCTCACCGACCTGTGACAACACGGCGACGGCATCCGGGACACGCCGATCACCGCATCGGAAAGGCAATCCAGACCATGTTTCTCAACGGCGACACGTTGCAGGCGAAGTACGAACTCGCCCTGCCCTACGAAGGTTTTGTTCAACTCGGCGAACCGATGGGGCACCGTCCCCCATGGGATCAGCGGTACGGCCAACTGGCCTTGACCGATCCG